>Ga0302320_10021265_pt1 | contig 12889 bp, 5 predicted proteins | sample Bog_T0_3_FD_202130 | JGI IMG/M metagenome (GOLD analysis project Ga0302320, IMG submission 202130) | Peat permafrost microbial communities from Stordalen Mire near Abisko, Sweden - Bog_T0_3 | ecosystem: Environmental > Terrestrial > Soil > Wetlands > Peat | place: Sweden: Abisko, Stordalen Mire...
CCCCGTCGTAACTCGTGCCCGTTAGAGATCATGACACCGCCGAAATCGGGGCGGGACCAGTTCCCGGACCTCCTCATTACGATGCTGGGAGTGGTTGACAAACGCCATCAGAAACGCCGCTTTTCCTGGCACGCGCCACCAGTATCGTCGGCGTCCACTGCTGGCTGGCGCGAAACCAATACCCGCAATGCCTTGTAAGTAGCGCCCACGGCTCGCTCGCCCTGCTTCATCGCATCCTGTGTGATCGCGCGTCGGCTGGCATGCCTGCGTTCCCGAAAATCCTTAAGCGTCTTGCAGGTGTGTCACGCCCCAAGCCAACGTAGTCTGGCCGCGCTCGTCCAACCCCGCTGGCCCGGGCAAGTAGAGAGACGTTCCGGTCGCCCTGTCCTTTCAGCTGGCGCTCGCGGCGCACGGCCCCGGCTATCGAGATATGCGCCCCATTTTGCGCCAGCAGAGTTAATGTTCGAGTTTTCCAGTCTCCGGCGGAAAACGTGAAATCCCAGACGCCGGAAGTCGGTGTAAACGTCGCTGGGGACTTCATTCGGAGCATAGTTGAGTTCGAATCGTCCGGCGTGGCCCCCCCGACACAGCCCGCCGCACTAAGTAGTCCATTCTACCAGGGATTGAACCGTCGTCAGGTTTCCCCCCTCAACCTCGACACATTGAAAAGTCGCACAGGAAAACACCAAAGCAGCAACGCGTCGCACCCGACCCTCGGCGCGAGATGGGCAGCACCGCTCAAAACGATATCTTCGCCGAAATCTGAAACTCTCGCGGTGTACCTCGTCCCGTCGCATAGCTGCTGATCGTCGTCGTAATGACGCCGAAATTGGTTTGAGACAAGTCTGCGTTCGGAGCGCTATACTGCGCGCGATTGAATACGTTGAACGCGTCGGCTCGAAAGCGAACGTTCATCCGCTCAGAGAGGGGGACATCCTTCGACAAGCCGAAGTCCAGTTGCATAAGGCGTGGAGCGCGAAAGGCATTGCGGCCGAGATCGCCAAAGGTCCCGGGAGCGGGAGTGGAAAACGCGGCCGCGTTTACCCAGTCGCCCGGTGTGGATCCGCCTGGCGGAGTGAGCGAAACGCCAGGCACATAATTCGGCCGCTCTTCTCCGCCGATCGCATAGTCGCCTGGCACAGACCCATTTGAACGATCAATGGTGATGTTGAAGGGAAGCCCGGTTTGCGCTGTGCCTATTGTGCTCACGGTCCAGCCGCCCAACAGCGTCCGCACTATGCCCGGACTGCTGAGGTAGTGCCTGCCCGCTCCGAACGGCAGCTGGTAGACGGCGGAGAAATTGAATACCTGGCGAACGTCATCGTCGCTGCTCGCCTTGTCGCACGATCTGCAGAAGGGATCCTGCGGTGTGTCGGATTCCCCGCCGCCGATGCTGCCGTCGTTGATCGAATGCGACCACATGTAATTCGCCGAGAGCAGGAAACCGTGCTGAAAGGCTCTGCGGAGGTTCAACTGCAATGCATGGAAGGTGCTGTTTCCAACGTCGCCGCGCCACGAAACCGGACCGAATGCCGGGTACGGCGCAACGCCGGTCTGCGGATTCACCAGGTTCACGTACGTGGTGGTCAGAATATGCGTTCCTTTGTTTCCGAGATAACTGGCGGTTCCGAGGGCGTTGAAAGGTAGTTTTCGCTGAACGGAAGCGGTCCATGCGTCAACAGTGTCGTCTTTCCGGTTGCGATCGAGATCGCGCGGCGAAACTACGCCCAGCCCTCCGGCTTCCGCGTACTGAAGGAACGGAGTCAGGGGATAGGAAAGCGTCGGAAAGGAGGTGTTGCTGAAAGCGTAGCGGTCGATCGTATTCGAGATCGGGAGGTTCTGATCGTCTTCCTGACCATCGGTGTGGTAGATGCCGGCGCCTGCGCGCAGAACTGTGTTGCCATAGGCCCACGCGATGCCGAGACGCGGGTCGATATCGTTGTAGCGGGGATGGAAAAAGGAATCGGTACGAGGGCAGTAACCGCCGCAAGTGCCGAAATCGAACGGAGCGTCATTATTGCCGATCGCACGCAGAGCATTGAAAAGGTTGTAGCGGACTCCCGCCGTGAGTGTCAGACTGGCCGTCGCCTTCCATTCGTCCTGCACATAACCGAAGTACTGCGTCTTGCGCTGGCGTACCAGAGGCAGAATCGATGTATACGAGGCGGAGCCCATGTTATTAGTCTCGAAAGCGGCCGCAGAGGTATAGGTTAATGTTCCGCTTTGAGACGTACCCTGGTTGAGCAGGATCCATCGTGTCTCGAATCCGAACCTGATCACGTGTTTGCCCTTTACCCATGAGACATCGTCGATGAAATCGAAGGTTTTCGACGGATAGTCGGTTGTGGAAGATCCTGTCAGCGCACTGAAGCCGGAAACTACGACTCCGAACGGAATCGGCGACAGGTTCGCCGTGTGGTAGATCGTTTGATTGACCCCGAACTTTACCTCGCCGATCAGCGCCAGGGTAAACACATGGGAAAGCGCAACCATTCCGTTGTTGAATTTGGTGTCGATGAGCTGTTTGGCTGTCAGTTGACCGGTGGGAATCGACTCGACTGCCTCATCCGCGTTGAAGCGACCGAATGCCGTCGTACGATCGGAAAGGTAATGGTCGAGCCGGATCATACCCGAATCTTCGTTGTCCAATTGTCTGCCGGGTGCTTTATACTGCCAGACGTTCGGATTGGAAGTGGGCGCGGTGCCCGCGGGGTAAGCCTGCAGGATCGGGGTCAATGCGGGAGAAGTCAGTGCCGCGTGTGCCGCAAAAGCGGGACTCGGCGCCAGCCCAATCTGCGTCCCGTCCAGTCTCTGCCGCAGGCCTTCGTAGTTGATGCGGAAGAAGGTCTTACTGTGTACGATAGGTCCTCCGAGCGCGCCGCCGAACTGATTCAGCAGAAACGGATCGGGAGAAGCTCCGTCGAACGGCGAGCGCGCGTCGAGGGAATCATTGCGGAAGTAGTCGAAGAGCTCTCCATGAAAGCTGTTCGTGCCGGAGGGTGAAGCGACGGACACCTGCCCGCCCGCTGTACCACTTTGAGTATCCGCGCCAAAATTCTGCGATTGCACCTGAAATTCCTGGACGGAATCGAGAGGAATGTTCAGGCGCATGTACTCTCTTTGTTCCTGGTTGTAAATAGCCGTCGCATCCACTCCGTCGAGGGTTAGATTGTTATCGTCCAGTCCGTGGCCCGCGAAACGAATCGTTCGTTGATCTCCGGCGCCGTTATCGATGGCGCCCGGCGCGAGGGATGTCAGCGTCGCCCAGTTACGGCCGTTGATCGGCAGTTCGCTCACCTGTGCCTGCTCGATCGCGGCGCCAATCGTCGCGTCCACTTTGTCGAGTTGCACCAGAGGCTCCGTCACCGTGGTCTCCGTTGTACCCCGCGCCAATTCTAAACGGGCGTTCAGCGTCCTGGTTTGCCCGATTATCTGTGCGACAGTCTTCGCCGTGAAATCCGAGAAACCGGCTTTGGAGAATCGGACCGAGTAGGTGCCAGGCGGGAGGCCCGGCAGTTCATAAGTGCCCTGCGGCGTTGTCAAGGTCTCTCGCTCGAAGCCGGTCGCACTTTCAGCGGCGCGCACTCTGGATTGGGGAACCCGATTTCCCTGCTGATCGGTAACGGTCCCCGTGATGGCAGTGCGGTCAACCTGTGCCCACAAGACCGTTGAGGCCAGAAGTTGGATGAGGAAGAATAGACGCATATCGCGAAAGCTACTGAAGGGGAACTCCTGTCAGTGGGCCAGGGGGCGTCTCCTGGGCTGGATCCTGGACGTAATAAAGATTGATGGCGTTTGACATCAGCTGATTGAATTTGTAGAAGCTGACATCGAGGCTGCCATCGGCCTGGTCACCGTTCGGAATCAGAAGTTGCATGGTGGCGGGCGGTTGGTCTGTCGTCAACGGAGTCAGATTGCGCAATTGATCGAAGGTCTGGGCGGTGTAGTAGACGCGCACAAAATACTCGCCCGTACTTCTCACCTGTCGCAGCTCGAACACCAACGCTCCGCCCGGCGCGGCGAAGTCCTGCTGATACCCCGGCAGCATCCAGTGCAGATGAAGAAGATTGGCTAATGCGACGACATACCCGTCAGAACTGATTGCGACCACCACGTTCGTTCCCGGTGCGCTGAAGGCACCGGAAACCCTCCTGCCTTTCACGGCTTGCTGTATGGAACGGAGAACGTGCGCGGCCGCATTCGAACCCTGGACCTGGATGAGGTAAGGCGAATTCAATTCCACGGCGAAGACTTCGCTGACGATTCGGGTTTGCTGAGACAGGTCGTTCAACGAGAGCTGGCCCCAGGCTACGTTCTGGAGTGCCATGCCGTCCGTATATTCCATGACAAAGGGATCCGTGGCGTAATCGACAATGCTGAGTCCTCCCGGATTGATGATGCCGCCTGTCGCCGGTGTACTCGTACTTGCGGTCAGCGGGATCGGCATCGTGGTCCCATCCACCAGACCGGCAGGCGTGGCCGGAGGCGGTTGCGTACCATTCGGGTAGTTGAAAAGTACGCTGCGGATGAGCGAATATTCGCTGCTAAGAGCGGATGGCAGAGCTGTTCCGCTGAATATTCCGGACACCTCCTGCGCCGCGCGCGCGGTGTCGACGATGGCGACCCCGGCGCTGATCGGATCGAACACCGGATCGGTTTGTCCCAGCGCGTAGGAATGGACTGGCACGGTCGCGGCGGGCAGCAGGCCGGTCGCGAATGAGGCGGCGGTGACGTTCGAGCGCTGGATGGAATTGGCGCGGAAATAAGACTCTCGCGCATCCGCTTCATCAGCGCCTGTCAGCAGACCTTCCGCGAGAAGGTAACTGCGGAAGTAACTGCCGAGCAGGATCTCCGCCTGTGCACCGTGCGGCGTCAGATATCCTGGCTGAACTTCGAACGCGGGATACGGCCGGGATGCAAACGTCGCGAGGGTGGCGTCCGGAATCGTTGAGGAGCGCACACTGTGGCGCCCATAGATAATGATCTGTTTCAAAACCGTCGGATCCGTTGCCTGATTGGCCAGCGTTTGAGCCGAAACCGGAACTGCCAGAAGGATCGTCAGGAAAGAAAAGCTGCGTTGTGTCATTTTCGTGTGCTGTGAGTCAGGCTAGTTCGCCAGGTCGGCCGAATGGGGGTCGATCGCGTGCTTCGCCACCTGCACGAAATTCGCGAGAGAGCAGTCGAAAGTAGCATTACGGATACTGCAGCCGGGGATGAACACCGGGGCGCTGGCAGGTGGTGCAGCGAGCGTCAGGGTGGTCTGATTACGCAGCTGGTCCATCGTCTGAGAAACGTAAGACGCGCGGACGATGTATTCCCCAGTGCTCTGCGATTGGCGGAGTTCGAACACAATCGCGCCGCCCGGAGCACAGACGTCGGCCTGATAACCCGGCAACAGCCAGTCGAGATGGAGCAGGCCGGCGAGTCCGGTCAGATTGGTGTTCGAAGCCACCAGCACGATCACTCTGATCGACGGGTTTCCCAGCGCGCCGGTCATCGCATTCCCGGTGGCTGCCTGAACCATGGCGCGCACCACGTGGGAAGCTATATTCGAACTCTGCACGGCAGCAAGATACGGCGTGCGGAACTCCAGATCGAGCAGAACATCGTACACGCGGAAGATCTGGCTGATTCCGCCAGCGGTCAACTGGCCCCAACCGACCTCCGAAGCCGGCATCCCATCCGCATACTCCATGACGAAAGGATCGATGGCGCCGGCAAAATTGGTCAGCCCTCCCAGGTCGACCGGTAAGGTGGAATTTCCGGCCGCAACGCTGATGGGAATTGTGGTGACGTCGATCAAACCCGCCGGGGTGGCGGGGGCCGGAGTCTGGCTGGCGGGATAGTTAAACAAAACCGAGCGCGCGAGGGCAAACTCGGGGGCGTAGGCGGAGGCCAGCAACTGTGGATCGGCGCCGAGACGTCCGTTTACGGCCGCGATCGCCATGCGTTGATCGAGCAGCGCGACGCCCGCGTTCACCGGAGCGAACAATGGATCGTTCGCCGCCGGGGTGTAGGTATTGACGCTTACACTGGCCGCCGGGAGCAGTCCGGCCGCGAAGGCTTGCGCGGTATCGAGGATCAGCGGAGTCCCGTTGGCCCGCAAGTATACGAAGGGGGCGTCGGCCGAGTCCGTGCCGGACAACAGGCCCTCCCGCGTGAGCCAGAGACGGAAGTAGCCGCCGAGGATCGTCTCATTCGTACTGCCGTTGGGAGTCAGAACTGCAATACCCGAAACCGCGAACGCCGGGTAGGGCAGTTCGGAGAAAGCGTTGAGGGCGCTCTCAGACAAATTGGGAGTTCGCACGCCGTGACGCCCGAAGATAATCACCTGCTTCAGCTGCGTATTATCGACGGACTGCGCCGCGATAAAGGGTCCGCTCAAAAGAGCAAGAGTCAGGACCCGGAGGAAGTGGATTGTCAATTTGGAAACCATCGATCGCTCCTTACCGGGGTAGCGGCGGGATCATGGGTCTGCTCCGCATCGGGCGCCGTCCTCTGCTGGACGGTTTCGGTATGACGGCGCCGGACGCGCCTGCGATGTTCAGCGTCACCTGCTCGGCTTCCGCGTCCGGCGTGAGGATGTCCACGTAATCGGCTCCACTCGAGACGCCGGCGGGGATCTGCGCGTTGACCTGATAAAGTCCCGCGGCGCTTCCGGGAACCACACCTGCAAACTGGATGTTCTGTGACGCATCGCCATCGAAATAGACATAGAGCGCACTGCTGTTGTAGATATTCAGCACGTTCGCTGGGTCTCCCGTGGGCGACGAGGGGACTCCGTCCGCCAGAGACGGTGTAATGGCACCCATGCCTGTCATGTAGAGCATCGGAATGTTCCCCGGTTGGGCTGGGTTGCCGGCGTTGATCACGTTGTATCCGGTGTTTTCGGCCGCAGCCGGCCCGAAGCCGTACCCCCCAAGCGAGAAAACGCCCGGGGCGGTGTAGTTCGTGTACATCGTCACCAGATTCGATGTTACGGAACATAAGGTGAGGGCTGGGGGGACGCACGGGACGGCGTTGTTCTGGACCTCGAAGGACGCATAAGCGGTGAAATCCGGGCTCACATGACTGGGCACCAGCATCGTCACCTGGGTCGGACTCACTGCCAACAGGGGCGCGGCGATACCATTTACCAGCACCCGCGTGCCTCCGAGCGATGTCGGCAGCGGGAATGAGGTAGCCGGGGCCGTCCCGGCGGACAGGTTCGACCCGAACAGGGTGACCATTTCCTGCGGCGCCACCGGATTCGTGGCCGGAGCATAACTGGCCGCATTCACGATGCCGAGCGGGTTCAGGAAAACAGCCGTCGGTGTGGGGGGTGTGGGGGGCGTGGGGGGCACGTAGGCGACCGCCTGCAGTCCGGCCATGATCGAATAGAAGTTTCCCTGGCCGATACCCAGCAGCACTGCGCCTTTGGGGCCCAGCCAGTATTGGTCGCCGTCTCCCGGCGTGAAGCTGCCATTGCCCTGTATGCTGGAACTCCACGCAGAGGTGAGATCTTCAACCGAGAATCCGTTCGAGTTAAGGCGGAGGTGGCTGAAGTAAGTGCCCTGACCGGTCGAATTCGCCGAGCCATAGTAAGCATCCGGCAGGCTCCGGCCCTGGCTGGTCCACACCGTGTTGTCGGCGTCGAGGCCGCCCAGAAAGTAATAGCCCTGGAAGCCACTATCGGCAATGGACGGAGCCGCTGGCGTTGCCAGCAGGAGATCGAATCCGCCGGGCGATCCGCCCACCAGCAGGTTGCCATCCTCCGAGACAAAGAACGACTCAGTCCCGCCGATTAACTGGTTTGCCGCCGTGGCGCCGAAATTGATACTCCCCGCGCTGCCCGACAGCGAATAGGTGACGCTAAGGATCGCCTGCGTGGTGAGGCTCGCGTTGTCAGTAGCGCTGCCCGTTGCCGTTACGGCTCCGAATCCGCCCGCGCCGTCGGCTGTCAGCGGCATGTAAGCCTGTCGCGTTTGCCCCACCGCTGCCTGCGAAAAATTGAGATAGACGGCGTTGTAAGCGCCCTTCACGTTCGCGTTGGAGACACTGGCGCCGATGGGAATACCCACCATCAGATCGAACACCCGGCTGGAATTTTCAGTGGCACTGGCGGTGAACGCAGAGGGTCCCACGGCCCCGACGCCGCCGAACGCGGTGATGCCTGTGCTCGCAAAGCTGGCGATGCGCAGGAAGCCGTTCGCGGCTACCGCATAAGTGCCGCTCGATGCGGTGCTGCCAGTCCCGGTGAGCTGGCCGGTAAAGGTGTAATTGCCGGCGCCGTCGAAGCTGGCGATGCCAATGGCGCCGATTGCTGTTCCTATGGCGCCTTGCAGGCTCAGGTTTGTGAGCATCACTTCGCGCACGAAGTACTGTCCTTTGAGGGTGGAATTTGCGCTGTTATCGAAATCGTAGGTTTGGCCCAGGGCTGCCGCCGCAGCCACGGCCAGCATCGCGCAGGTCTTTATCGCGATCATTGTTTGGCTTCCTTTTTCTTCAGGGCCTGCTGGTACGCCGCAAGGAGTTCCCCGCGGTTCTGGCGCAGATCGATCCCGCTTGGAGCTTTGGGATAAGGCTTGTTACCCATGAGTCCTTTCCAGAGAACCAGGTTGAAGTCGTCGGCATCGACGAGATCCGCGTCCGTGAAGTCCATGCCCTTCACGGCGCGCGCCCAATACCTCGCATTGTGCGTCGACTTCGGCACCTTCAGGTCGGCCTGCTTCGAAGGCAGCGGCAACTGCGAGTTGTAAAGCAGTGCCGAGGGGGCGGCGGTAAAGCTCCACGCGGTCGGGAAGGTGTTGAAGATGTCGGCCATGGGATGGCCCAGCGCGTCGTTCAGGTTCATCGGCGGCAGGCCCAGCACTTCTTCCATGGTGCGTATGAAGTCGATGGTGTTGTATGCGGTAGAGACCAGCGCGCCCTGCTTCACGTAAGCGCCGGCCACGAACGCGGGGGTGCGGTGCGAATCGACGTGGTCGCCGCCATCCTGCGCGTCGTCTTCAATGACAAAAATAAGCGTGTTGTTGGCGTACCGGCTATTGGCGATTTTCTGAATCAGCAGGCCGACCGCATAATCGTTGTCGGCTACCATCAATTCCGGAGTATTCACGCCGTCAATCGCGACGTCGAAGTTTCCGGTGTGATCGTGCATGAAGCGGACCAGTGTCAGTGAAGCGAGGCCCGGCGGGAATGCGGGTGCGCCGACGTCAGGCCTGGCCCGGCGCTCGTTGGCATCGAAGTCGCGCGCCCACTCGGAGTAGCGCCAATAATCCGGCAGCGAGTTGTCGAAGCCGCGGAAGTAAGGATCGGTGAGCGGAGCGAGGGCGGCACTCGTGGGGTAGGCCACGACCGTACCGGTGGAGAACGGGTTGCGCAGCACCGGAATCGCGTTCGCGGTCGTATTGTAGAGCGTGCCGTCTATGAAGAAACCGTAGTTGCGAACCGTGAGTGGAGGGGTGGCCCGCAGCGCCGAGTTCCACAAATAGCCTGTATTCACCTGATTGTTCGGTCCGTCCGGCCCGCCCACGTCGGCCTGGCCCGGTAACACGTCCGGATCGCTCGCTGTGAACGGATCGGCGGCCTGGCGCGCGGCAACATCGCCCTGCACGCTGCCGGTTGGAATGGCGGGAATCCCAAGGTTCACATTGCGGTTAACGCCCGAGGCATCTATTCCCAGGGCGCGGTATGCGTAGGCAACCGGCCATTCCTTCTGGACCGCGTCGGGGGCCTGGGCCGAAGTGCTCCACAGCCAGCCGTCAAAGCTGACTTCGGCGGTGGTCAGTAAGTTATCGAGCGTGACGAATTTCAGCGCGAGGTTATGCAGATTCGGCGTGATCGCCTGTCCGAACTCAGCCAGACCGGGATCGCCATTGCCGATCGGCAGGTCGCCCAGCACCTGGTCGTAAGTGCGGTTTTCTTTGAGGATGAAAATCACGTGCTGGACGCCCTGGCGCACGGCCGCCATCACCGCGGCGTCGCTCGGGCTCTCGGTGTAGGAGAACCGGTTGTTAGCGGCAACTATCGGCGTCAGCGTCCCGAGCTGCGCGGCGCTGGGGCGCGGGAAGGTCTGGAGACCGGCCTTCACCAGCTGCGGGTTATACGCATTCGTTGCGAGGCAGGTTGGCGATCCTGGCGGCCCATAGCCGCCATAGCAAAATGTAGGATTCGCGCCCGTCGGCGACTTCCCATTGATTGCGAATACGGTGCCGCCGTCGCCGCTGAAACTCACTGAGTTCGGGTACCAACCGGTCGGAATGAGACCCACCACATGGTCGCCGCTATTGGTTCCGCTCAGCGCGATCACCGAAATACAATTCAGATTGCCGTCCGTAACGTAGAGCTGCGTCTCATTCGGCGAGAGAGCGACGCTGTTGGGGTTGGCGCCCTTGAATCCACCCTGCGCCGCGTAGGCAGGCTGTTGCGTCAGCGAAACAGGCAGCAATGACGCGATCACCGGGATGGATTCGAGGACGACGTTTTTCGTGGTGTCGATCACCTCAACGGTGTCCGACTGATCGTCGGCGACGAACAGCAGCGACTGGGCTGCGTTCAGCGTCATCTTGTTGGGTTGGCCCTTTACGGCGATCCGGGCCGTTACCGCCGGCGTCGCGCCCAGACTAGCTACGACGATCTCACGGTCGCGAATGCTGGAAACGTACGCGGTCGCGGTCAGCCCACTACCTTTGACAACCACCCAATAGGGATATTCGCCGCCCGGCGTGCCGACCTTCGAGGGATCGCTTTTGCCGGGCCGCAGATCGAGTCCGGGTATGCTCGCGACGGGACCAGAGACCGCAGCCCAATGGTTGATACCGCCGGTGAAAACTGAAATTGAGTCGTTATAGTAATTCGCAGCCACCAGGGTCTGGCCGTCGTTTGAAATGCCGATGCCCGCGGCGCAGGGATACACGCCCACCGCGTTGTTTATCGCGGTGGCGCCGTTGGGAGCTACGGTCAGACCCAGACCTTGGTTCTTGTGACCGAGGGGAAGCGCCCCCGTAGGCTGCGCGGGCCACGGTACGGTGGTGGAAGCCCGCTCCACGATCAGCACAGCATCGGAGGCGCAGCCGCCCACGTAAAAGGCCAGGTTCGACGGATCGAAGACAATCCCGCTGTAGGCGAACGGCATTTGGACGACCTGGTTCTGGACCGGCGTGGGTGTCGAGATGTCGAAGACGAATACGTACTCGTTCGAGTCCGGCGCATAATATGCCGTGCCCCCCGTCGCCGGCTGGACATTGCTGGTGAAATAGCGGTTGTAGCCGCTGGTCATCACCAGCATGGTTTTGTGATCGGGACTCACCACGCTGGTCACAGCCTGCGAGGCCAGCCAGTCCTGCGCCGGCGGAGCCAGACCGGGGTTCAGAAACTGAAGTGCGGAACCCGTGGGAGCCAGCGGCGTAATCTGCTGGCCCATGTTGGGCAGTTGCTGTGGCTGTTGCGGGGTCTGCCCACGGGCCAGTGCCCCTGAGATGAGCAACGCAACCACCAGGCCTGCTGCTAAACGCGAGAAACGCTCATGATCTTCTCTTGTCATTTGGAATCCCGAAAAGGCACTTCGCTGACCGTTTCAGGATCACGCGAAATCTCCGAAGATTCAATCGTTCGACAACTTTGAAGGTCACTTCGGCCACGCCATCGTCCTCGATGGTGCACATTTGCCTCCCAGCTGTTACCATCTGAGGACAACACCACTTTAGCGTGGGTCGAACGAAGTCTGAGAAAACGTGATCTATTCGGAGACGGTCGTGGGAGCGTTTCAATGGAGAGGAGTTTCAAGAAAGCCTGACTTTCCTGGGGCGTATGCGACCGCATTGTCCGCGAAGGCTGCAGCAGTGGCGGCGACCGCCGAAGCCCTCAAGAGCAAGATGAGCCTTCAGGAATCGAAGGGCCGAACTACAGAATTAGAGCGATGGCACGATGACTTTCTGCGCGCTACACAAAAGGTTCATCATTTGGGCGCGAAGCTTGCCGAAGTTCAGGCGGAGCTCATCGTGAATCTGGCGGATAGTGACGGTTTTATCGGAGTATGTGGCTTCAAGCGCCGTGCGGTCATGAAGTTGTCATCGATCATCTGAAATCGTCGTTTTCTGGACTTTCGCCGGTTTGCGAGGGCTGGCGACATCATTAATCATCCGAGCGGATTTGGCTGTATCCTGACCATTTCAAGGAGAAGATTCTCAGATGGCGACAGCTTCCGAGGCCGCAGGTCCGCTTCGTCCCAGACTTTGCCTGGGACCTGACTGCCACGCAGTCTTCATGGTTTGTGGCCCTTGTGACAGAGGTCAGCGCTATTGCAGCCAGCCTTGCCGCGCCGGTGCGCGCCAAAGGCAACGACGAGAAGCAAACCGGCGATATCAGAAAACAGAAGCGGGCAGGGAGACCCACCGGTGTCGCCAACGCGCCTACCGGGAACGACGGGCCGGTGTCCGCGTGACGGATGAAGCTCTCCGAACGATCACGCCGACGCCATCGACGGAGTCGTCACGCCGTTCAGGGTGTGCCATTTGTGGTTGCCAAAGCCGTTGGATCGACCCTTTTGGTCCTATTCCGCTCCGGGCACCCTCCCGAGGCAGACGGCGTAGGGTCGGCGCGCGTCCAGAAAACTACGTTTCCAAGTGATCGCCAACAGGCATTCCGAAGCTGCGCCGTAGAGGCGAAGTTCGAACGTTTGGCCACTTGCCTGCTTCGTTGAATCTACGGTTAGCAGTCACCCCATTCCACGAACCCCTGCCCCTCGCCTCCGGTGCGCCGCCTTTTTGGGGCAGTTGACGACGGACGATCCTGGTGACGTGACCGAAAGGAATTCGAATGGCTGACAATTCAGACTCGTCAGAAAAAATCGTGGGTCGATTCGGGCTCGGGCAGTTTGCCAAGTGAGTGATAGAGCGCGAGTTCAAGG
>Ga0302320_10021267_pt1 | contig 12889 bp, 10 predicted proteins | sample Bog_T0_3_FD_202130 | JGI IMG/M metagenome (GOLD analysis project Ga0302320, IMG submission 202130) | Peat permafrost microbial communities from Stordalen Mire near Abisko, Sweden - Bog_T0_3 | ecosystem: Environmental > Terrestrial > Soil > Wetlands > Peat | place: Sweden: Abisko, Stordalen Mire...
GCGTTGAATGGCTTCCGAAACACCGTCTCCTCCACTTGAGTCGGAATTCCCTCAAAGGGATTTTCGATGAGCCCGCCGGCCTTCCGCAGCGCCCCGAATGCCGACCGGAGTAAGATGAGGTAGTTATTGTAGCTCTTCGGAGAGATACCGCGCTCGTCTTCCGACCGAAGAAAATCGACCGCCATCTCCGATTGCACGTCGGCCATTTCCTTTGCCCGTGGAAAGCTTTTCTGAAGGAACCCGACAAACCGGCCAAAGCAGCCTTCGGCCTGCATCACATACCGAGGATTCAATGGCCGCTTCCGTGGAAGCGCCTTCCAACGGAGCGCAATGTCCTCGACGGGGATGGACCGAACCCGTCGTCCGGTCCAGATTTCATGGATGGTTTGGACCAGTTCCTCGGCCGAGCGCCGCTTCCGAATGTCGAGTTGGAGCTGCTCAAGGGCGGCCTGGGCCTTCGCCCGTGATCGTTCGAAGGCGAGGTCGCCCGATTGTTTGAGACTGGCGGGGACTACACCGCGAATCTCGACGCCGAGGTTCTTTGAGACTTTGCGGCCGTTGATCGTAACGCGACCGTACCACCACTTGCTTCGTCCATGTTGAATTTCGAGTGCCATAGGTCGTCAGCAACTGAAACCGCACGAAACCAAGGGAAACTTGGAGTACGGAAAAAGCTCTGACTCTCATAGAATAAGCCGTAGTCACTGAATATCTCAAGCGTAAATGCATTATACTACAAGTTTTTGTGAGTTTGTCTCATAACCTGAAGGTCGTTGGTTCAAATCCAACCCCTGCACCCAATTCTAAAACGCCTCCCACTGCTCGGGAGGCGTTTTTGTTAAACAAGTTGCAAAGGGAAGGCTCGATTTGGTGCCGGATGGGCGTACTGTCCAAGAACTGTCCAGAATTGAACCGTGAAGGATAAGATCAAGCCTCCTGTTCGGGTCGACATCAACGAGCGCGTCATTCCGGCGCACGACAAGGTGACAAAGGTTTGGCGGTGGCGCCTAAACATACCGGCTTCGATTACTGGCACGCGAAAGGAGCGCCTGTACTTCGGCGCAGAAAAGGAGGCCAAGAGGCATGCCGCTGAACTCCTCGAGGCCCGCCGGGCGGCGGGCGATCTTACCGAAAAACTCAAGGAGCGTAGCATGAGCTCTGAGCGGCGGAGTGAAATGATTCTACTTCCGGCGGAATGAAAGTGACCGGGAGGTCGGAGGATTTACTTCCCGGATTCCAAGAAAGAGATCTACTTGCGGCTGGTGGATATACTTCCCGCCGGAAGCGTTCTTCGGGTTGGGTGAAGCGTGTTTTGCGACGGCGGTGCGCGGGGTTGAAGCTGGCGGGCGATGAAACCCCGAGGTCGGCGCAAATGCCTGTGCTGTAAGAAACTGTTCGTTCCCGACGCGCGGAACCGGCGGCATCAGCGGCACTGCGCGAAGGTGAAATGCCGCAAGGAGCGTAAGGTGGCGGCGGACCGGCGGTGGCGTGGCCGGCCGGAGAACCGGGGATATTGGAACGGGCCCGACAACGCGGCGCGGGCGCGAGCCTGGCAACGGGCGAATCCTGGGTACTGGAAACGGCGGGAAAAGCGGGTGGCAGTCTTACAAGTCGTCTGCGGAATGGAACCCGATGTGGGTCAGCGAGATAGTGTCAAAGTCTTACAAGACGTCTGGCGAGCGCAACCGCCTCTGCTGCTGGGACTTATCTCCAAAATTACGGGGACAGTCTTACAAGACGACATGGCGCAGATCACGGGACAACTGATAGCGAGCGGGCGGGCCCTGGTGGGTCCGAACCATTGAAAAAAACCATGTTGATCCAAAAGAGAATCCTCTGTGCGGAACGGGTGCGTCGGGTGCCGGTTTCGTTCAGTTATGTTGACCACCGGCTGGTGCGCGGTGGTTACCTCAAGCGGGCGGACGCGAAAGCGTGGGCCCTGTATCTGGTGCTCGTGACGGTCGGCGACGAAGCCGGCCTGAGTTACTACTCGGACCGGGCGCTGGGCGAGCTGCTCGGCCTGCCGATCCCGGAGATCGTGGCGGCGCGGCGCCGGCTGCAGGCGGCCGACGTCATCGTTTACGACGACCCGCTCTATCAGGTGCTGGCGTTGGAAGGCGGTCGGCCATGATTGATTACCAAACCTTTTGCCAGATCCGGCAGCTGCGCGATCAGGATAAATTGGGGATCAGTCAGATTGCGCGGGTCTTGGGGATCGAGCGCACGACGGTGCGCAAATGGATCGGCCGATCGCGGTATGAGCGACGGCGCTCCCGCGGCGAGCCCCGTGCCAGCAAGCTGGATGCGTTCAAGGGGCCGATCGTGCGGCTCTTGCAGGCTTATCCCTACAGTGGAGCGCAGCTGTTCAACCGGCTGCGGGAGCAAGGCTACACCGGGGGCTACAGCATCTTGAAGGACTATGTGCGGGCGGTGCGTCCGCCGCGGTTTGCGCCGTACTTGACGTTGCACTTTGCGCCGGGCCAGTGCGCGCAGGTAGACTGGGGTTCGGCGGGGTCGGTCCGGGTGGGCAACACCCGGCGCCGGCTCAGCTTCTTCGCCTTGGTGCTGTGCCACAGCCGGCAGCTCTACGTCGAATTTACCCTGGGCCAGGGCCAGGAGCACTGGCAGGCGTGCCATCAGCACGCCTTCGAGGCGTTGGGCGGCCTGGTGCCCGCGGAAATCATGGTCGACAACTGCAAGACGGCGGTCTTGTCGCACCCGGTGGGCGGGCCGCCGGTCTTGAATCCCCGGTACGTCGACTTTGCCGCCCACTATGGATTTACGATCAGGCCGTGTGCGCCGCGGCGGGCCAACGAGAAGGGCCGGGTCGAGAATGCGATCGGGTACATCAGGAAGAACTTCCTGGCGGGTCTGGAAATAACCGACTTTGCCGCCCTGAATCCGGCGGTGCGCCACTGGCTGGACACGGTCGCGAACGTGCGGCTGCATGGCGAAACCAAGCGCACGCCGCAGGAAATGTTCGGGGAAGAGCGCGCCCAGCTGCGGCCCGCGCCGGCACAGCCCTATGACGCCGCGCTGGTCAGCCCGGTGGGGGTGAGCGCCCGCTGCCGGGTGGTGGTGGAGACCAACCGCTACTCGGTGCCGCCGGCGTTTGCGTCCAAGCCCCTGACCCTGAAATTATATGCCGAGCGGTTGCGTCTGTACGCGGGCGAGGGCCTGGTCGCCGAACATGTCCGCAGCTATGAACGCCATCAGGACATCGAGCATCCCGATCACGTCGCGGTGCTCCTGCACGAGCGTCACCACGCCCGGCAGCAGCAACTGCTGCTGCGATTCCTGGCGCTGTCGCCGCAGGCCGGTGTCTATCACGAACAACTGGCCGAGCGCCGGCTCAATCCCCGCCATCATGTCCAAAAGATCGTCGCCCTGAGCGAGATTTACAGTGCGGACCTGGTGGCCCGCGCGCTGGAGGACGCCCATCAGCTCGGGGCCTACTCCTGCGAATACATCACGAACCTTCTCGAGCAGCGCCAGCGCCAGCTGCCCGAGGCGGGCGCGCTCCATCTGACCCGCCAGAGCGATCTGCTCGAACTCGAACTGCCCGCTCCCGATCTGTCCGTCTACCAAAACCAGTCATGACCACTCCCACCACCAATACCGATTCGGCGCCGCCTCGGCGCGGCCAGCTCGATTACCTCAAACTCGCCTACTTCCTCGAAAACGACGAGCCCCTCGCCGTGCAGGCCGCGGAAAAGCACTGGACGCACCTGGGCTACCTCGAACGGCTGATCGAAGGCGAGTACCTGCGCCGGCAGGCCCGCGCCGTCGAGCGTCGCGTCGAAGCCGCCAACTTCCCGAAGATCAAGCTCGTGGAAGACTTCGACTGGAGCTGGCCGCAGGCGATCAACGAACTGAAGGTCAAACACCTCTTCCGCCTCGGCTTCGTAGAGCAGAAAACCAACGTCGTGTTCCTCGGGCCGGCCGGGACCGGAAAGACCCACTTAGCCTCCGCCCTCGGCTACCACGCCTGCCAGCGCGGCCACTCGGTCCTCTTCACCACCGCCATCGATATCGTCAATCATCTGCTCGACGCCCAAGCCGCCCATCGGCTCAAACCGGCATTGAAAAAGTACCTCAACCCGAGCTTGGTCGTGATCGACGAATTAGGCTATCTGCCCCTCGACAAGGTCGGCGCCGATCTGCTCTTCCAAGTCATCAGCCACCGCTACGAGCGCGGCTCCCTGATCATCACCACCAACAAGGTCTTCAAGAGCTGGCCGGAGACTTTTAACAACGACGCGACCATCGCTTCGGCCATCCTGGACCGCCTCCTGCACCGCTCCGAGGCCGTGGTCATCAAGGGCCGCAGCTACCGCATGAAAGACGTGGTCGAACCGGCCGCCTAAAGTTGCACTCAACTGGGCTCCTCAAAGCCGGCGGTCACAATGATCGCCGGCTTTCTTATGCCATTACCCAACCTGGCCAGCCGTGCCGGTTCCCCTGGTCGTTTTCAAACCGCCGGAATCTGAGCACGTTCGCGCCGCCGCTCACACCCCGCGCCTAACGCGCGATCTCGATCAGGAAATGGACGCGTTCCACGCTCTCAAGGATGTTATCGGCAGGCAGGTTCCAGTAGGGAAAGCGGGCGCGCAGGGCATCGGCGACGCGCGCCGGCATGCGGTAGCCGTGATAGCCGTCGTGGCCGCGCCCGAGGTCGTTCACGGCGAAGAGCTGCTGGTTGCGGCGGTAAAGATGGACATGGTCGCGGGTTTGCGGTGGCTGCGCCCGGTGGTGCAGATAGGTATAGTCGGCCACGAGGGGCTTGCCGCGGTGGCAGGCCTCCTCGAGCCGGAGGTCGACTTCGTCGAAGAGAGTCACGGTGAGCGTGAGACCTTCGATTTGGAGTGTGATGTTTTTCATGATGGTGCTTTCGTCGGTTGGCTTCGGGGCGGAGCGCCCCCGCTATCAATAACTACTCGCGAGGTTTGGCGTTTTCGGAAAACGCCGGATGCCGTGCTCCAGGCACCGCGATTCCGAAGGCAACCGCATTATATTCAGCAGGTTGCAAGCGTGCGAACTCCGCGCATGACTCAGTCGAGCGCTCGGCGGCGAGTGAATCGCTTTTTGCAGGTCATCCTGCTCGGGCCATTCCGCGGGCGCAAGGTGGGTTCCCACAGCCCGGATCGGAGGCCGCTCCGCACCGGGTGGTCGCCCAAGAGGCGGACGGGAAACAATGGACAGTTCCGCCAGGGTCGATCAACGACTGCTCCCAAAAGTCTCGGAATGGGAATGGTGCCCGGAGCGGGACTCGAACCCGCACCCCATAAGGACCGCATTTTAAGTGCGGAGCGTCTACCATTCCGCCATCCGGGCAAAGGAACGCTACTTGGCTAACAGGCGAACGTATCAGGGCGCGAGCCCGAATGTCCGCTATGTCCGCTCCGAGATGTATCGGCCGAAAAAGTGGTCATGAAATGGTCATGAATTGCCCTTTTTAAATGAATCACAAAGCCAGGAACTTTTGTAACCATCTTTCTCAGGATGCGTTAAATGTAATTTTGTCGAAAGTGAGAATTTGGCCTTGAGAGATTTTAAGTCCGAAGCGTCTACCGTTCCGCCATCCGGGCGAAGTGCGGGAAAAGACTTCTTAAATGTCCCGGCAAAGGCGAGCCTGCGTTATCGGGTTTGCGAATTTCCCGGCGATCGGCTATCGAACCCGTAAAGCGATACCCCAGATGGCCACCCCTTACTTTGCTCTCCTAGCCGCAGGTCCGTTCGCCATCCTCGCCCTGAGCGTGGCGTTCATCGTCGCGGCAATCGCCCTGGTACGGGTGCATGCTTTTTTCGCCCTGATGATGGCCGCCGTTATGGTCGCAATCCTTTCGACCGCGGGCAGTCCGGGCCCCCATCACTACGTCCAGGCCATCGGAACGGTCACGGCCGCCTTTGGCTCGGCGGCGGGCACGCTCGGCTTCACCCTTGCCCTGGCGGCGGTGATCGGGCTGTCGCTCATGGAAAGCGGATCGGCCGAAAAGATCGTCCGATGCCTGATCGACGCATTTGGCGAAGGCAACGCGGCCCTTGCGCTGATGATCTGCGGCTTTCTGCTCGCCGCCCCGGTGTTCATCGACACGGTATTCATGCTCCTTCTTCCGATCGCCCGGGCCTTGAGCATGCGGACGGGAAAGAACTGCCTCCTGTACGTCCTGGCGACCTGCTGCGGCGGGATCATCACCAACGGCACCGTGCCTCCGGCGCCGGGACCGCTGTATGTCGCCGATCATCTCAAGATCAACCTTTTCATCGCGATCCTGTCAGGCGCCGTGTTCGGGATCATCCCGGCGATCGGGGCCTTGTTCGGGGCGCGCTGGTTCGACACCCGGATGCCGGTTCCGGTGCGCGCCACCCGCGGGGAGACGCTCGACTCGCTGGCAGCGGCGGGCTCGCGCCCGGATTCCGACCTGCCCTGTTTTTGGGAGGCGATTGCTCCGGTCCTGACCCCGTTTTTTCTGATCGCGGCGGCCTCAACCCTGGGCATCCTGCACGACCTTCCCTCCTTCCAGACCCACCTGCCCCCGAGGATCGCGACATTGATCGGGTTTCTCGGGGACAAGAACGTGGCCCTCATGATAGGCGCCACCCTGGCTGTCACCACGAACGTCCGCCGCCGGAAGCTCGGCTGGCGCCGCGCGGGAACGGTCCTGGGTGCTCCCCTTGAGACGGCGGCCATCATCATCCTGATCATCTCGGCCGGCAGCGCCTACGGCGAATCGATCAAGGGGGCGGGGCTCGGCGAGGCGGTCAGGGCGGCGGCGGCGGGGCATGCCATCAGCTACGTCTTCGTCGCGTGGCTGCTCGCTGTCGTGCTGCGGGCGGCACAGGGCTCCGCCACCGTTGCGATGATAGCCGCCGCCGGAATCGTCAGCTCGATGGCGGGTCCTGCCGGATTCGGCGTCCATCCCCTGTACATACTTCTCGCCGTCGGGTATGGCTCCAAGGCGATGTCCTGGATGAATGATGCCGGATTCTGGCTCGTCAGCCGGGTCGGCGGCCTGACCCAGGGCGAGGCCCTCCGCAGCTGGTCAATCCTGGCCACGGGCGTATCGGTGATCGGGCTTCTGGAGATCCTAGCCGTTTCCAGTATCTGGCCCAGGCTGCCATTTTAGATAGGGGCTATCACAAATTTGGGGGGCGGGATAAGCTAAGCTTTAGCCGTCCAGCCGTCCGGCAAATAGGCTCGCCGCCCAACACGAGCCCCGCCTTAATAGGCTTTCGTCTCAAAAAACCTCTCGCGTCTTTGATTATGAAACTGTCCAAACTCCGTTGGTCGTCGGCTGCTCTAGCATTCGCCTCCGTTTCCGCCATGTCGCTGCGGGCGAGCGAGGCCGACATTAAAATTCCAGACCTGACTCAGGTCAGATTCGACGGCCTCGGCGGCCTGAGCGGAATCTCGCTGATGTACATAGGAATAGCCCTATGCTTCGTCGGCGCTGTCTTCGGGCTGATCCAATACACCCAGACCAAGGCCCTGCCCGTCCATGAGAGCATGGCGAAGGTGTCCAATTCGATCTGGGAGACCTGCAAGACTTACCTGTTCACACAGGGCAAGTTCCTTGCGATCCTCTGGCTGCTGATCGCCGCCTGTATCTTCTACTATTTCAAGGTGCTGGAGGGCAACACTGTAAAGCATGTCCTGGTCGTTCTCCTCGCATCGATTCTCGGCATCCTCGGTTCCTATGGAGTCGCCTGGTTTGGCATCCGGATCAACACGGTCTCCAATTCGCGCACCGCTTTTTCCGCGCTGAAGGGCAACCCGTTTGCCACACTCGGCATCCCCCTGCGCTCCGGCATGAGCGTCGGCCTGCTGCTCGTCTGCGTCGAGCTGTTCTTCATGATCTGCATCCTGGTGTTCCTGCCGCGGTCGCTCGTCGGCCCCTGCTTCATCGGCTTTGCAATCGGTGAATCGCTCGGAGCGTCCGTCCTGCGCATCTGCGGTGGTATCTTCACCAAGATCGCCGACATTGGCTCGGACCTCATGAAGATCGTCTTCAAGCTCCCCGAGGACGACCCGAAGAACCCCGGCGTCATCGCCGATTGCACCGGCGACAATGCCGGCGACAGCGTCGGGCCGACGGCCGATGGCTTTGAGACCTACGGCGTCACCGGCGTGGCCTTGATCGCCTTCCTGGCCCTGGCGCTCGTCAAGAGCCCGGCCCTCTGCGCAGTCCTCATCATCTGGCTCTTCACGATGCGCGCCCTCATGATCGTGACTTCGCTCGTCTCGTATTTCCTAAACCAGATTGTCAGCAATGCCAAGTACGCGCACCAGAAAGACTTCGACTTCGAGGCACCGCTGACGCACCTCGTCTGGATCACCTCCGCAGTCTCGATCGGAATCACCTTCCTCGCCTCCTATTTCCTCCTCGGGCACCAAACCGACATCAGCCCGGACCTCTGGTGGGTGCTCTCCGTGATCATCAGCTGCGGCACGGTCGCGGGCGCCCTGATTCCCGAGTTCACGAAGATCTTTGTCAGCACGAATTCCCGCCACGTGAAGGAAATCACCAACTGTTCCAGGCACGGGGGGGCCTCGCTCAACATCCTCTCGGGCCTTGTCGCCGGCGATTTCTCCGCATTCTGGATGGGCCTCGTCATCATGCTGCTGATGGCCGTTTCCTATTATTTCTCGCAGAATCCGGCGCTCCTCGTGCTGATGCCGGCAAAGTTCCTGTTTGCCGCGCCAATCTTTGGATTCGGCCTTGTCGCCTTCGGCTTCCTCGGCATGGGCCCTGTCACTATTGCGGTCGACAGCTACGGTCCCGTCACCGACAACGCCCAGTCCATTTACGAGCTCTCGCAAATCGAGGGCAGGCCCGGCATCGCGGCGGAAATCGAGAAAACCTTCGGCTTCAAGCCCGACTTTGAGAATGCGAAGTACCAACTCGAGAAGGGCGACGGCGCAGGCAACACGTTCAAGGCCACCGCCAAGCCCGTGCTGATCGGAACTGCCGTCGTCGGGGCCACGACAATGGTCTTCGGCATCATCATGCTGCTGCAGGGCCTCTACGACGCCCAGGTCGCCTCGGGCATCGCAGGTCCCTTCAAGGAGGTCGTCAGCGCCCTGAGCATCGTGCAGCCCGAGATCATCCTCGGCCTTATCATGGGCGGCGCGGTGATCTACTGGTTCACAGGCGCCTCCTGCCAGGCTGTCGTCACGGGCGCCTATCGCGCCGTCGTGTACATCAAGGACCACATCCATCTCGATGACAAGACCGCCTCCGAGAAGGACTCGAAGGAAGTGGTCCGCATCTGCACGGTCTATGCGCAGAAGGGCATGTGGAACATCTTCATCGTCGTGTTCTGCTTCGCCCTGGCCCTTCCGTTCTTCAATGCCTACTTCTTCATCGGCTACCTGATCGGCATCGCCTTCTTCGGCCTCTTCCAGGCCATCTTCATGGCCAACGCCGGCGGCGCCTGGGACAACGCGAAGAAGATCGTCGAGGTCGAGCTTCGCGAGAAGGGCACAGAACTCCACGCGGCGACCGTCGTCGGAGACACCGTGGGCGATCCGTTCAAGGACACCTCGTCCGTCGCGATGAATCCCGTGATCAAGTTCACGACGCTCTTCGGTCTCCTCGCAGTCGAAATCGCCGTCACGATGACCAACCAGAGCGCGAAGACCGCCATCGGCTGCGTCTTCTTCGCGATCGCGCTCGTCTTCGTCTACCGCAGCTTCTACTGCATGCGGATTCCGGCGAACGATAAGGCATAGGCCTGCGCTTTTGAGTTTCAAAGGGCGGCTCGCTTTCCGGGCCGCCTTTTTTTTGCTTTCCAGACTCAACCAAGACATTCTTCGCAGCGGGCTGCGAAGCCGCGTCATCGGCCGTCAGGACGCCGCCCCGGGGCGGCGTTCAATTGGAAAGCAATCCGCTCCGCCCGATGGGCGAAGGCGGATCCGGTGGGTCACAGGAGGCTTGGCGCCGGCTCCACAGGCCCCAGACTGGTTCTCACCCCGTGCCCTTCGAAGAACTCCAACGCCTGTCGCCCAACCGGGATGCGATGCCCCCGCACGAGCAGCTCGGCGTCATTTTCCACCATAGCGAACTGGGGTTCGACGAGACGATCGCCCTCATGCTCAAACCGGCGAGCAAGGTGAGTTACCATTGCCTGATCGGGGCGAACGGCATCCGGTGCCAGTTGGTTCCCGACTCGCAGCTCGCCTGGCACGCGGGGGCGTCCGCCTTCCGGGGGCGCAGCCGCTGCAACGATTTCATGCTGGGGGTCGCGTTCGCCGGGTCCACCTACCGGGCGCCGCTGACCCGGGAGCAGATCGCCTCGGCCCTGGACTGGCTTCGCCCCCGCTGGAAGGCAAGGGAGTGGACGATCGATTGGATCACCGATCACCGGCAGGTGTCGCCCGGACGGAAGAACGACCTGAACCCGGTTGAGTGGGAGCGGCTGCGGGCGGCGATCTGCGCGCAACTCCATGATTGAAATCCATCCTCCATCGGAGCAGAAGTTCCACGTCCGAAGACTGGAAAAGGATTCCCCGCATTCGCCGCCTTCCCCATGCCGCTCCCCGACCAAACGCCGCGCCTGCCCAAGTGGCCCTTTCTCATCGGCGATGCCGCCCTGCTTGGCGCGGCGTGGCTGATCGCCGACCGCTCCGGCCAGCCCCTGCAGGCTGATGCGGCCTATGCCATAGCCGGCTGCGGCGTTTGCGCCATCATTGCCGGCGCGATCCCATTCCTCTCCGACTACGCGCGAAGGCAGGACGAGGCGCTCGATGAGAGGCAGCGCTCGCTTGAGGCGCTTGCCCGCACGGTTTCGGCCGCGGCCGAGCAGATCAGCATCGCGGCGGGCGGCTTCAATGAGATTGCCGAGATTGCCCAGAAGAACATCCGGCACGCCGAGCAGCTTCCGCAGAAACTGCACGAGAAGATCGCGGAATTCCAGGCCCGGCTGGCACTGGCGACCGACGAGGAAAAGGAGGAGCTTGAGCGGGAAGTAGCCGCCCTTCGCAGCTCCGAGAGCGAAAGGCTGGAGTCGATAGCGGACAAGGTCGCCCGGGCGGCCGCCGACTGGGCCAAGGTCGAATCCGCTGCGCAGAGGCAGCTCAACGCCGCGAAGGCGCTCTTCGCCCAGTTCGACGAGAGCATTTCCAGGTTCGAGAAGCGGGCGGGCCGGCCGGGGGATGGGATCGCCAGCCCGACCGCGGAATCGAAATCCGCGGCGCCGATGGCCGCCGCTCCAAAACACTCGGCCCAGCCGGATGAGACGGTTCCTGCGCAGGAGCTCATTCCTGCGGCTCCTTCACCCGGTCCGGCAGCGCTCGAGGCGAAGGAAGCCGCCCCTGCCTCCCCGGGACCGGAGGCCAAGGCGGAACCGGCCGGCGACGCACCGGGCCAGAACGGGACTACCGTCAGGGCCGAGCGCAAACGAACGCCCAAGCGGCCTGCCGTGGTGAAAGCCCCCGCGAATGCGGTTGCCGCCGCCCCAGCGGCGGATCCCGGACATGAGGCCAAGGCCGAAGCTCCCGCCCAGGTGAAGCCAAGTGTTCCTGCGCCTTCCGACAAGGCCCGCGGCAAGCGCCCGGAACCCGACCCGTCGGAGCCGCTCGGACTCGAGTTCTCCCAGGCTTCGCCCGACGACGGGGCGCCCGCGGTGGCCGTGTCCGCCGACGGCTCCACGAGGCTGCTCGTGACGGCCTACATCGGAATCGGCAACCGGCTGTTCATCCGGGGAGAGGGACCCGGGTTGAGCTGGGACAAGGGCGTGCCGCTGCAGTTCCTCTCCATCGGCCGGTGGAGCTGGGAGACACCGGATGCCACCGCCCCGGTGAAGTTCAAGCTCTACAAAAACGATGACACGGAATTCCGCGGCCTCAACCCTCCCCCTCTCGAACCGGGCAAGCAGATGGAAATGACCGCGACGGTTTAGCGGCCTAGAAGTTCAGGGCCTTGATGTCCCCGATTTTCACCTCGAACCGGTCGTTGAAGGGCGTCACCCGCTTGAAGTCGGCGTAGCTGGCCTCGCGGCCTATGCCGATGGGAATAAGGCCCATGATGCGGAGGTTGCCGCTGCCCTTCCACCAGACGAGCGCTGGAGTTGTGTTGTCCTGCACGACGTCCAGGCGCCCTTCCAGGTCGCCCGATACCACCTTGACCACGCCAGCGAAGCGGAACGGCTCCTTCGGCCTCAGGGAAAACGAGGTGAGGGCCCCGAGGCGCTTGTCGACGCTCATGAACACCTGGAGCTTGTCCGCGGGGAACCTGTCGCTCGCCCCCTTTAGGATCGGGACAAGAAACATGGCCGAGCCGGGAGTCTCCGAGGCGGGGACCGCATGGTCCAGGTCGAGGACGTCCCCGAGCGTTTTTTCACCATGGTGCTTCATCGCTTTCCCCTTCTGGTAATGCCAGATGCGCATTTCCAGGTCGGAAGGGGCATGCCCCGAGTACTTGATCAGCTGCCATTCCTGCCCTACCGGCTTCGAAGGATCGTATCGCTCGACCAGCGGCCCGCCCTCAGGCTTGCCGGACTTGTCGAACTTCAAGGTTGTCTGGGTGAAGGCCCAATGGTCCTCGTCGGCGATGAGCTTCTGGATCGCCTGGCTGAGCAGGGCAGGAGTGGCCGCGCGCAGCGGAAGGGCAGTGAGCAGTATGGCTATTAGCGGCGTGAAACGCATGTAAAACCCGCTAAACTAAGCCAAGAATCGCGGCGGGCAAGACACGATTCATGCGAAAGTGAGTCAGTTTGTCCGGCCTGCAGCCTTGAAGGGCCTTGCGCAGCTCACGCGCATCATCTGGGCGTCGGGAACGGCGGTACGCCAAGGGGCCCGACGCCGGTCTTGATGCGCGTCTGGGAATTGCGACGGAGCGCGTCAGCGCGAAGAAGGCGTCAGCCTCGCAGCGCAAGCGGAGAGGTGAGC
>Ga0302320_10021270_pt1 | contig 12887 bp, 8 predicted proteins | sample Bog_T0_3_FD_202130 | JGI IMG/M metagenome (GOLD analysis project Ga0302320, IMG submission 202130) | Peat permafrost microbial communities from Stordalen Mire near Abisko, Sweden - Bog_T0_3 | ecosystem: Environmental > Terrestrial > Soil > Wetlands > Peat | place: Sweden: Abisko, Stordalen Mire...
TGGCAGGTAGAGAAAATTTAACGGTAGGGGCAGACCTCTAAACCTGCCCTCAGACAAAAAAATAAGAGAAAAATATGGCCAAAGAAGCAGTAGCACAGATCAAATTATATGTTCCCGCAGGTCAGGCTAATCCGGCTCCTCCTGTCGGTCCGGCCTTAGGTCAGCATGGTGTTAACATCATGATGTTCTGTAAATCCTTCAATGACAAGACCAAGGGGCGTGATCCTTTGCCTTTACCGGTAGTCATTACGGTTTACAAAGATAAATCATTTGATTTTATTATCAAAACACCGCCGACTTCGGCGTTGATAAAAAAGAGTGCTAAACTGGCTAAAGCTTCAGGCATAACCGGCAAAGAGATCATTGGTTCTTTGACGGTCAAGCAGGTTGAAGAGATCGCTAAAATGAAGATGGATGACTTGAATACCATTGACATGAGTCAGGCGATTGCCACTATTGTTGGTACGGCCCGCTCCATGGGCATAGAGGTTAAAGGATAAGCTTATGAGACTTAGCAAAAGAATGAAAGAAGCTCATAAGGCCATCGGTGTTGTAGAAAATCCAATTCCTTTGCAGGAAGCGGTGAACCGTTTGGCCCGTGCTCCTAAAGTAAAGTTTGATGAAACCGTTGAATTGCATTTTAATCTCAATTTGGATCTGAAAGCCTCAGACCAGGGCGTGCGCGGTACGGTGGTGCTTCCGCACGGTATCGGCAAGAAAGTCAGAGTCGCGGCTTTCTGTAAGGGCGATGCGGTGGCCAAGGCCCAGGCAGCAGGGGCAGATTATGTCGGAGATAGTGATCTTATCGAGAGAGTCATCGGCGGATTTATGGATTTTGATGTGGTGGTAGCAAGCCCGGATATGATGCGGGATCTGAGCAAGCTGGGGAAGGTGTTAGGTCCTCGTGGTCTTATGCCGACGCCTAAGGCGGGTACAGTGACCGCTGATGTAGAACGTGCGATCAGAGAAGTAAAGGCCGGCCGGGTGGAATTTAAATCTGACAAGCAGGGTGGCATTCATTTAGGGATCGGTAAACGGTCTTTTGATGAAAATAAACTGGTGGAAAATGCCCAGTTTGTTATTGAGGCGGTTAACCATGCTAAACCTTCGGCCGTTAAAGGAAATTTAATTAAGAGTCTGGCCCTGGCAACTACCATGGGACCGGGAGTGAAGGTGGCGCTATGATGAAAGTCGGTACGCTGTATAGAAAGAGAATGGCTACGACGGTCAAGGAAGGCGTTTCTAATAAAGCCAGCGCTTTTGTGGTTTCTTACCGTGGCATTTCTTCCGCAAAGATGAACGTTTTGCGTAAGGACTTGAAGCGCAAAAAAGCTGAAGTGCTGGTTTCCAAGACCTCGGTCGCCCGGATCGCTTTTAAAGAAGCGCAATACGAAGGTCTGGCGAATCGTATGGAAGGCCAGACGGCGCTGATCTTAAGTGATGCGGATGCCTCCGAAGTATCCAAGGTCCTTGTGAAATTTGCGAAAGATTATGAAGGTTTTGTGGTCCGCGGCGGAGTGCTCGACGGAGTAGTGTTGAGCGAGGAAGAGATCCATACGCTTTCTAGCCTGCCGTCGCGTGAAGTGCTTTTGGCAAAACTATTAGGTACGCTATCGGCTCCGATAACCCGTTTGGCGATGGGGCTTAATGCGAAAACCCGTGATTTGATGTCAATTTTAAAACAGAAAAGTGAAAAGGGAGGGTAGTAAGATGTCTGACACAGCCGTTAAAGAATTAGCCCCCAAATTAGAGGGGATTTACAAGGAAGTTACCGCTTTGACCGTTTTGGAATTAGCCGAGTTGGTCAAGGCCATGGAAAACAGACTTGGTATCTCTGCCGCAGCTCCTGTCGCTGTTGCTGCCGCCGGAGCTACTGCCGCTGCGGCCCCGGTTGAGGAAAAAACATCCTTTGATGTTATTTTAAAGGAAGTTGATCCCGCTAAAAAGATCGGTGTTATCAAAGAAGTCCGTGCCGTAACCAACTTAGGTTTAGCGGAAGCCAAAACACTGGTTGAATCAGCTCCTAAGACTATTAAGGAATCTGTACCCAAGGCTGAAGCTGAAGATCTTAAGAAAAAGATCGAAGCTGCCGGCGGTAAAGTTGAACTTAAGTAACGTTCAGAAACAAGTCGGGCGTTACTTGAAAGTAACAGAAGAAGTCTGCCCCGCCAAAGGCGGGGTATCTCTATTTTTCATGTGCCGCATACTAACTAACCTAATGTCCCTGTAATTTTGCTTAACCTAAGCAAGATCGCTGGGAATATTTGACGGGACCATATGGAAAAGCTAAAAGTCAAAGATTTTAGTAAATTTCAGGACAATTTCGAGTTGCCGTCGCTTCTCGATATCCAAACCCTTTCTTATGAAGAGTTCCTGCAAAGGAATCTGTCGACTGATAAGCGCAAGGATCAGGGTTTAGAGGAAGTTTTTCGCGAAGTTTTCCCGTTGGAAAGCTATGATGCGCAAATTCGCCTGGAATATATCGGTTACAATATCGGTAAAGAAAAATATTCCCGCTATGAGTGCCAACGCAGGGGAATGACTTATGCCGCTCCTCTGAAGGTCAAATTACGCTTGATCACGCCTGTGGACATCAAAGAGCAGGAAGTCTATTTTGGCGATTTCCCGTTGATGACGGACACGGGTACTTTTATTATCAACGGGGACGAACGCGTCGTGGTTTCCCAGATCCAGCGTCCGCCGGGGGTCTCTTTTGAAGAGGAAACCCATCCGACGGGTAAAAGTATTTACTACGGCCGTGTGATCCCCTCACGCGGTGCTTGGTTTGAGATCAAGTATGACCTCAACGATGTTTTGATCGCGTATGTAGACCGCCGCCGTAATTTTCCGGCTTCCCAGATATTACGTATCATGGGCCTTTCATCATCTGATGATATGAAAAAGATGTTAGGGGATCGTTTTGATAAATTGACCAATACCCTCGAGAAGGATCACACTACCAACAAGGAAGAGGCGTTGCTTGATTTTTACCGCAAGATGCGGCCGACTGAGCCGGCAACGGTGGAAGTGGCTGAAACGCTGTTCTTCCGGTTATTCTTTGATCCAAAACGTTACGATCTCTCCAAGGTCGGTCGTCATATCGTTAATCGCAAGTTAAATACCACGGTGTCGATGGATAATCGTGTGTTGGATATCGAAACAGTGGTCTCAGTGATTAAATATCTGGTGGCCCTGCGTGAAGGTACGGGGGAATGTGACGATATCGACCATTTGGGAAATCGCCGCATCAAATCTGTCGGTGAGTTGGTCCAGAATCAGGTGCGTATCGGATTGGCGCGTCTTGAGCGCTCGATCAAAGAGCGCCTGGTGGTTATGAGCTCGTTTGAGAATTTGACCGTGCATCATCTGATCAATTCGCGGTTGTTTTCCAATCAGATCCAGGATTTCTTTGCCCGCAGCCAGCTGTCGCAATTTATGGACCAGGTCAATCCGCTTTCCGAGATGACCCATAAGCGCCGTATGTCCGCTCTGGGGCCCGGGGGTTTAAGCCGTGAGCGCGCTGGTTTCGAAGTGCGCGACGTGCATCCTACCCATTATGGCCGCGTTTGTCCCATTGAAACGCCGGAAGGACCGAACATCGGTTTGATCGCATCTTTGACGACCTGTGCCCGTGTCAACGAATTAGGTTTTATCGAAACGCCTTACCGCAAAGTTGTCGATGGGAAAGTCTCCAAAAAGAGTGAATTCCTGACAGCGGATGTGGATCAAAATAAATATATTGCCCAGGCGAATTCGCCCATTGATGCAGACGGAAAGTTCACGGAAGCTCTGGTATCCTGCCGTTACAAGGGAGATTTTCCCAGGGTCAAACCGGACAAAGTCGAGTTCATGGACGTTTCACCCAAGCAGTTGGTTTCTGTGGCAGCGGCGTTGATCCCGTTCTTGGAGCACGATGACGCTAACCGTGCCCTGATGGGATCTAACATGCAGCGCCAATCCGTGCCTTTGATGATACCGGAAGTGGCTTTTGTCGGTACAGGGATGGAAGAGAAGGTCGCCCGGGATTCCGGTGTGGTAGTTATAGCCCAGCAAGCCGGTACTGTTACTAAAGTTGACGGCCGTGAAATCGTGGTCGGCAAGACAGTTTATCCTTTAAAGAATTTCCAACGTTCTAACGCTAATACTTGTGTGCATCAGCGTCCGTTAGTCAAGCTTGGTCAGAAAGTAGAAGCGGGGCAAACGATCGCTGACGGTATCGGTACGCAAGACGGCCGTTTGGCACTAGGTCGTAACGCGCTGGTGGCGTTCATGCCATGGCGCGGGTATAACTTCGAAGACGCTATTTTGATCAATGAACGTATTGTACGGGAAGATGCTTTCACTTCCATTCACATCGAACGCTTTGAATGTGAATGCCGTGAGACCCGTTTAGGTAATGAAGAGATCACTCGGGATATCCCGAATGTCGCTGAAGAAGCGCTAAAGGACCTGACCGAAGAGGGTATTGTCCGTGTTGGGGCAGAAGTCAAGGCCACTGATATACTCGTTGGTAAAGTGACCCCTAAAAGCGAAAAGGAGCTTTCTCCTGAAGAGAGGCTGCTGCGGGCCATTTTTGGCGAAAAAGCAGCGGATGTTCGGGATACGTCCTTGACCCTGTCTCCGGGTATCGAAGGCTTTGTGGTCAATGTTGAGGTTTTTCAACGCAACGAACGCGGCCGCAAATCCAAACAGGATAAGGTCAAAGAAGCATCGGCGATCAATAAGATCAAAGAATACTATAAGCAGGAAATTGACCTGATCATCCATGAAAAAGATGAGAAATTGTCCAAAGCTTTGGGCATTGATAAGAAACGTGTGGGAAAATTAACGCTCGATGACATTGAAGAAGGCTCGGAAGGCCGCGAGGTCATGTCTTTTTATCTCGACAAGATCGCCGAATTGACGGAAGAAGAGATCCAGGAATCCGATCGTATCCGTCGCGGTGATGAGCTTCCTGCCGGTGTTCTCAAGCGTGTGGTTGTTTATGTGGCTACCAAGCGAAAATTGCAGGTCGGCGATAAAATGGCCGGTCGCCATGGTAACAAGGGTATTGTTTCGCGCATCATGCCGGAAGAGGATATGCCCTTCCTGGAAGACGGACGCTCAGTCGACCTGGTCTTAAATCCGTTAGGCGTCCCTTCGCGTATGAACGTGGGACAGCTTTTGGAAACCCATTTAGGCTGGGCCGCGAAATTGCTTAATATTTATTGTGAAACTCCGGTTTTCAACGGAGCAACCGAACAGGAAATCCGCAACCTGCTTAAAGAAGCCGGTTTGCCGGAGGATGGTAAGACCGTTGTTTGTGACGGGTTTACCGGATTGCCCCTCGAGCAGAAGGTCACTGTCGGCTATATTTACATGTTGAAGCTCAACCACTTGGTTGATGAAAAGATCCATGCGCGTTCCATCGGACCTTATTCTCTGGTAACCCAGCAGCCTTTAGGCGGTAAAGCGCATTTCGGCGGGCAGCGTTTCGGAGAGATGGAAGTCTGGGCCCTTGAAGCTTATGGGGCGGCGTATACTCTTCAAGAAATGCTGACGGTCAAGTCTGATGACGTTACCGGACGAAGCCGCATTTATGAAGCGATCGTCAAGGGTGAACAGGCCTTAAGTCCTGGGATCCCGGAATCTTTCAACGTTTTGGTTAAAGAATTGCAAGGCCTTTGCCTGGACATCCGCATGGAAAAAGCGGTTGTCGAGGGTGAGTTGCCGAAGGAAGAAGAGCCTAAATAGGATTTGCCATGCCCTTTTTTAAAAAAAAGGGGCAGATTGAATTATTAAGAATTATTGAATAGAGAATTACAGTAGTTAAAACTACGGAGCAAACTAAATGAGCAAAGTCGACATCACGAAACAAGATCGCATCACGATCCGCATCGCTTCACCTGAAGTGATCATGTCCTGGTCCAAGGGGCCCGTTAAAAAAGCGGAAACTTTGAACTATCGTACCCTAAAGCCAGAGAAGGATGGGCTTTTTTGCGAGAAGATATTCGGGCCGATGCGCGACTGGGAATGTAATTGCGGAAAATATAAAGGCATTAAATTCAAAGGGATCACCTGCGATCGTTGCGGTGTTTTGGTGACCCGTTCCTCTGTACGCCGCGAGCGTATGGGGCACATTGACCTGGCCTGTCCGGTCACGCATATCTGGTTTTACAAAGCGGTGCCGTCCCGTTTGGCTGCTTTGATGCAGGTAGGCTTGCGTGATCTGGAAAAGTTGATCTATTATGAAGAATATGTTGTTATTGACCCCGGGACGACCCCGTTAAAGAAAAAGCAGTTTTTCTCTGAGGATGAGTATCAGGAAGCGGTGGTCAAATACGGCGGTGCGTTCAAAGCCAAGATCGGTGCCGAAGCGGTACGCGAACTTTTAAAAGAGCTGGATATGGCGGCCCTGTGCAAGAAATTGCGCAAGGACCTTTCTGAAGCCAACCCTAACGGTACTAATTTCAAGAAATTAGCCAAGACCTTAAAGATCGTGGAAGATTTCCGTGTCTCCGGTAATGATCCGGTATGGATGGTTTTAGATGTTTTGCCGGTGATCCCTCCGGATCTTAGGCCTCTCGTTCCTCTGGAAGGCGGACGCTTTGCCACTTCCGATCTGAACGATCTTTATCGTAGGGTTATTAACCGTAATAACCGTCTGAAGAAATTAATTGATCTAAACGCTCCGGAAATTATTATCCGTAATGAAAAGCGCATGTTGCAGGAATCCGTGGACGCGCTTTTGGATAATGGCCGTCATGGCCGTCCGGTGTTAGGTTCTGGAAACCGTCCCTTGAAGTCCTTGTCGGATATGCTTAAAGGCAAACAGGGCCGCTTCCGTATGAACCTTTTGGGTAAACGTGTGGATTATTCCGGCCGTTCCGTTATCGTCGTTGGTCCGGAGTTGAAGCTGCATCAATGCGGTCTGCCTAAGAAAATGGCGTTGGAATTATTTGAACCGTTCATTATCCGTAAATTACGTGAAAAAGGTTTTGTGCATACCATCAAAGGCGCCAAGCGCATGGTGGAACGTGCCAAGATCGAGGTGTGGGATATTCTTGATGAGGTCATTCAGGACCATCCGGTCATGCTCAACCGTGCGCCGACCCTGCACCGGTTGTCGATACAGGCTTTTCAGCCGGTATTGATCGAAGGTAAGGCTATCAAATTGCACCCGCTCGTCTGTACGGCTTTTAACGCGGACTTTGACGGGGATCAGATGGCCGTGCATATCCCGCTTTCTTTGGAAGCTCAGATCGAGTGCCGGTTGCAGTTGCTTTCCGTTAACAATTTGTTTTCACCGGCGGATGGACGTCCTATCGTGTCACCGACCCAGGATATCGTTTTGGGGCTTTATTATCTGACCAAAGAACGCCCGGAAGCTCGCGGCGAAGGCCATTTGTTCGGTTCCATCGATGAGGTGAAGGTGGCGTATGCCGACGGTTATGTGGATTTGCATGCGCGCATTAAATTGCGTTTATTGACCAGCGTCTGGGGTCAGGAAAAACCGTCGATGGTTATCCAGCCCCTGATGAAAGAAAAGCTTAAAGTTGAGATGCTAGAGTCCGGGACTAATTCCAAGATCATTGAGACTACAGTCGGGCGCGTATTCTTTAATGAGGTCTTGCCCCAGGACTATGGTTTTGTTAATGATTTGATGGATAAAAAACGTGTTGGTTCCGTCATTGCGGATTGTTACAAGCGTTTTGGTCATCACCGAACGGTGAAACTGCTGGATGATGTGAAAACCTTAGGGTTCATTAAAGCGACCGAAGCCGGTATTTCAATTTCCATGTCGGATTTGACTATCCCTGAGGAGAAGCCGGGTATCATCGCCAACGCCAAGCAAGAAGTTTTCAAGGTGGATGATCAATACCGTAAGGGTATTATCACCGGACGTGAGCGTTATAACAAAGTGATCGACATTTGGACCCATACCACAGAAACGTTGTCGGACCTGGTGTTCAAGAAAATGGACCAGTTCAATCCGGTGTTCATCATGGCGGATTCAGGTGCTCGTGGTTCCAAATTGCAGATCCGTCAGCTTTCCGGTATGCGCGGTCTGATGGCCAAGCCGTCAGGTGAGATCATCGAAAATCCGATCACGGCCTCTTTCCGTGAAGGCTTGACTGTTTTGGAATACTTTATTTCCACTCATGGTGCCCGTAAAGGTTTGGCGGATACGGCGCTGAAGACCGCTGACGCCGGTTATTTGACCCGTCGTCTGGTTGACGTGGCCCAGGAGATGGTTGTGAATATGACGGACTGCGGTACGGTCAACGGTATCACTGTTGCCGCAATTACCGAAGGTGATGAGTTGGTGGTGTCTCTTAAAGAGCGCATTGTCGGACGTGTTGCTCTGGATAATATTCTGGACGTGGTGACGGATCAGCAGGTAGTTGCTTCCGGCGAAGAAATTACGGAAGAAAAGGCTGACCTCATCGAACAGCTGGGTGTTGAAAAAGTACGTATCCGCTCGGTGTTGACCTGCGAGGCAGGGGTGGGGGTTTGCGTTAAGTGTTACGGTCGTAATCTGGGGACCCATCGTATCGTTGAGATCGGTGAGGCCGTGGGAACCATCGCCGCTCAGAGTATCGGTGAGCCCGGAACCCAGTTAACCATGCGTACATTCCACATCGGCGGTACGGCGTCTCGTACCATCGAGCAGTCCTTTATCAAATCCAAACAGGACGGTGTCCTGAAATATCATACGCTGCGGGTGGTTGCTCGCGGTAAAGAATTCATTGTCCTTAACCGGAACGGTTCGGTCAGTATCAACAATGAGTATGGCCGCGAGTTCGAGCGTCATCTTCTGCCTCAAGGTACGGCGTTGGGATTTGCCGACGGACAAAATATACCCAAGGGGACGGTCGTGGCGACATGGGATCCGTATACGATCCCGATCATCACCGAAGCTAAGGGCCGGGTGTCTTTTGAAGATCTTATCGAGCAGACCACGTATCAGCGTGAAGAGAATCCTGTGACCGGCGTCGTTGAACGCGTGGTCGTTGAGCATAAACAGGAATTCCATCCGCAGATCATTATCAGTGATGAGAAGGGCGAGATCGTCGGTATCTATTCAATTCCGACCGGAGCGCACATCCTGGTCAATGATAAAGATACGATAGCGGCGGGAGAATTAATTGCCAAGATCCCGCGCGGTGCATCAAAGACCCGCGATATTACCGGTGGTTTGCCTCGCGTTGCCGAGCTTTTTGAAGCACGTCGTCCTAAAGATCCGGCCGTTATTGCTGAGATCGACGGGCTGTGCGAATTCGGCGAAGATAAAAAAGGTTTACGTTCAATCATTGTGAAAAGTGCGACAGGTACCTCCAAGGAATATACCATTCCTCACGGCAAGCATCCCAATGTTTACAAAGGTGACCATGTCTTTGCCGGTCAGCAGTTGACCGACGGCCCTGTAGTTCCGCAGGATATTTTACGCGTCTGCGGCGACAAGGCTTTGCAGGAATATTTATTGAATGAAGTTCAGGAAGTTTATCGTTTGCAGGGTGTCCGCATTAATGATAAGCACATTGAGATCATCATTGCACAGATGCTCAAAAAGGTGCGTATCGACGACGCCGGCGACACCGAATTTTTGGTGGGCGATCAGGTTGATCGTATGGTTTTCAAAAAAGCCAACGAAGTTGTGCTCAAGAAAAAAGGAAAACCGGCTCAAGCGACACCTTTATTATTAGGTATTACAAAGGTTTCTCTGACGACAGAAAGTTTTATTTCTGCCGCGAGCTTCCAAGAAACAACAAGAGTCTTGACAGAAGCATCAGCATCTGGTAAAGTTGACCTCTTGCGCGGGCTTAAGGAAAATGTAATTGTCGGGCATTTGATTCCGGCAGGCACGGGAATGAAGGAATACACTCAAGTAGAAATGGTAAAATATGCCAACGATATCACAGTTGATCAGACATCGCAGACAGTTGAAAATCAAGCGGAGTAAATCTCCGGCCTTAACATCTTGTCCGCAAAGACGCGGCGTGTGTTTACAGGTTAAGACCATGACCCCTAAGAAGCCGAATTCGGCCTTACGTAAGATCGCACGTGTGCGTCTTTCCAACAAGGTTGAGGTTACTTCCTATATACCGGGTGAAGGGCACAATTTGCAGGAGCACTCGATCGTTTTGGTTCGCGGCGGACGTGTTAAAGACTTGCCGGGAGTGCGTTATCATATTGTGCGCGGTACTTTGGATACTTCCGGGGTTGCCGATCGTAAGAAATCCAGATCTAAATACGGGTCTAAAAGAGCAAAGAAATAATAGCTGCCTTAAAGTAATTTAGCAGGCTATTGTTATGCGCTAGTTTTTAAATAAAAGTAAATCAAACAGAGGCAAGCAATGAGAAGACGCCGAGCAGAAAAAAGAAAAGTAGTAGGAGATCCAAAATATAACAGCGATCTGGTTTCACGCTTTATATCGATATTGATGATCGACGGCAAAAAGACCATCGCCGAAAACATTATTTACAATGCTTTGGACATCCTCAAGGAAAAGACCCAGGACGAAAGTTCTGTCAAGGCCTTGAATAAAGCAGTTGATAATGTCCGTCCCCGCTTGGAAGTCAAAAGTCGCAGGGTGGGTGGGGCGACGTATCAGGTCCCGACCGATGTGGTGCCGGCGCGCGGCATGTCTTTGGCCATGCGTTGGATCAGGGATTACGCACGCAAGAAAAAGGGTAAACCCATGGACATCAAGTTGGCTGAAGAATTGGTGGCTGCCTATAAATCTGAAGGCCAGGCGATCAAAAAACGTGATGAAACGCATAAGATGGCCGAAGCCAACCGTGCTTTCAGTCACTTGAGATGGTAAAAAAATATGGCATCCGCTAATACGATCCCTTTACATATGTTTCGCAATATCGGTATCATCGCACATATCGACGCGGGTAAAACCACGACGACAGAGCGTATCCTGTATTATACCGGCGCTATCCATAAAATGGGGGATATCGATGACGGTAATACTACCATGGATTGGATGCCTCAAGAGCAGGAACGCGGGATTACGATCACCTCCGCGGCAACTACTTCTTTCTGGCGCGATCACCGTATCAATATTATCGACACTCCGGGCCACGTGGATTTTACCATTGAAGTTGAGCGTTCCCTTAAGGTGTTGGATGGGGCTGTGATCGTTTTATGTGCTTGTTCCGGCGTTCAACCGCAAACGGAGACTGTTTACCGTCAAGCCGATAAATATAATGTCCCTCGCATTGCCTTTATCAATAAAATTGACCGCCTGGGAGCTGATTTTGACCGGGTCGTTGGCGAGATGCGTGATCGTTTTGGCGCCAATGCCGCGGGCATTGTTTATAATGACGGGGCAGAAGATAATTTAAAAGGTTTGGTGGATGTTATCAATAATCAATATATCAAGTATTTAGATGCTGAGGGTACTGATTTTGAACGTTTGGCCATACCTGAAGAATTAAAGGAAAAGACCCTTAATTACCGTCATGTTTTAATTGAACGTCTCGCTGAAGTTGATGATGAGATGGCTGATTTGTTCTTGAATGCTAAGGATCCTTCTAAAGAACAGCTGATGAAAGCCATTCGCCGTTCTGTTATTGCCTGTAAATTTGTTCCTGTGTTGACCGGAGCCTCCAAAAGGAACAGAGGCGTGCAGATGTTGTTGGATGCTGTTGTTGATTATTTGCCTTCTCCTTTAGATATCCCCCCGAAGCGTGGGTTTAATCCGGATAATAAAGAAGAGATTATAATTCGTAAGGCTGATGATAATGAGTCACCGGTGGCGTTGGTTTTTAAGATCGCTTCAGATCCTTATGTGGGGAAAATATACTTCACGCGCGTTTATGCGGGACGTTTTCAGCAAGGTCAACAATATTTGAATTCCTCTAATGGTAAGATGGAAAAGATCTCTAAAATCGTTATCATGCATTCCAATAAACAGGAAAATGTATCTTCTGCGGCGACCGGTGAGATCGTGGCTTTGGTTGGTTTAAAAGAAAGCAAATCAGGTGATACCCTTTGTGAAGAAAACAAGCCGATGGTCCTGGAAGGTTTGAAAGCGCCTGATGCTGTTGTGTCCCTGGCCATCGAACCAAAAACAAAAGCGGACCAGGATAAAATGGGTATGGTCTTGCGTAAATTTTTGGATGAAGATCCATCCCTTCGTGTTAAATTTGATCAAGAAACTTCCCAAACAATTATTTCCGGGATGGGAGAATTGCATTTAGAGATCATTGTCGACCGTATGAAACGTGAAAACAATCTTGACTGCAACGTTGGCCGTCCTGAAGTGGCCTACAAGGAAGCTATTACGAAAAGCGTCAAGAATATTGTCGGAAAATATGTTCAACAATCCGGCGGTCGTGGAAAATACGGTCACGTGGTTATCGAGGTTGAACCTGGTGAGCCCGGTTCTGGCTATGTCTTCGTCGACAAGATTAAGGGTGGTGCGATTCCCCGTGAATTCATCAAGCCCTGTAAGGAAGGGATCGAAATAGGACTGCAAAACGGCGTCAAGGCTGGATATCCTGTTTCTGACTTAATTGTTACCTTGGTTGACGGTTCCTATCATGATGTAGATTCTGATGAAATTTCCTTCCAATTAGCGGCAAAGTATGCTATAAAGGATGCTCTTAACAAGGCTGGTTCTGTATTTATGGAACCGATTATGAAATTAGAAGTAGAGGTTTCTGATGAACACTGGGGTAATGTTACTGGTGATTTGATGAAACGCAGGGCCCAGATCAAGGAAACCGGGAATAGGGGAAAGTTAAAGACAGCATTGATCGATGTTCCCCTGGCAGAAATGTTTGGCTACGCGAATGCGCTGCGGTCTCTCACGCAGGGACGCGCATCATTCTCTATGGAACCTTCGTTTTACGCGCAGGTTCCAAACAGCATTGCCGAGAAGATTATCGGC
>Ga0302320_10021271_pt1 | contig 12887 bp, 13 predicted proteins | sample Bog_T0_3_FD_202130 | JGI IMG/M metagenome (GOLD analysis project Ga0302320, IMG submission 202130) | Peat permafrost microbial communities from Stordalen Mire near Abisko, Sweden - Bog_T0_3 | ecosystem: Environmental > Terrestrial > Soil > Wetlands > Peat | place: Sweden: Abisko, Stordalen Mire...
GCGCGGCGCGGACCGAGGATCAGGTCGTTCCATTCCAGCGTGCGGCCGGACAGTTTGAACCGCCAGTGCGGGCGCTTGCCGCCGGCTTCGGCGTCGTGCCGCTGCTTTTCAGTCAGCGTCAGCATCGCCCGGTCATAGACCGGGGACTGTTTGCGTTTGCGGCGGAACTCCTGCTTGGCCTTCAGCTCCTCGTCGGTCTCGAAGCAGGGATACAGGAATTTGTCGCGCTGCAGCCGCTCGATCGTCGCCTGGTAAAGCTCGCCCCGTTCGGACTGGCGGAACGCGGTGTCCCAGCCGATGCCGAACCATTGCAGGTCCCGCATGATCTGGTCGGCCAGTCCTGGGCGGCTGCGTTCGCTGTCGAGGTCGTCGATGCGCAGCAGCATCTGGCCGCCGGCGCGGCGGGCAAACAAGTGGTTGGCGAGGGCGACGCGGACGCTGCTGACAAAGAGATTGCCGCTGGGGCTAGGGGCGAAGCGGACGCGGGTCATGCGTCTTCGCCCTCGTCGTCGAGGTCCAGGTCGAGATCGTCGCGGCGCGGATCGAGGGCCCGCCAGTCGCGGTCTTCCGGGCTCGCCCGGTTGTCAACGAAGTCGCCGAGTTCGGTGGCACTTTTCCAGCCACCCTCGCCGGCATCGATCACGACGGCGTCTTCGCCGAAGGCGAACCAGGCCTCCAGCAGGTCCTTGGCGGACATGCCGGCGACGCGGCAGCGCTCGACCGAGTCGCGGACGTAGCGGCGGGCAAAGGCGTTGGCGTGCATCAGCGTGTCGAAACCCCCGACTTCCTCGGTGATGTTGTCCTGCGCGCCGCCGGAGAGGTCCAGGATACGGACTCGCCAGCCGCCGTCAGGGGCAAACAGATCACTCATGATGCAGCCGGACCGGAAAACGTCTTTTTGTGCATGCGCGCAAACTATGGCGGCGAGTGCGGCAAATCAACGGGACGGGTTTGGGGCGGTAGAGCGCGGAGGCTGAGCGGGCGAAGGGTCGAGCCGACGTTACAATCCTCTCACATTGGGAGCAAACGGGCTCCAACCCACCCGTGCTTTCAGCAACTACGGCTCGAGCACCGTCAGCTTGAACGGCCCGGCATTGGCCGCCGCGTGTGCGACGGCGTCGTTGGCCCCGGTCAGCGGAAATGCCGTCACTGCCCAGTGTCCGAGGTCCAGCAGCCCGCCGCGAACCAGGCCCACCAGGCCCGGTATGGCGGCGGTGTCATACATCCACTGGCCGCGCACCGTGATCAGGTTGCGCATGATCCAGGGATAGGGCAGCGCCAGGTCCTCGCCGCCCAGCATGCCGACGCCGCCCATCAGCACGGCCCTACCACTCTGTCGCAGCGTCATGATGGCGGCGCGCGCCACCCCGGCGCCGACCGAGGGAGGCAGGAAGTCCTGCACCGCGTCGATCGGGCCTGGTGCCGCCCGCTTCATCGTCTCCGTGTCCAACGCACCATCGCCGCTCAGCCGAACCGGCACGAGCCGTTCGCCGAAGCGGCCCCGGAGGTCGTCCAGCACCGCAGCGTTGCGGCCCGGCGCCACCACGCAGCGCGCGCCCATCGCCAGCGCCAATGCCACGGTAGCGGAACCGAAGTTTCCGGTGGCTCCACTCACCAGCAGCGTTTCGCCGGGCCGGAACTCCATCGCCAGCAAGCCGCCATAGGCGATCAGCAACGTGCCGACCGCACACCAGCGTCCAGCGTCCGCCGGGTCGATCGTGCCGATGGGTGCGGCATTTTCCGTTGGTACGCGAACCTGCTCGGCAAATGTGCCGTCGCGGAAGTAGCGCTGGAGCTTCTGCCCGCCCTCGCCTCGGGCGCTCGCACCCTGCAGGGTGATGTCGGGCGTCGGCCCGCCGTCGCGCGCCCGCACCGTGGGATCGCAGAACACCCACTCCCCGGGCTGCAGCCGAGTGGCGTCTGGACCGACCGCGCGCACCCGGCCGATCGCGCCGGCCCCCGGCACCACCGGCGTGGGCAACAGGTATCGCCGCGCGCCGCTTAACACCTCGTCCGTATAGGACAGCACCGGTGCGGCGGCGACATCCACCAGCACCTCGCCCGTACCGATCACCGGATCGGTCACCGGCTCGACGCTCAGCGGCTCCCCGAATCTGTGTAGGACAGCGGCCTTCATGTGCGAACTCCCTGGACAACGAAATCCCGATATGGCGTTTTCCGGGTGTTGAGGGAGAACCGGTAGGATACTGGTCTTCCATGATACCACCTTCCGGAGCATGGCATGCAGGGCAACCGCCCATTCGGAGACTTCCTGCGTTCCCGTCGCACGCGCCTGAACCCGGACAAGGTCGGCGATGCGACCCGGCAACGGCGTCGCACGCCCGGCCTCAAGCGCGAGGAAGTGGCGCAGCGCGCCGGCATCAGCGCCGAATGGTATGTCAAGCTGGAGCAGGGCCGTGCCGTCTCCCCCTCGGCCGAGACGGTGCAGGCACTCGGCCGCGCCCTGCGGCTTGACGCGGTGGAACTGGCCCATCTGCGCTCGCTCGCCGCGGCCGGAGGCCGGCAGCCGTTCCGGCGCGAGACCGTGCCGGACCCACTCGGCCGCATTGTCAGGAGCCTGCCCGAGCCCGCCTACCTCTCCGGGCAGCGCTGGGACATCCTGGCGTGGAACGACGCTGCCGCGGCGCTGTTCGGCGACTTTGGCCGGCTCGCGCCCGAGGACCGCAACATCCTGCACTGGATGTTCACCGACCCGGCCGCCAGGACGCTATTCGGTGAGACCTGGGCGGAGGAGGCGCGGCGCATGGTATCGTTGTTCCGTGCGGCGCACGATCTCTGGCCCGGCGACGCGGCCTTCGTCGCCGTCGTGGACCGGATACGCACGAACGGTCCTGAGTTCGATGCTTGGTGGTCCGAGCACGGGGTCGGTGCACCGGTATCCGGCACCAAGCACCTGCGTCATCCGACGCTTGGCGTCGTGCTCTACGAATACGCGAGTTTCCAGGCCAACGACGACCCAGCGCTCAAGCTGGCCCTCTACACGCGGCGCTGAGGAAGCTGGGCCGGCTAGGCTAGGGGTCGCTACAGTCGCTTGCCACCCACCATGGCCGACCGGCACCCCACCCGGCAATGTCCGGTTCTGGCAAGCGCAAGGCGGCGGCCAACTGGCCGGACTGGGCGCGAAGCCGCCTTTCAACTGGACTGCCTCACCCGCGAAGCGTGGCGGGGACCGTTGGGCGGCCACAACTGTCCTCGTTGAACCCGTCAAAACCTCTGTGACGAGGTACTCGTCGTCAATACCCCGGCAGTTCGTTTACGCAGACCACGCGCCAGCCCTCGGGCAGACGCTGCAAGCGTGTCAGAGACAGATTCTGGATCGACATGTGCAAGGCGTTATCGGGGCCGATGCGCAGCGCGTGGGCAATGGCGCCGCGGATGGCGCCGCCGTGGCTGACGATGACGACGTCGCGGCCGGCATGGGTCTCAGCGAGGCGCTCCATCGCGCTGCCGACCCGGGTGATGACCTCTTCCATGCTCTCCCCGCCCGGCGGTTTTTCGGCACCGGCGAGCGGCCAGAACGCATGCGCCGGATATTGCAACCGCGCCGGCAGTTCGTGATGCGGCAGGCCTTGCCATTCGCCGAGCGACTGTTCGGTCAGATCCGGTTCGACGTGCAGCGCCGCCCGCGGGTAACCGTGCGCGAAAATCGTCTCGGCGGTGCGCCGGGTGCGCGACAGCGGCGTGACCAGCCAGTCGGCCGGACGCGGCAGGCGGGCGGCCAGCGAGCGGTACATCGGCGCCTGTTCCAGCAGGGTCGTCTCGCACAGCGGGACATCCATCACGCCATAGAGGAACGCGCGGGCGTTCTCCTCGACCAAGGCGTGGCGGATCAGCCAGAACGAGGTTTCCATCACTCACCGATGCTGATCAGCGCGCCGGAGACCCGGGCGGCGTGGAACTGGCGGCCGAACAGCAGCGCGGCGGCGGCGAGCCAGATCAGGTTGAGGGCGAAGGCCGCCGCGAGGTGGTCCCAGCGCGTGACGCCTTGCAGCAGGGCGGCGCGCATGCCCTCGAACACATGGGTCGCGGGCAGCGCGTAGGCGATCGGATGCAGGAACGACGGCAGGACCGAGACCGGGTAGAACACGGCGCAGAACGGGGCCAGGCCGAACAGCACACCCCAGGCCAGCGGTTCGGCGCCGGCGCCGTGGCGCAGGATCAGCGAGACGACGCCCAGCGCGACGGACCAGCCCATGATCATCAGATTGATGAAGAACAGGATCACGATTGGGCCAATTGTGAACAGGTTGAATGCGTACAGCGCCCAGGCGAGCAGGACTGCCGGTATCACGCCCACCAGCATGCGGATGATGGACATGCCAATCAGCGCGGCGATCATCTCGAACGGGCGGAGCGGGCTGACGAAGACGTGGCCGAGGTTGCGCGACCAGATTTCCTCCAGGAAGGAGATCGACATGCCCATCTGGCTGCGCAGCGTGACCTCCCACAGCAGGACGGCACCGAGCAGGGTGGCGCCGGCGATCAGGCCGGGGTTACCCATCCGGGCGGCAAGGAAGCGGGCGGTGAAACCCCAGATGCACATTTGCAGCACCGGCCAGTAGGCGAGTTCGAGCAGCCGCGGCCAGGAGCGGCGGTAGAGCGCGAGGTGACGGTACATCAGGCCCCAGATGCGGCGCAGGCAGGGTCTCACGAGGGGCGCTTTCACACTCATGCCGCGACGGCCTGGCGGCGATCGCGGGCGATGTCGAGGAAGACATCCTCAAGGTCGTGGCGGCCGTAGCGCAGCAGCAGTTCGTCCGGGCTGCCGCGGTCCACCACCTGGCCTTGCTTGAGCATGACGACGTGCGAGCAGAGCCGTTCGACCTCGGCCATGTTGTGGCTGGCGAGCAAAATCGTACAGCCGCTTTCGGCGCGGTACTGCTCCAGCCAGGTGCGCACCAGGTCGCCGGTGTCGGGGTCGAGGCTGGCGGTGGGTTCGTCGAGCAGCAGCAGTTCGGGACGGTTGATCAGCGCCTTGGCGAGGGCGACGCGGGTTTTCTGGCCGGCGGACAACTGGCCGGCGGGACGGTCGAGGATCGCGCCAAGGTCGAGCTCGCGCGACAGCACGGCGATGCGGTCGTCGATGCGGACCACATCATACAGGTGACCATAGACGCGCATGTTCTCCCGCACCGTCAGCCGCGCCGGCAGGGCAACATAGGGCGAGGAAAAATTCATCCTGGCCAGGGCGGCGAAGCGGTCCTTCGCCATGTCGTGGCCGAGCACGGTGATGCGGCCGGCGGTGGGGACCAGGAGACCAAGCAGCATGGCGATGGTGGTGGTTTTGCCGGCGCCGTTGCCGCCCAGCAGCCCAACGGTGGCGCCGGTTGGTGCGGCGAAGGAAATATCGTTCACCGCCAGCACCTCACCATATCGTTTGGTGAGGTTTTCGACCTGGATTGCGTTCATCTGCATGCCGATAAGGTGGTTGCGGCGGGCTGCCAAGGGAAGATTGCCAAATGCGATCAGCGGCAGCCGCACGGAACATTGGCGGATGGGCGCCGGCGGTCGTAAAGTCGTGTCAGCATGATCGAACTTTTCACAGCCCCTGCGACTTTGCCTCACGGCGAGCGCGTCTATGCCATCGGCGACGTGCATGGCTGCCTTGACCGGCTTGTCGCGCTGCATGAGCTGATCGCCGAGGACATTGCGGCGCGCCCGGTTGAACGGACGACGCTGGTGCATCTGGGGGATCTCGTCGATCGCGGGTCGGACAGTGCGCAGGTGGTGGACTGGCTGATCAACCAGCCGCCCGTGCCGGCCGACGTGATCGTCAACCTGATGGGCAACCACGAGCACATGATGCTGGCGGCGCTGGCGGGAACGGACAAGGAGGCACCGGATCAATGGATGATGAACGGCGGTGCTGATTCCCTGCTGAGCTGGGGGATTTCGCGCACCGTGCCCGCGACCGAGTGGGCCGCTCGGATACCGCTGGCGCATCTGCTGTTTCTGCGCGACCTGGCGATCAATCACCGGATCGGACCGTATCTGTTCGTGCATGCCGGCATCCGGCCAGGGGTGGCGCTGGAGCAGCAGTCGCGGCTGGACATGCTGTGGATCCGCGAGCCATTTCTGTCGTCGCGGGCGGATCATGGGGTTGTGGTGGTGCATGGGCATACGCCGAAGCGGGAGCCGGTGGTGCAGCCGAACCGGATCGCAATCGATACGGGGGCGGTGCTGGGCGGCGCGCTGACCTGCGTGGTGCTGGAAGCGGACCAGGTCGGTTTTTTGCAGAGTTAGGCGATGCCGCACGGAGCCCGGACTTTTTCCGGGGCAAGCGGGCAGACGATCGGGGTCAGGCGGCGGGCGAGAGGCGGGGGACGCGGATCGATTCGAAGGCCGGGGCAAAGGTTTCCGGCGCGGCGGCGGCTTCGCGGATCATGTAACCGCGGCCCCAGATGGTGCCGATGATGCCGTCGGCGCCGGCTCGGGCCAGTTTCTTGCGCAGCTTGCAGACGAACACGTCGATGATTTTAACCTCCGGTTCATCCATTCCGCCGTATAAATGGTTCAGGAACGCCTCCTTGGTCAGGACCATGCCCTTGCGCAGAACCAGCAGTTCCAGGATCGAGTATTCCTTGCCGGTGAGGTGGACGTCACGGCCGTCGACCGTCACTTCGCGGCTGTCGAGGTTGAGTTCGAGGCGGCCGAAACGGACGGTGGGCTGGCTGAAGCCTTTGCTGCGGCGGACGATCGCCTGCATGCGCGCGAGCAACTCGGCTTTGTCGTACGGCTTGGTGATGAAGTCGTCAGCGCCGAGGCTGAGCGCCTTGACCCGAGCCTGCGGCATGGTGAGGCCGGAAAGGATCAGCACGGGCGTATCGTTGCGGGAGACCCGCATGCGGCGAACCACCTCAAACCCCTCGATATCCGGCAGCGCGAGGTCAAGCAGGACGATATCGTATTCATAATGTCGAAGCAGTTCGAGGGCATCTTCTCCGCTGTCGGTCTGGTCCACCACCGCGCCGGCGGCTTTCAGCATGAGCGTGATGCCGCGCGCTGCGATCAGATCCTCTTCGACCAGAAGGACACGCATCGGGTTTCTCCTTAACAAAACATGAATGATTGTATACCACCATAGCGTGTGATTTGCTAACGATTTCTCCACTATTTCGTGTAATTTTTGCGCCTGTAACGTCTTTCAGTTCGGATTCAACGCGAATGTATGCAGAACAAATATGTTTTATAGATAAATAAGTCTTAATGAGAGGATATAATCTCACAGAACGTGTCGATGCCTGCAAGGCGCGTCTGCGTCGCACGCAGATCGCATACATCAGTGGTACTGTGACCAATCTGCTGGGTCTCGTGGTCGAGGTGGAGGGGCTGACCGGGCTGGCTGCAGTGGGTGACCGCCTGGCGCTGCACACGCGTGACGGGCGGGTGATCCCATCCGAGGTGATCGGTTTCCGCAACTCCGGGTTGCAGGCAATGGCATACGGGTCACTGGATGGGCTGGCGCATGGCGCCAAGGCAATGCTGCTGGGGCAGGCGCATACGACGCTGGACGTGACACGGTCCTGGCTGGGGCGGGTAATCGATCCACTCGGTGCGCCGCTGGACCATGCGGGCGTGCTGTATGGCGGGCTGACGCCGCAGCCGACCCGGGCCGCACCGCCCGAGGCGACCTCGCGGGCCCGGCTGGGACCGCGGATCGAGCTGGGTGTGCGGGCGCTCGACTGCTTCGCCACCTGCCGGCAAGGGCAGCGCCTGGGGCTGTTCGCCGGCTCCGGCGTCGGCAAATCGACACTGCTGTCGATGCTGACCCGCGGCACCGCGTGCGACGTGGTGGTGCTGGCGCTGGTCGGCGAGCGCGGCCGGGAGGTTCGGGATTTCATCGAAACTGACCTCGGGCCGGAAGGGTTGGCACGGTCCGTCGTGGTGGTGGCGACCTCGGATGCGCCGCCGCTGATGCGCCGGCAATGTGCCTATACGGCGATGACAGTGGCCGAATATTTTCGCGACCAGGGCCTGTCGGTGCTCTTGTTGATGGACAGCGTGACGCGGTTCTGCCTGGCGCTGCGCGAGATTGGGCTGTCGCTGGGCGAGCCGCCGGCGACGCGGGGCTATCCGCCAAGTGTGTTCGCCGAACTGCCGCGGTTGCTGGAACGGGCCGGGCCGGGCCCGATGCGGCCGGATGGCAGTGCGGGTCAGATCACCGGGCTGTTCTCGGTGCTGGTCGAGGGCGACGACCACAACGAGCCGGTGTCGGATGCAGTGCGCGGCATCCTGGACGGGCATATCACCATGGACCGCAAGATTGCCGAGGGCGGGCGGTATCCGGCGATCGACGTGCTGCGCTCGCTGTCGCGCGTTGCCAGCTCCTGCCTGGATGAGGCACAGACCGCGACGGTGCGGCGGGCGCGGGCGATCCTTTCGCTGCATGGCGACATGGTGGACATGGTGCGGCTGGGTGCGTATCGCCCCGGCACGGACCCGGCGGTAGACGAGGCGTTGCGGCTGACGCCGGCGATCGAGGCGTTTCTGCGCCAGGCACCGGGCGAACGATCCGGCTTCGAGCAGGCGTTCCAGCAGTTGAACGCGGCGTTGTCGGGTGCCAACGGGGCGGGCCCGCATGGCGCGTGATCCGCTGCGCATCCTGCTGTCGGTACGGCTGAACGCGGTGGAGCAGGCGCGCGTGGCGTTGGGCGTGTGCCTGCGGGCGGAGGCGGAGATCGCCGAACGGATCCGGCAGATCGAGGCGGCGGGACAGCGGCACAGTGCGGCCACCGCTTCGTGGCAGGAGGCGCATCAGTTTCAGGAGATGACGGCGCTTCGGCTGGCGGCGCTGCGGGCGGAACGCCAGGCCGCGGCGGTGGCGCTGGCTGAGGCGGCGGCGCGGTCGGCGGCGGCGCGCGGCGCGGTGACGGCGGCGCGATCGGCGGCGGAATCGGTGGAACAACTCGCCGATGAGCGCGATGCCGCCCGGACCGCGGAACTGGCTCGCAAGCGGCAGCATGAGCTGGACGATATCGTCAGGGCGCAGCGGATGGCGCGGCAACGTGACGCGGCCGGCTGAACCGGGCGTCGCGCGCCCCGGTTCAGACGATCATGTCATCGCGATAAGTGTGATCGATGACTGCGCCACCACTTGGTTCGTCTTCCCGTGCGGCAATGGCGGTCACCGGCCGGTTTGCCCCCGCGGCGCTGGGTCATCACGAGAAGTTGCCGTCGCAACTGGGGTATTCGGGGGCGCGCGCCATTACATCGAGGCCTATGAATATACTGTCAATGTCAAGAGAATCGAACCAAGCGGAGTATCCTACCATGCACACCGTTCTCGTCGTCGAGGACGAGATGATGGTGCGTATGCCGATCGCCGAATATTTGCGCGACTGCGGTTATAACGTCGTCGAGGCGGCCGATGCCCGGGAGGCGATCGACGCCGTCCACACCGATGGACCGGTCAGCGTGGTGTTCACCGACATCCGCATGCCGGGGACGATGGACGGTCTGGGCTTGGCGGAATGGTTTAGCGCGAACTACCCGGATGTGCCGGTGCTGCTGACATCAGGCTATAACGGCGGCCGCAGCCTGCCGCCGGCGGCCGCGCCGGGCGGGCGGTTCATCGAGAAGCCGTATTCGCAGATTCAGGTCGAACGGCGGATTGCTGCCCTGCTGGGGTACTGACGCGGCATGACCTGCCGGCCGTTTGGGCGGACACTTAACGGTTTTTGACGAAGATTGCGAAGTTTTCACCGGCGGTCAGCCTCGCCGCCTTGATTAAGACACTTGGCTCGGCTCTAACGATGTGGCAACAAAGCGGGCGATTACCGCACGTTTTTAAAAGTTAACGCCGCAGATCGGGCCTCGATGACCTCTTTTTCTGGCCGGGCCATTACCCCGGTGCGTTTGACCCACAGGCCGATGGTATCCGCCATCAGTCTGTTTTTTTTGCTGTCGGTCCTGGCTGCCGTGCTGTTCATCGCGCTGCGCTCGCCGCTGAAGGACGATATTGCCTGGCTGCTGTATGTGGCGCGGCGCTGGATGGCCGGGCGGGAACTTTATGTGGATGTGGTGGAGGTCAATCCGCCGCTGATCGTGTGGATCTCGGCGATCCCGCTGGAGATCGCAGGCTGGTTTGATATTGATTCGCAGTTGGTGGCGATGCCGGTGTTCATCGCCGCGGTGCTGGGCTGCGCGTGGTGGACGGCGAACCTGGCGCAGCCGCTGGGCGGGCTGTTTGCGGAACGGCTGCCGGTGTTCGCGGCGATCGGATCGGCGCTGCTGATCCTGCCGGCGGCGGATCTGGGGCAGCGCGAGCATCTGCTGGTCGCGGCTTTCCTGCCCTATCTGGTGCTGTTCGCCCGATCGCTGGACGCCCAATCGCTGGACGCCCGATCGCTGGACGCCCGATCGCTGGACGCCCAGTCACTGGATCGCGGGCCGCTGGCGGGACATCGCGCGCTGCTCGTGGCCTCGGTGATAGCGGGCGTGCTGGCCGGACTCGGGTGCGCGCTGAAGCCTCGGTACGGGCTGGTGTTCGGGGTGCTGGAAGGCCTGGCGCTGACGCGGGGGCTGCGGCCGTGGGGGACCTTGCCGTTGACGGCGGGCGCGACGCTGGTCGGCTATGCCGGGCTGGTGGCGATCGTTTGCCCGGCCTATCTGCGGCGGGCCGTGCCGCTGGCGCTGGCACTGTATGGCGCGACCGACGTGCCGTTCCTCACGCTGCTAAGCGACAGCACGATGCTGCTGTGCGGGGAAGCGGTGGCGATCGGGCTGTTGTGGCTGCGCCGGCGCAGCCTGCCGGATTACACGATGATGCTGACCCTCGTGGTGTTTGCCGCGACCAGTACGGTGGTGTGCTTCGTCGATGGCAAGAACTGGTATTACCACCGGCTGCCGGCGATCGTGGCGACGGTGCTGGCCCTGCTGCTGTGGACGGCGACCGAACTGGTGCAGCGGCGCTGGCGGATTCGCTGGCCGCTGCTGGTGGCGGGGCTGGCGGTGACGGTGTTCTGCGCGTCCTCGATCCGCCAACTGGAGCCGGAGGCGATGGATGCGGTGGAGCCGCAAAAGACCACGGTCGATCGGCTGGAGGAGATGCTGCGAACCGAGCACGCCCGGACGTATATCGCGTTCTCGGAATGGATCGCGCTGGGGTTTCCGGTGGTGAACGAGACGGGCGTGACCTGGGCGTCGCGGTTCGATTCGATGTGGGCGCTGAAGGGCGAGGTGTGGCGGGCGCGGTTCGATCCGGCAGTGGCGAAGGAATGGCCGATCGCGCGCTGGGTGGCGCACGACTTCATCGCCGGCTGCCCGGATATCGCGGTGGTGGATACGCGGGAGACGACGAAATACATCAAGGTACTGAGCGCGGCCGATCCCGCGTTCAAGCGCGTTTGGTCGCGCTACCGGAAGATCGCGTCGTTCGATGGGCTGGCGGTGTACCGGCGCGGCCGGGGCGGCTGCTTCGATGTCTGGGTTGCGGCGGAGTCGAAGCCGGCGGTCGACACGCGCTAGGGCGCCGCCGGCGCGCCCGCCCACGGCGGTTGGCTCAGGCGGCGATTTCCTGGGTTTCCGCGTCCCGCGTCGCGGCGGCGATGGGGATTGGCGGTCTTGGCGGACCGCTCGTTCACCGCCAGGGAAGCTGCCGCCAATACCCGGCATCCAGTTTTCTCCAGTTTGGCGCGTGCGGGATATGGCATTTGGCATATTTGTGTGCCAATAAATGAAATCGGAAATTTTGATCGACTGACCCGATGACGCTGCTCCCAAGCCCGCAACAGTTAAAGTATCTGGTGGCGCTGGCGGAAAGCCGGCATTTCGGGCGGGCGGCGCAGCTGTGCACGGTGACCCAGTCCACGCTGTCGGCCGGCTTGCTGGCGCTGGAGCGGCAACTGGACTGCCACATCCTGGACCGGGCGGCCGGGCGGCATGTGGTGTTCACGCCGCTGGGACTGGACCTGGTGGAGCGGGCCCGCACCGCGCTGACCGCGCTGGAAGCCGTCACTGAAGCGGCGATGGCGGCTCGGGCGCCGCTCGCGGGGCCGCTGCGGATGGGCGTGATTCCGACCATCGGGCCGTTCCTGCTGCCGGCCCTGATGCCGGTGCTGCGGGCCGAATTTCCGCGGCTGCGACTGTATTTGCGGGAGGACACGACGGCCAATCTGGTGGACCGGCTGGCCTCGAACCGGCTGGACCTGCTGCTGCTGGCGACGCCGTGCGACTGCGGCGGGGCGGAAACGGTCGCGGTGGCGCGGGATGGGTTCGTGATTGCGCTGCCGCCGGGGCACCGGCTGGCGGGGGAGGCGGAGATCCCGGTCTCGGCGCTGGCAACGGAGCGGCTGCTGCTGCTGGAGGACGGGCATTGTCTGCGCGACCAGGCGCTGGCGGTGTGTGGGCTGCTGACGGGGGACCGCGGCGACCAGGACGGGTTCGCGGCGACGTCGCTGCATACGCTGGTGCAGATGGTGGCGGGCGGGCTGGGTGTTACGCTGCTGCCGCAACTGGCGGTGGCGTCGGGGATTTGTGCGGGGACGGGGCTGGTGCTGCGTCCGCTCGCGGGGGCCGGGGCGTGGCGGACCTTGGGCCTGGCGTGGCGGCCAAATGCGCCGCGCAGCGCGGATTACCGCGCGCTCGGGGCGCATCTGGTGGATACCTGCCGGACGGTGCTGGGTGGCCAGAGCGAAATCAGCCTGACTCGAATCGCCGAGCGATCCCCAGGCTGATGAAATTGCTCGCGAAAATAAGCTAGAGCGTTCCCACTCAGGCTAGTCTCACGCAGGAACGATAGACTGTTGGCTGCCGAAGCCGCTCCAGGCGACGGCGCCGGATCAGCAGGCGGATCCGCCCTCGGACAGGCTGTCCCGGCCCGCTTGTGCGGCGGCGCAGCGTTGACAGCGGCGGCGGAGCGGGCGAAC
>Ga0302320_10021273_pt1 | contig 12886 bp, 6 predicted proteins | sample Bog_T0_3_FD_202130 | JGI IMG/M metagenome (GOLD analysis project Ga0302320, IMG submission 202130) | Peat permafrost microbial communities from Stordalen Mire near Abisko, Sweden - Bog_T0_3 | ecosystem: Environmental > Terrestrial > Soil > Wetlands > Peat | place: Sweden: Abisko, Stordalen Mire...
TAGCTCCGTGTCGCCATGGACGCCGGTGCGAAGCGCGTGATGATTCCCACGGAGAACCGCCGCGACTTCGCCGAATTGCCAGCGGAAGTAATCGACAAACTCCAAATCGACTTTTACAGCGACCCGTCGCAGGCCGCGTTCAAGGCGCTGGCTGAAACGTAATTGTTGACGCTAACCTATTATGGACTGGAAGAAACATCTTTACCGGGTTGGCTCAAACGAATGGGCTGACGACGATCTCCCGACTGATCCAAAAGAAAAACCGGCCTTTGAAAAACAGTGTCGAAAGCATATTGAGCCCTGGCTCTCGGCGGTGTTTCAGAGCGAACACCTCTCTTTGTTGCTCGGCAGTGGGTTTACCACGGGAGTTGGCTACATCGCTGGCTCACAAGCGACCGGGATGGGGACCACCACTTTCGGAACCAAGTTCGACGCGCGCATTGATGCCCATGCAAAAAAATCAGCCGAAATCGCCAGTCGAGGTGAGGCGAACATTGAGGACCAGTTGCGCTCTGCGCTTGCGCTTCTGGAAGGACTGAACGTAATGCAATCGGTTTCCGGTGCCAAAGCGTTGCGGGATGCCATCAACTTGAAACTCAAGGAATTCTTTTTATCACTGCTCGCGACTGAACGCGGGATTGCCGCATCTGGGAACCCAGAAAAGACGTTGCTCGCTGAGCGATACCTGGTTTCGTTCCTGATGAGTTTTGCAAGCAGAGCCGCTTCGCGTGAACGATTGAGCATCTTCACGACGAATTATGACCGACTCATCGAGCACGGTTGCGACCTGGCAGGACTCCGCTTGATTGACCGGTTTGTGGGCGCTCTCAATCCCGTGTTCCGCTCATCAAGAATTGAAGTGGACGTTCATTACAATCCCCCCGGTATTCGGGGAGAGCCGCGCTACTTGGAGGGGGTCGTAAGACTCACCAAGCTTCACGGGTCTATTGACTGGCGGCTCGAAAATCGCACTATTCGAAGAATCGGAATTCCTTTTGGAGCACCCGACAAACATTCCGATGTTCCGAGTGCCCCGCTTGAAACAGTGATGATCTACCCAAATCCTGCAAAGGATATGGAGACGACCGAGTTTCCTTACGCGGAACTGTTCCGCGATTTTGCAGCCGCAGCGTGCCGTCCAAATTCTGTTTTGGTAACCTACGGCTATGGCTTCGGTGATGACCACATCAACCGCGTATTGGAAGACATGTTGACAATTCCGTCCACACATCTTGTAATTATCGCTCACGGCGACACTCCCGGTCGGGTGAGGAACTTCTGCGAAAAGATCGGGAGAACAGCACAGATTTCGATTCTTCTTGGTAGTCATTTCGGAGACCTTACCACATTGGTTGACCGCTACCTGCCGAAACCTGCAATTGATTACATCACCGCCCGCAAAACAGATCTTCTTAAAAATCGAGGTGAAGGCTTTGCGCCAGCGGACAAGGAGGATAACAAGAAGACTGACGGAGCGACAGCGCTAACAAACACAGGGGAAAGCTAAACATGACAACACCAGTTCAGCAAGTCTCCGGGTTGGTCGTGGGAACCGTAGAGTCGGTGTCGCCAAATGAGATTCGAGTTTTACTGGAATTGGATGCGCCAGGCGCGACTGCACTGAACACAGGAACTCCATCGTCCTTCCCTCGTCTCAATGGCTACGTCTTAATCCCAAACGAAGCGGGAGGAACCGTCGGTTTTATTTCATGGATTGGGATCGAACGCTCGCCGTATCCGAAGCGAAGCGGACTCAAAGACTTTGGGGTGATAGATTTGCCTTTTCCTTTGCGAAAAATGGCGATCTCGCCGGTGGGCACCCTCACAACTTCGCGCGAAACCGGCTCAGCGAACTTGTCCTACGAATTGGTTCGGGGTGTGGTGGCCTTCCCGTCCGTTGGTGACCAGGTGCTGCTCCCAACACCAGATCAGGTTACTGCGATCGTTTGCGGGCGCGAGACCGACAAAAGAGTCGAAATAGGCACTTCAGCATTGGCCTCGAATGCTAAGATCAAGGTCGATCCTGACAAGATTTTCGGTCGGCATCTGGCAGTTCTCGGAAATACGGGAAGTGGCAAGTCTTGCTCCGTGGCAGGCTTGATTCGGTGGTCCATCGAAGCGGCGAAACGGCAGCGAGTATCTGACGAAAAATCTCCTATTCCAAATCAGCGGTTTATTGTCCTTGATCCTAACGGTGAATATTCAACAGCATTCGAGGATATGGGAAACCGCTGTCGAGTTTTCAAAGTTCCTCCGGTTGATGGCGGCATTCGCCCTTTGCAGGTTCCCGCGTGGATGTGGAACGGCTATGAGTGGAGTAGCGTCGCGCACGCGCAGCCGGGAGCACAACGACCGCTGTTGATGCAGGCACTGAGGGATTTGCGCGCGGGCCATCTGACAAGTCTACCACGGGAAACACAAATGCGACGATATTTGGTTACGTATTGCACTCGCTTGTCGTCGATGTTGGCGATTCCCAATTCGTTCGTTGGTTCTGCGGTAAATCGATTCGCTTGCGCCAGGCTCTTGGAAGTAATCGCAGCGGGATGTCTTAACTTTTCAGCCGAACTCGCCGGCGTCGGACAAGGTGGTGCCCTTCAGGCGCTTTCACAGCAAACCTCGGCAATCCTCCAAAGTCGTCGTTCATTCAACCCGCAATTCTTCGATGATTTTCATATACACGACCTTGAGACAGTCCGAAGTGGCCTTCAGGCCATCGTCGATGCATTGCCAGATGATCACCCCCAAGAACCAGTCAGTGAGGACACGCCAATTCCTTTTCGTATAAGAGACCTACCTGACCATCTGAACCAAATAGCAATCGACCAGGGTGGCAATGTTGCCGGATTTATTTCAACGCTTGAACTCCGACTGCGGAGTATGCTTGCGGACCGGCGACTCGGACCAATCATCGACCAAGATCCGCAGCCAAATTTCGGCGGATGGCTTGGTGACTATATCGGCACAAACGGTGCGGCTAACGGCGAAGTCGCCATCATCGACCTTTCGCTTGTTCCGTCTGACGTTACCCACATCGTGGTCGCTGTTTTGGGACGACTCATGTTCGAAGGACTTCAGCGGTATCGCAGGATGACTGGGCAAGCATTGCCAACTGTTTTGGTGCTGGAGGAGGCCCACACCTTTGTCCGTCGCGGCAACGATAGGGACCTTGAAACAGCAACGCCTCAGCATCTCTGCCGTGAAGCTTTCGAACGAATTGCGCGTGAAGGCCGCAAATTCGGACTTGGCCTCGTGCTTTCTTCTCAAAGGCCGTCCGAGCTTTCACCGACTGTCCTGGCACAGTGTAATACCTTCCTTCTGCACCGGATTGTGAACGACCTTGATCAAGATTTGGTTGCTAGACTTGTGCCCGATAATCTCGCTGGACTTCTTCGAGAGCTTCCGAGTCTTCCATCGCGCCAAGCAATTCTTTTGGGCTGGGCCACGCCGATCCCAGTTTTGGTCGAAATCACCGAGTTGCCAGAAAGCCAGCGGCCGAACTCCAAAGACCCAGATTTTTGGGATGTTTGGATCGGACAAGAGGAACGTCCCATTGATTGGTCGAATGTCGTCGCGGATTGGGGAGTTACGCACCCCGTGCCTGCCGCTACCCCAGAAGTGGAATCCACTGCAACCGGTCCAACTTCGGTTGCCCAGCCGCCTGCTTCGGATGCCTCGGAATCTGATGACGTTCCATTCTAGCAGAGAAGCGTAACGCAGAACCCCTAACAACCTCCATGCCAATCTTCTATCGAAAAGCCATTGATGCTGCGATCCATCCGGCTCGCCCCGATTGGCTAACGGAGGCGCACCTCATGGATTGGAATGGTTTGGCTACAGCATTGAGTCACCTTACGCCAGAGCAGCGCTGTGACGCCATTTACCTCGACTGGCTTCTGCAACTCAACAGCCCTGCGCGCTTGGCGCTGCTTCAGGTTCGCAACCTTCTGATCGGACGCGGGGCACTCGCGGCTAACTATCTCGCCGAGTTGGCTCAGAACGCCAACGACGCCTACGATGAAGAGCCGGAGGGAGACAAGGGAGCGCAAGTTCGCATTGTTTTGGATGGCGAATGGTTGTTCGTAAGCAACAATGGCCGCAAGGTAACCCCACTCAACCTGCTTGGTCTTTCCCGCTTTTTTGTCCATGCCGATGGCGGGATTGTGGAGCTGAATGAGCAGACCATTGGGCGTTTCGGCATCGGTTTCAAATCTTGTTACCGCATCGCCTCCGCAGTTTTTGTGCATAGCTGGGATGAGGATGACCAATTTGGCTTTCGTCTTCCAATTTGCCGCGAAGGGGATGACGCGTCACGTTACGACAGCGACCGCTTGGAGCATCTGATTGGAAAGCTTCAAGCCGTTGGTGAGTCAGAACTTGACCCGAACCTTCGCAACCAGAATTGGCTCGGCTATTGCACACCCGAGTTCTCGTCGGCGTTGAACCAGGATTTGGCCGAGAAAACGAAGCTGATTCGCGGCGCGCGCGGCACGCTTTTCTGTTTTCGCATCCGCCCCGACAAACTGGCCGAAGTCCAAAGCCGCATCTCCGGTCAGGCGCACGAGGTTTACGAACTCTGCCCGTTGTTCCTTCCTAAAGTGCGTTTAGTTCAACTCGGCCGCCATGTGTTGCGGATGAAGGAAAAACGGCCCGATGCCAGCAATAATCTTCCCGGTCAGGTCACCGCGCTAAAAATTGAGCTTACCACGGAATCCGATGGCGAACGTCCGTCCAACTCGCGCTTCTGGCGTTTGAAGTCCGTAGACGAGTCTTGGCAGGTCGCATTGCATGCCGACAGTGAGTTCCGGCTCAAGGTAGGGCAGGAAGAAGACGAACATGGCACCACTATTAAGGATGGTGCGGCCTACGCCTTCTTCCCCTTGAATGCCGTAACTAAGACATGGCCGTTTCGCCTACATTTTCATATCGACCACCCCACCAATCTTGCCCGTGACGATTGGAACCCGGATGAAGCAGCCCAAGTTCAACATCAAATAAAGCGTGCCGTTGCCGGTTTGGCCGCCTGGCTAGAACACCACATGGATAAATGGCACCCTGATTGGCGTATTGAATCGCTTGCCGCTCGAAAGCCCAATCAAAATGAAACTTGGGCCTGGCAAATTTGGTCGTGCCTATGTGAGGAGCGGGACCAAAAGAAACTGGTCAGAAGTCTTGACGGAGGCTTCGTTTCTGCCAAATCCACCAAGGGCATATATTTGGTTGAACGGAGCGAGGTGTCCGCCGCTTGGCAAAAGGTTCTCCAGTGGCAGCCCGCCGCTGAAGACCGCCTGCACTTGACAGCTTTCAAAGCCGATGACCTTTTTCCTGTGATCGAAGTGTCTGCAAAAGACGTCGCTCAGATGTGTCAGGGTGTCGTTGCGGATTTCGCCCAGGACGACGACCGGCACCGAACTGCGGCCACGGCCTTTTTTGGTTGCCACAACCTCATGTTTCACCGGTCGCCAAATGTGGTGGTGGATTTCCTCAATGTAATTCAATGCAGAAGCGCCTCGGGTGTCACAATTCCCTTCGCAGAGCTTTGTGAACAACTAGGTGGGGCTGAACTCTCCTCCGATTGGCACCAAACCATTAAAGTCATCGAAAGCTGGTCGCGTGACGTCTCATGGGCCATGGTCCCTGTGGGAGGCAAGAGTCTATCCGAACAATTCAAAAAGCTCTCTAAACCAGAATTCAATCCGGCTTGGTCCGAATTGTCGACTCGACTTGCCACAGACGAACTATGGAACACTTTCGGCGAGCAGTTCTGGAGCACCCCGCGAAGCCGCTGTCCCGCAACAACCAAGCCATCTGCACTGACATGTATTCGTGTGCCGGGCGAAAACGGAGACTGGTTGCCGATTTCGTATCTCTGGCTTGATGATGATTCAAAAGTTGATTGTTTCGGTGGGTTGCTTAAAGAGTGGGACCGTTCATGGAACGACACCAAACGCAAAGACATCACGGAGAAATTAAAGGATTGGGGCCTGTGGGAATCTTGGGGTCAGTCGACGAAAACACTTTTAAAAGACAAGTTGCCGGGAGTTCTGGCTAGAAAACTGGCAGAGAATACGGAACAAGATGCCTTTGCGTTGGTCTTTAACACCGCGTTCGAGACCGCGCGGCGCTGCTTGGACGACGGATGGAAACATATTGTCGAAGATGCGGTTAAAACAGCCGTTGGACGTCTGGTCATCGCCCAGATGACCGAAGCTGGTTTCAAAAAAAGGAAGGTTGTTAGCCGCACGATATCAGATCCAATCCGCGCAGCGCTTACCCTTTTGCCGGAATTCGTTACCGCGCCTCCTTGGCTGACGGACTCAGCCTATCAGCGGATCACAAAACTCGGCCTCCAATCAGATTGTGACTTTGAGTTTCTTAGCCAGCTTGATGTTGCCAGCCAGCAAGAACGCCTCGCCCGCGATCTGGTCGAAAAATTCTATCAATGGGAATCCACGGCAATTACCCCAACGGCCACTACAGGGCTGGGACAGCTAAGCGCTGAAACCAGTTTAACAAAGCGCCGAGATTGGCTACTAGGCCTTGGTCCGCAGAAGACCAGACGCCTTCGCGATCTGATTCTGCCTACCTCCACAAAACTTCAGACGACTGCCGCAAGCCGCCTCAGGGCGATATTGCTTGCCCAAGCGAAGTGGGACGGTGAGGATCTGCCTACAGCCATGGTTGACGTTCCTTCCTTGGCGGAGGCTTGTATCCAACCCAACAAACTGGAGGTGGATTCAATTGCGGGCATACTCACGCCTCTGGAATACGAACAACTCCCTTCCGAAGCAACGGCTTTGGCCGACATCCAAGAACTTGTTCAGGCAGGCGGTTGCCAGCTTTTTGGTAGTCCCAAAGAGTTGAATCTCAAATGGCGTTATGAAGGGGATATTGTTGCCAGACTGGATGACGCCGCTTTCGCGATTGAACCAGAACGAATCATCGTCCATCGCTTTCGGCCTCCGGCGGATGAGGAACAATGCAAGCGGGTGCTCGCCGTGTTTGAAACCAACACGACCGTATCCCAAGATTATGAGGCGGAAAAGGTTCAATCGCCGTTCCTGTGCTATCAGAAACATCGCGAGACGATACGCCAGACGCTCTTGAAAGAGTTGGTTGCTAAGGTTGGCTATGAGAAGCATCACATTCTTCGCGAGTTATTGCAAAATGCTGAAAGTGCCTATGCAAGCAAAAGCAATCCTCCCTTGGATGCGTGGTTCGAATTCTCGATCGCCACAGCCTTCCAAGCCGGACAGAGAAGAATTGTCGCTCGCCATGCCGGCAGGGCTTTCAACGAGCCGGATATCGCCGGACACGCACGTGATGATGTTGGCCGTATCTGGCGGCTGGCGGCTGAAAGCGAACGCACCGCAGATGAAGTGGGCCGTTTTAATCGCGGATTTAAGACCCTCTTCACGGTTGCCGTAAACGGTTCGGTTCACATCCGCAGCGGCGATTACGATTTTGAGGTCATTGATTTGCTGATGTTGAAGCCGGCCAATCCCCAACCTAATCCGGCCAAATACTCACCGCTGACAGAGTTTAATTTTGAAGCGGAATATCAACATGCGTTGGACATGCTCCGGCTCGAAACCGCGCCTAATCCTAATTCGGTTCTTCGTGTGGTCAGTGCTGCCACCTTCGTTTTTCTCGCCCACCTGCACCGTATCTGCGTGAAATTTGAGCAGCATGTTTGGCAGTGGCGCATCGTGCGAACCGATGATTCGCCGGGTTGGAAAAGCATCAGCATCGCCAAAGACGGAACAGCATCTCCCGAACGCTTCCTCGTCTTCTCAGGCGCGGTTACGACTCCCGCTCCCAACGATTCCCGCCGTCGTTTTGCCGCTGCCGTGCGGCTTGACGCGAAGGGTTTGCCCGCGCTTCTTGATAAATCTTGGCGCAAATTTCACCTAACCTTTGAAACCGAACACGATTTCCCGCTCGATTTTCTCGTGAACGGCGATTTCGACGCCGACCAAGGTCGAGTAGCGTTGCGCAACATTGCTCGGAGCGGGTTGGTGGAACTGGCTTACGATGCGGTTATTCAGCGGGCCGAAGCCGAGATTCGCAAAAGTCCGACCACCAACGTTTGGCTCGCATGGGCTCGCGTGCTGCACCTAAAGGACGCCCCTACCGAACTGAATGCCATGAGTGAACTCCGCCGCCAAGCCGAGAAAGCGGCCGCACAGCTCAGTTCCCTCGTTCCTCATGCAGGCGGATTGGTTGCAGCATCCTCGTTGGAGTTTCCCAGTGCGCTCCTTCGTCGCCTCGGGAGTGTTTTTGGCCAACGCTGGGATTTTAATCAAACGATTTGGATCGATGCGGACATTGCTGCCGCTTTGCCTGACGGCGCTCAAGATCGAGGCCGCGTCTCTTTCCTTGATTGGGTGCTTTTACAACAGCCTCAATCCCCCATCCTGCGACTCGTCGAGGGGGACCTGAAATCTGAAACCTTCACTCGTCTACGCTTATCCGGACCGGAGAAAGACGAGTTTGACAAAGCAAAAGGCGCTTTGACAGAAAAACTCCGGCCCACCTTCGAACCGCCACCTCCTGAACCGGTAATTCCCGTTGTCGAAGCGTGGTCAGTTGAAAATCTCTGGCGATGGTGGGAAAGACGTAATAAACCAATGTCGGAATACACTCTCGAAGGCACCGAGAATTGGCGGCTTCTGTATGGTGACGACACTGCCGACACCAGCGCGCGTCAGGCACGGCTTAAAGCTGATTTAATCTCCGCTTCATCAGCCACTCCATCCCCTGAAGGACTGCGCATCTGGTATCGCCTTTTCGGGCTCGCGTGTTTGATGTCGGCGGGGCGGCGCATGTCAGAGGTTCGCTCTTTCTGGCAAGCGGAATTAGATGGCAATCAGTTTTGGGAACGCACCAGCGCGAAAACTTTTAGCCAGGGCACTGACGCACTGTTTGCAGAAGTGACGACGCGACCCTTTACCACACTGACAGCCAGCGGGGAGAATGCTTACTTCTGGCGCCGCGTGTTCTACGACATTCGCAAAATCCATCGGTTGGTCTGGGAAGACCAATTTCCCGCAACCCTGCTGGAACTCGTGCAGACTGGTCGCGCCGCCGACCTGCTCAACTTCCTCAAAACTGGCTACCTACCTGGTCAAAAACCATGGGTCGGTGTTTTCGGCCAGAGCGCTGGCGCTCCTTTGTTTTTTGTCGTTCGCGAGTTGTGTCGCCTCGGTGTTATCCCTCCCAATCCGGAGGTAAGACGCCTTTCCTTCTTCGTGTCAACGCCTGCGCGCCGCGCGATGGAGCGCATTGGCTGGATAACGGCAGATGCCAGCAATCGCGTGGATTTCGAGTCGTTGGCATCGTTAAGCGATGCCCTTTACCGGCGAATCGCAGCCGATACTGCATACGGACCTCAGCTCCTGCCTTACTACGACATCCCGCTTCTCCACCTAGGACTTGAAGGCTGACCATGAGCACTCCCCTCCAAAACAATTCACGGATCATCCACCGCGCCCACCCCGAGTATGGTTTCGGCATCGTGCGTTACGTCGAGGATGATGCCTTCGGGGAAACTCGCTTGCAGGTGTCTTTCGACCACCTTGACCAGCTTGTCATTGTTGCTCCGAGTGAGGTCGAAATCGTTCAAGACTCATTGGCAGATGCCGCAACGGGAGCATGGGGCGAGGTTGAAGTTTTCAAACGCAAGTTGGCCGCCGGCCTCATTATCAGCGAAAACAACCTCACCGGTGGTTTCACCAAGGCTGCGGTCCAGCCGCTGCCGCATCAGGCGTTCCTACTCGACAAGGTGCTGGCCGCTGACCGGTTCGGCCACGTCCTCGCCGACGATGTCGGCTTGGGTAAGACAATCGAGGCGGGCTTGCTAATCACCTGCCTCATGCGCCGGGAGCCGCCACAACGCATCATGGTCATCTGCCCGGCCGGGCTTGCCCTCCAATGGAAGGACGAGATGGACGAGCACTTCAACTTGAGCTTCACGATTCTCGGCACCGACTTTCAGGGCAAGATCGAATCGAACTGGCGCACCCAGCCGCTTGTCATCGCACCGATTGACCGCTTGAAACGGGACGAGTACCGAGAACTTCTCGCCCAAGTGGGGGCGTTCGACCTCGTTGTATGCGACGAAGCCCACCGGCTCACGGCCCAACGCCGCTTCCTGAGCCAAAAGCTCGAAAAAACCTCAAACTATCGGTTGCTGGAATTCCTTGTTGAGAGCCGCCTTATCCGTCACGTAACCAAAACGGACAACACGCCGCGATCTCCAAGGCTTTTGCTCTTGTCGGCAACACCTCATCAAGGCGATGACGAGCGCTTCCTTTATTTGCTGCACCTTGCCCGCCCAGATTTGTTTCAACCCGGCAAGCAACCGGTGGCCGAACAATTGCGGACACCCGCACTCGTTGAAACGCTCACGCGCACCCCGAAATCGCGCGCTGTGGATTGGGATGGCAAGCCTCTTTTCAAAGGCCACACAGCTACGACCCTCGATGTGCGGTGGACCGTGGAAGAAACCGAGGTTTCGCGGTTGTTGACGGAGTACATCTTAAAGAGCCTCGACTTCGTCCGCGACTCCGACCGGGGCACCCAACTCGTGGTTCAGTTGGTAATGCACACTTTTCACAAAATAGCCGCGAGCAGTTGGCCCGCGTTGGAACGGGCCTTGCAACGGCGACTAGATTCGCTGAAAGGCCGGGTCGAGCATCTGGCCGACCTTTTGGAGCGCGATGATGACGACGAGCAAAGTGATGAAGTCCGCGACTTCGCTTTGCCTACCAAAGCATTCTTCGAAAATGAACGCCTCCTCCTCGACACATTATTGAATCGTTTGCGCAACCTGCCGATAGATTCCAAATGGCATTCCTGTTCTGACCTTCTCGCCGAGCTCGGATGCACGGAACCGGGGGCGAAGGTTCTGATTTTTACGCAATATCGCACCACCCAAGACATGCTCACGAACCGGATTGCGGCCATCTTCCCAGATTCCAAGGTGGAGGTTATTCATGGCGACGTTGAGATGGAGGACCGTCGGGCCGCACGGATTCGGTTTGAGCGCGGTTCGCGCTTCATGGTTTCCACCGAGGCCGGTGGTGAGGGCATAAATCTTCAAAAGGCGTGTCATTTGATGATCAATTACGATCTGCCTTGGAATCCGATGCGTTTGCAGCAAAGGATAGGCCGACTCGATCGCTACGGGCAGACGGAGAGGGTGCTCGTCTTTAATCTGCGCGTCCCTGATTCTTGGGATCAACATATCTCCACCCGCCTTTTGGAGCGCCTCGAAGTGATTCAGCAGACAATGTCAGCGGCAGGGCCGGGCAATCCCGAAGACTACCGGGAGATGATTCTAGGTCAGGTGGCAGAACAGGTTGATGCTGCCAAGCTCTTCGCGGCTTCTCAGGCCGGCCACGGCGTTACGGACGACCAGATGGACTCGTGGATCAGGTCTGCCCTGAATTCAATGTCTCGCTGGCGCGATCTGTTCGGCCCCAGTTTGGGTATGGCAGACGGCGGAGCCAAATTGAAACCATCTCTTGGAAGCGCGCAGTTCAAATTGGCCTTCCGTCTGGCTTGTGAAGCGCAGGGCATCCGGCTGCGCGAAACCCGCAACAGCGAAAACCAATTTGTTCCCGAGGTGTTCAATTTCGATTTACCCGCCGCTTTCCGCGATCCAATTTTCCGCGCCACCCGCACTATGCACGTCGTGTTTGACCGTGAGGTTTACGCGGCAGTTCGTGGCCAGGACGTCGGCACGGTGCGTGGTCAGCCTATTCGGCCAGTTCTGGCCGGCTTCGGTGAGCCATTCACTGATTGGCTCTTCCAAACCGCGCTTCATGCCGCGCCGGAAAACAATGCCTTCTCACTGGCATCGGAAGAGGCGTTTCTTTTTGGGCCAGGTTGGCTGCTCGTTTTTGCGCTTCGCTGGATGGGGAAAAGCCGTCGGATCTCGTCCCCAGATTCGATCGTAATCTGTCACCTGAACAAGGGTGGCGAAACCCGGCAGGTATCACCCCTTGACGCCTTCAATTTCATTTCAAAAGCCGTTGGCTCGCCTGCTGCTGCGGGCGTCGCTCCTTCGGATGCGGAGTGCCTGCTCGCACGCAAACTCGCTCAACAGGTGCTCAAAGAATGCGCAATCAACCGTGACACGTTCGCCAGGGGCGCAGCAGGAGTCTCACTCCTTTGCGCCGCCAGGATCGAGTCAGATGTCGTTTCCTCATGAATGTCCAGAGTGTTCAAATTGGTTGGTTAGCACAGTTGCAATCAAACGCAAGAAATAACTTCGCTTACAGCGAAGTATATTTTAATGCAAAACCAGAATCGCTAGAATCCGGGCATCAAAGCAAATTAAGCATGCTTCGGATACAGCGGCAAAATTTCCCAAAACTGGAAGTTAGCCGTACGTTGGCCGTCTCACCCGTCGGGATGCCGTCAATGCGCGACACGAACTCATAGTCAGTCTCCCATTCCTCTTGGCGCGGATAAAAGCCGCTCTGCCAGCCTCACATCCATCACCCCGGACTGAACTGTCACTCCCCCCACAAATTCCTCATTGAAATCCAGTTTCAACATTGCGTCCGTGATCACATTCTTCTCAAAGTCAGTCTGCACCGGCTCGACGCATCGTGCTGAATCCACCTCAATGCTTTTCACTAGGTCGCCGACAGGATAACCTCCCGCATGAGAATCCAAGCCTACCTATTCTGTGGCTACTACGAACACGGCCGCGTCAAGAGCCCGCCGCCCGATCCTGATATTGTGGATGTTTACACAAATGGCGACGTTGGTTGTCATAGCCCCACGCTGGCCCAATACCGGGCATTCCTGAAGAGGTGTTACCGTGCCTGCCAGCACCTCACCTCTGGCGTCGCCATTGAGTCGCGTGTCAACA
>Ga0302320_10021274_pt1 | contig 12885 bp, 5 predicted proteins | sample Bog_T0_3_FD_202130 | JGI IMG/M metagenome (GOLD analysis project Ga0302320, IMG submission 202130) | Peat permafrost microbial communities from Stordalen Mire near Abisko, Sweden - Bog_T0_3 | ecosystem: Environmental > Terrestrial > Soil > Wetlands > Peat | place: Sweden: Abisko, Stordalen Mire...
TTACGTGAAAGGCTTGCGCCTGTAGCGCGAAGGGGTCGCAGAGAAATGGCTCAGGCGACTGTTTAACAAAAACACAGCACTCTGCTAAGTCGAAAGACGATGTATAGGGTGTGACTCCTGCCCGGTGCTGGAAGGTTAAGGGGATGGGTTAGCGTAAGCGAAGCTCAGAACCGAAGCCCCAGTAAACGGCGGCCGTAACTATAACGGTCCTAAGGTAGCGAAATTCCTTGTCGGGTAAGTTCCGACCTGCACGAATGGAGTAACGATCTGGGCACTGTCTCGACAACATGCTCGGCGAAATAGTAGTTCGAGTGAAGATGCTCGATACCCGTATCTAGACGAAAAGACCCCATGAAGCTTTACTGCAAGTTGACACTGAACTTTGATTTAACATGTGTAGCATAGGTGGGAGACTTTGATGGAGGGGCGCCAGCCTTTCCGGAGTCGTTAGTGAAATACCACTCTTGTTGTGTTGAAGTTCTAACCTAGGGCCGTAATCCGGTTCAGGGACAATGTCTGCTGGACAGTTTGACTGGGGCGGTCGCCTCCTAAAGTGTAACGGAGGCGCCCAAAGGTTCCCTCAGCGCGGTTGGAAATCGCGCTTACGAGTGTAAAGGCATATGGGAGCTTAACTGCGAGACAGACAAGTCGAGCAGGTGCGAAAGCAGGGCTTAGTGATCCGGCGGTACCTCGTGGGAGGGCCGTCGCTCAACGGACAAAAGCTACTCTGGGGATAACAGGCTGATCTTGCCCAAGAGTTCATATCGACGGCAAGGTTTGGCACCTCGATGTCGGCTCATCACATCCTGGAGCTGAAGTAGGTTCCAAGGGTTAGGCTGTTCGCCTATTAAAGTGGTACGTGAGCTGGGTTCAGAACGTCGTGAGACAGTTCGGTCTCTATCTGGTACGGGCGTAGGACATTTGAGGGGAGCTTTCCCTAGTACGAGAGGACCGGGAAGGACGAATCTCTGGTACTCCTGTCATCCTGCCAAGGGTGGTTGCAGGGTAGCTATATTCGGACGAGATAAACGCTGAATGCATATAAGCGTGAAACTCTCCCCAAGATGAGATGTCCCGGGACACAAGTCCCCTAAAGGCTCCACGAAGACTACGTGGTTGATAGGCTGGGTGTGTAAGGCCCGCAAGGGTTTAAGCTGACCAGTACTAATCCGCCGTGAGGCTTGATCATATGTTTCAATTTCATCGCATCTTCTATCGCACTCGAGTTCAAGTTAGTGGTTTTCTATCGTTGCAATTATTTCCAGATCTGTGTAAAACAGTTCTTGTGATTGATGTTTCCCGGTGATTATAGCGGAGGGGAAACACCCGTTCCCATTTCGAACACGGCAGTTAAGCCCTCCAGCGCTGATGGTACTTCACATGTCTTGTGTGGGAGAGTAGGACGTTGCCGGGATTTAATATGAACCCAGTTCTTCGAAAGAGGAACTGGGTTTTTTATTTTCAGATGATTTTTAGGATGTGAGAGACAAAATTTTTGCTTTTTCCAAAGCGACTTGAGCGTTTTGGAGTTGACCGAGTTGTGCGAAATAATAGGCTGCGATTTGGTAACATTTTTCTGCCACAAGTTTGTTGCCGAAAAGAGCGTTGCCTTCAGCGCGAGCAAACCAAGTTTGCGCCAACCAGGACGGTTCGGATATTAAGTTGACCGCTTTTGAGTAATACCAATCCCAGTTGGTCAAATTTCCATGAAGTTTTTCATACAGAGCTGCGTTTAAAAATGGGCTTGCACAAGCCTGTCTTAAAAGCCCTTGATTTGGACTGGGTTTTTCACATTCTGTTTCTAAATATTCATCCCAAAAAAATTTAAGTGTTTCATGTAGATATCCGGAAGTTATAGATTCTTTTGGTTGAATAACCTGAGTCAGAATTCCCGATGGCACTAGTCTCATTTCTTTAAAGTTTTTTAAATATAAATCCGCGAAACCAACGTTTGCAAAAGTGCAATAAATTGGATGCGATTTATAGTTGTTTTTAATTAAATCAAACAAAACGGAATTTTTAGTTTCGTTTGGAGTGCGATTAAGCAAAGTTGGATCTGTTTTTAGTATCAACGTCCGTTCGTAGGGTTTATCTATAAAAAGAGATAACAACAAATGGACATCGGGTCTTTTGTTTAAAACTGTTTTCAAATAAAGCGTTGAAAAACAATCGTAATCAGACTCGGCGAAGTAAAGGCTGTTTTTGGGCAAAGATTTAAGAGCCGTTACACCGTAACCGTAGTATAAAAATTCATCTTTTTGATTGTTGGTTGAAAAATTTTGAGCAAAAGTGAGCGGTATGAAGGAAAGAAAAAGTATTAATGAAGTGGTTTGAAGAATTTTTTTAATGTTCGGTCTTTTAAAAGAGGCTAATAGGTTGAAAAAAGTATGAATGCCAATCCCCATAAGCATTCCAAGTATCCAATTTGATGACAGAAGATGATCATCCATGTGCCAAAACTCAATTGGGGTCACTTGCAAATAAAATAAATTGGTCAAGATTATGGTTAAAAGTAAAAATAAAAAAAACAAGGTGAGCTTTTTATTGGTTTTATTTAGCGGAAAAACTCCAATAAGCATGAAAAAATAAGCGAAAATATAAAATTCACTGAAGAGATGTTGTGAAATGTAAATGGATTTTTGACTTAATTCGTGCAGAAACATCGCGCTACGAGAAGACATAATTTCGGTTTTTGTATAATCACCTCTGAAAATTGACCTTTTTAAACGATCCCATGTATATGGAGCGTCGAAATTCAGCACTGGATAGAGATGGGCTCTCAACGGGAGATAGAGATACACACTCAGTGTTGTGAATAATAAAGTTAGACAAGTGGCCGTTATTTTTAAAGAAGCGTGAGGGGTTAGTTTTGGAAAATGTCGAATTTGGAAAATGAAAAATAAAAAAAAAGCAGGTATCAATAAAACTTGAGAAGGCCAGTGATTGAGGCAACCAACAAAAAATAGAAACATTAAAAAATAAAATTCAAATAAACCGATCTTTTCTTTAAAAACTGCAGTTTGAAAAAATAGCAGAAGGGATAATTCTAATGTAATTTGAAAAACATAAATTCCGCCTTTGGCCGCTATAGCGTTTCCCCAATATCCATTTGAAAATGCGAACGAAAGAGCGGCTGTGAAACAAGCGATATATTTTACTGGGGGAAATGTATTTAACGGAGATCTTAAAAGTTCCATATTTGACAAGAGCACCCATAGATTGATACAGAGCAAAGAGGCTCCAACGGAAGCTAGCAAAGATGCGATAAAGTTATAAGTGAAGGCTGGGTTGCCAACGGCAAATACGTTGAAACATTTGCCCATTAGATTGAAAAGGGGATATCCGGGTGGGTGGGTCACACCTAATGTCACACAGCCTGTAATTGTTTCAGGTGAATCATTTCTGAAAAGAGCGGGATTTAAAGTCGCCAAATAGCCGCAAATGGCAATCATAAATACCGGTATGATGAGTTTTAGTGGGGTTGAGGTTTTCATAATTTGTCGATTATTTTGATAGAATTCAATGGATGTAAGATTACCATTTTGGATGTGAGATTGAGATGAAGAAATCAAAGGGTGCGAAAATAAGAAAAGTTTGGGTTATTAAACCAAAAAGTAGAATTAAGACTGATTCCAAATTAACAATTCTGGCCAAAATTCGAAAACGAGAACAGAAAGAGCAAATGGGCAATTAAGAGGTAAGTGAGCTTGGTTGAACATCATAAACAGCAAATATCACTGACTTTTGATTGTTTTTTACTTTGAAAATCCCTATATTTGAAAATTGGGTGTACTGATTTTGCTTGTTATAGATCGATTTTTTAGGAGATACAAAAATGAAGGTTGTTAACGATTTTTCATGGATGATCGGTGGTCCGCAGGGGACGGGCGTGGATTCTTCGGCCAATCTTTTTGCCCAAGCTTGCGCTTCGGCGGGTTTGTGGGTTTTTGGCAAGCGCGAGTATCACTCAAACATTAAAGGGAAACATAGCTACTTCCAAGTTCGTGTTTTTGACAAGCCGATTAACAGCCATGTGGATGATGTCCATCTTTTGGCAACTTTTGAAGATTCAACTGCCCGTCTTCACGCGCATGAAGTGGTGAAAGGTGGAGCGCTTATTTACGACCCTACCAAAATAATGTTGGATGATCTTAATTTGAAGTCGGGCGTCATAACCTTACCAATAGATTTCAATACAGTTCTTCGGCATGTGGCTGAAGTTACGGGTGAAGAGTACGGTAAGTTAGCGATTATGAAGAACGTCATCGCCGTTGCCGCTTCGATGGCTCTTTTGCGGATGGATATTTCAGAGATGGAAGAGACTTTGACTCGTTTATTCACCGGGAAGAAAGCCAAACTAGTTCCGACCAATATGGCAGCAGTTAAAAAGGCGTATGAATCCGTTGAAGCGTTACCGCCTGAAATTCATAATCAGTTTTTATATCACTTGACTCCCAATAAAAAAATGCCAAAACGTTTATTAATTAATGGCGCTAGCGCAACGGCGATGGGAAAATTAAAAGCGGGATGCCGTTATCAAACGTATTATCCAATTAGTCCTGCTACAGATGAAAGTAACTTCTTAGAAAGTCATCCGGAGTATGGGATTGCCGTTGTTCAATGTGAAGATGAAATTGCTTCAATTGATATGGCTTTGGGTGCCGCTACAACAGGAGTTAGAGCTTCCACAGCCACTTCTGGTCCTGGATTTTGTTTGATGCAAGAAGGTATGGGTTGGGGCGGTATGAACGAGGTTCCAATTGTAGTTTTTAACTATCAACGGGGCGGGCCTTCCACCGGATTACCGACTCGTCACGAACAAGGTGATTTGATGTTTTCTGCTTTTGGGGGTCATGGAGAATATCCTAAATTGGTTATCGCGCCAGCAGACATTGATGATCATTTCCATGTGGCTTTTGAGTCTTTTAATTACGCAGATAAGTTTCAAACTCCGGTTATGGTATTGAACGATAAGCTTTTAACGCATAGCCTTCAAACCATTCCTCCATTTAATGAAGGTGGACTAGTAATTGACCGTGGCCGTCTAGCCACGGCTGAAGAACTGGAAGCTGCTATTTCGGAAGGTAAGGGGTTTCCGCGGTTTAGACCGGATTCCAAAACTGTAATTTCACCCCGGCCTTATCCTGGGCAAGAGGGAAGTCCCTATTGGATGACAGGTGATGAACATGATGATTATGGACATATAACAGAGAATCCAGAAACTCGTGTCAAAATGCACGAAAAGAGATTGAGCAAATATCGTTTGATGCTTGAGCAGATTCCTGAAGAAAAGCAATTTACCTTAAAGGGTGAAGTTGATGCGGACGTAACTCTTGTTTGTTGGGGATCGACCTCAGGTGTTTTGTTGGATGCAATTGAACCTTTAAAAGCAAAAGGAATAAAAGCAAATATTCTTAATTATCGCATTTTGAATCCTTTGCCGATTGCCACCGAAAAGATTCTTAAAAAAGCGAAGAAACTTATTTTAATTGAGAGTAATTGGGGAACCCAGTTAGGGCATTTAATTCGGATGACTACCGGAGTTTTTATTTCAAACCAAATTTTGAAATATACAGGACGGCCCATGTCATTGAATGAAATTATTGATTCGGTTGAGAAAATAGTAAAAAAAGAAGTGAAATCTGAAATTGATCCACTAACAGGAATGACTATTGAAAAGGTGGTGTTGACCTATGGTCTCTAAACTTCACACGCCGTTAACGGTTGCCGCTTATAAAAGTGACGTACATAACGACTGGTGTCCAGGTTGTGGTGATTTTGGAATTTTACAAGCAATTCAGCAAGCTTTTGCGGAACTAGCTTTGCCGCCTTGGGTATCCATGGTGTTTGCGGGAATCGGTTGTTCGGGAAAAGTTTTTAACTATATGGCTTCGCATGGAGTCCATACCTTGCATGGCCGTGTTCTTCCATTTGCAGTCGGCGCCAAATTAGCGAATCCCAACCTTGAAGTGATCGCTGTGGGTGGTGACGGCGATGGTTATGGAATAGGGGCGGGACATTTTGTTCACGCCGGCCGTAGAAATGTCGATATGGCTTATATCGTCATGACAAACGAAGTTTATGGTTTGACGAAAGGTCAAGCGTCTCCAACATTAGGCCGTGGTCAGCAAACTAAGTCGTTGCCGCTTCCTAATACCAATGACGCTATTCAGCCGTTAGCTTTGGCTTTGAGCTCGGGCTATACCTGGATTGGGCGAAGCTATGCGTTTGATGGTAAACATTTAAAAGAAATGATAAAAAAAGCTATGGAGCATAAAGGAATGGCTTTGTTGGATGTTCTCCAGCCCTGTCCAACGTTTAATGATCTACACACAACCGAGTGGTTTAACAAAAAAGTTAAGGGTGAGGGAGAAAATGTAACGATTCCCCGCATCTTTAATATTAATGAACAAGGTTATGACGGAGCGGTGAAAGATCCGACAAATGCTGACGAGGTTAGCGAGAAGAGGGCCAAAGCTTTTGAAATGTCTAATTTCCGCGGCGAGCGTATACCAGTCGGAGTTTTTTACGAAATTAAGCTTCCGACATATTTTGAGCGTATGCAAGCACAGGTACCGATGCTGAAGCAATACGCGCCGGCCTTGATGCCCTACCAAGATGAAAGTCATTTGCCGACAACAGATTTATCAAAGGTTTATGCCGAGTATTTGTTTTAGTTAAATTTTTTAATAGCCCGAATTCTCAAAAGGGATTCGGGCTTTTTTATTAACTTAAAGAAGTGAGATTGCTTGCCAAAAATTGTAGCCGTTATTCCGGTTTTTAATGAAGAGAAAACTCTTGAAGACATTCTTAAACGAATTGCTTCACAAGTTGAAATGTTGGTTTGTGTTAACGACGGTTCGAAAGACAACTCTCTAAAAATCCTCAAAAATTTTGCTCATAAGCGAAAAAATTTTTTTGTGGTTAATCTGAGATCAAATTCCGGCATGGCAAAGGCAATAAAAACTGGATTTTTATTTATTCTCTATCTCGAGAAATTGGGACATCTTAATGGAGATGATATTGTTGTTACGATTGATGCGGACGGCCAGCACAAACCTGAATACATACGAAAGATTGCTAAGTACTTGATTCTAAAAAAAGTTGATGTGGTTTTAACGCGAAGGGATTTTTCTGTTTACCCGAAGTACAAAATTTTCGGAAATCGATTTTTGACCTGGACAAATTCTTTGCTTTCGGGATTCAAATATTTCGATGTTGAATCGGGGTTGAGGCTTTTAAAGGTCAAAACTATTAAGCCGATATTAAAATTTTATACGGGATTAAAATATTCCTGCGCGCAAGAAATAGCGCTAATATCGGCGAGAGAGGGATTTAAAATAGACAATGATTTTGTTGTCAAGATTTCGTACTATCGTCCAGGAACAACTGTTGGGGATGGATTTATCGTTTTGTTTCTGAGTTTCTTGACTTATTTACGGTGGAGGTTTCGTTTGATCGGGATGGTTTCCTTTGACGCGGCTCTTTTTCAAACTTCCTTTAATAGCTCTCGCGGTTATTGGCCCAAAACTAGAATGCGGAAATTTAAATGAAACTCAATTTGCCTACGGTCAACGCTTTCTTAAATTGCCAAAAGGTAAATCAAGACGTTATTAATAAAAGCTATTCATTGGTAGGTGTATTTCAAGGATTTAACTCCCCTGGTTATCCTCTGGGAGTCGAGTTTGTAACTTTTTGTCGATTAACCTACGACGAGACCGCCGAATTTCAGGTGGACATTTCTCTTCACGATTCAAACGGTATAAAACTTTCGGATAGCCTTCCTCGAAAAATTGCTTTTGGAGAAACATCCTGCAGTGATTTGGTTACGGCTTGGAGGGTTATGATTCCCGCGCCTGGAACCTATATATTTAAGATTTTTTGTAATAATTTGAATTTGGCTGACTTTAAGCTTTATTGTCGATGATTTGACCGGGTCAAATGTTTTCTTTAAATGAAATTTAGGTATAATTATCAACGCTTTTGCTAGTCTTTTTGAGACGGTGGTGGTCATAGACAGTTTTTTAATTAAGGAATGAATGTGTATTCAAAAGCAAAAAAGTTTGCTTGGGTGGGTTTATTTAGGGAGCCTTTATTTTATTTGGCGGTTATTTTGTTTTTGGGCGGGTTATTTAGATTTTATAACCTAAATTGGGACTTTAAACACTCATTTCATCCAGACGAACGCAACATTTTGGGCCAAGCAGCCGGCATTCAACCGAGTGCTGGATATCGTGTTCAATTCTTCGCTTATGGCCAGTTGCCGGTTTACCTTTATCGTTTTACCGGTGAGTTAGTTTCAACGCCCGGGTTTATTTTGTCTCTTTTCAATGGAAACGAGGGGGTTTCGCAATATTCGTACTGGGTTATTTTGGGTCTTTTGAGTTTATTTTTGGGCTATTTTTTAAGTAGGTCTCACTTTCAGTTTTATGCTTTTGGAACATCTGCGCTATTTTTGATAGCCTTAATTCTATTCAAACTTTATCCCATTTTTAATCTTTGGTTCGAGGACTTGGATGAGGCGCCGCTGAAGCTAGCTTGTTTATTTTTTGTATTTGTTATTTCGTTTGGGATTTCACTCTATTGTTCTTATTTCTTTGAGATGGAATTTGTTGGTTTACCTCTTTATATTTCATCCTCTGTTGTTTTTTTTCTTGGAGTTATTCCATTTTTTTTACCGGACGCTTTTTCGAAGCCGATAGGGGCTTTGGCGTTCACTTTAGTGGTTCTCAGCTTATCGATTTGGTGGGCATGGATTTCCAGATGGGGAAGAACGCTATTAGGATTGCTGGCCTTATGGTCTTTTTGGGCCGCTTTGAATCATGCGGGCCGTCAATATACGGGCTACGGCGAGATCATGATTATTGGCCGCTGGTGGGCCGCGTTTTTTTCAACAGTGACAATTGGGGCTATCTATCTTTTTGTTGATAAAACTTATCGAAATCGATTGATGGCGCTTCTTGCGGCAGCCAGTTTCGCTTTCGCGGTCGTCAGTATCGAACAAGCGCACTATTGCATTACCGAATCATTCATTACACTAATGATGGTTATTGTTACCTATTTAGCATTTGAAATTTCGCAAAAAGGCGATTGGAAAAACTATTTATTGGTCGGAGCGGTTTTTGGCCTATCTATGGCAGCTAAAACTAGCAGTCTTTATTACGTTTTTATTATTTTGACTGGTCACGCTGTCTTTTTATCCAAAACACCAAAAAAAGAATGGGAAAGAATAGATAAAAAAGAAAAAGCAAACAGGGGTATATATTCAGGATTTGCTGCTGGCTTGATTATTTTACTGTTCGGTGTATTTGCTGGAGTTGGCTATAAACTGAACGGTGTAGTTCATGATTTGTTTTCACAAAACAATGTGTTGGCGAACGTAATATGGGGAATTTTGTTTGTTGCTTTTATTTTGACCGGCGGATTACTTGCGGTTTGGGCTGGATTAGAATTTAAGGTGTTACGAGCTCAAATACCGCAATGGTACAAATTAACAGCTGTGGGTGGGTTAGCGTTTTTTATTTTCTGTTTACTTTCTCCTTGGTCTCTTCTGGATTTTCAGGGCTTTATGTCTTCGCAAGGTTATGAATGGCATGTCGTTTCAATTTCAGATGCTTGCTACGTTATTCAATTCAAAGACACTCTTCGTTATATTTACCAATTGGCCAATCTTGTATCGGTCGAATTGTGGTGGCCGCTGGGGATTACGGTTCTTTTGGGGTTGGGTTTGGTTTTAATTCGTTTTGGTTATGGAATATTTAACCCGAAAAAAAGTAAATATTTATTGCCGGTTCCCTTTATCTTGAACAAAGGTTTTGTTTTCTTACTTCCGGATCTTTTAATTTTGAGTTGGTTTATACCTTATTTTGGTTTTATTGGGGCTTGGAACACGAAGTTCATTCGCTACATGGTTCCCTTGATTCCAGCTTTTTGTATTTTTGGTGCTCAGTTTTTAACCAGTTTGTTCCAATGGCTTAAAAACAAAGTTAATTTTGAACCTGTTTTGAGGTGGGTTTTAATTGCTTTAGTTGTGGGTTCGAGTCTTTTTTACTCTGTTGCTTATATGCATGTTTATCGTTTTTTACATCCGTGGATTGAGTCGTCTATATGGATATTTAAAAATATTCCGCCAGGATCTTCGATTCTTAAAGAGGCTTGGGACGATGGTTTGCCGACGGGAGTGGACAATAGTATGGATTCCCGTGTCGTGGGAGCCATGGGACCTCAAAATTACAAGCAACAAGATATTACTATTTATGAAATGCATGGATTTCCAACCGATGACACACCGATTAAGAAAAATTATTACGCAAATATTCTTCAACAAGGAGATTACATTAGTATCGCCTCAAAAAAACTGTGGTACACCTTAACGGCTTGTTCTCCTGAATTTAAACCGACTGGTTATGATGTTTATCCGGTTACTTCTCGTTATTACCGCCTTTTGTGGGCGGGGTTACTTGGGTACAAAATGGTTGGTGAATTTCATAATTTCCCGGGTTTGTTTGGGTGGGAACACCCAGATGACATGGCTGAAGAGTCTTTTTCTGTTTATGACCATCCTAGAGTTTATATTTTTAAAAAGGTTGAAACTGTTTCCCCGGATGAAATTATTAAATTATTGAGTTCGGATGATTACGTTAAAGGCATTGATCGCAGTTTAATGAGAACGATAACGCCGGAAAACGTTGACAAATTTATTTCTGTACGTCACCAATACCTTCTGGACCATGGTTTATTACAGCAGTTGGATCAAACCGCACCGATTACGACTGCCCCCCCGATCATAACGCCGGTTGTGGATTCGAAAACAGTTGAACCTTTGATTAATTCGACCCGTCATAAAAAAAGAAAGAGCAAAGCCTTGATTGCGGCGTCTGTCGCTACAATTGTACCAACCCCCGAAATTGTAATCCAAGCTCCGAAGACGGTGCCGGGTCCTCCAAGTCAGGAAACACTTCGAGTTTTAAATTCTTACGCTGAACATCCAGTCATCGAAAATGATATTTCGCAGCTACCACTAAAACCGGAAGAAAAAGCTTTGTATCAATGGAGAGCTTGGTTTACTTGGATATTGTTTCTGATGGTTTTGGGGTGGCTGGCGATGCCTTTGACGCTGAGTTTGTTTTCTTCGATGCCGGCGGGTGCATATTCTCTTAGTAAAATTCTTGGCTTTTTTATTTTTGCCTGGATGGTATGGTTTTTTACGAGTTTTAAATTATGTCGTTTTACCCTTGGTTCTTGCTGGATGTGGTTTTTATTTCTGGTGGTTCTTTCGTCCTATGGTTACTGGCGTAATCGAAAATCTGTTAAGACTCTCTATTTAAAATGGGGAAAATCATGGTTTATCCAAGAAGGGACATTTGCGCTGGCTTTTGTGTTGTTCACAATAGTACGTCTCTATAATCCGCACATCCATGATCCGGTGGGGGATGGTTACAACGGAGGTGGTGAAGCTGGTATGGATTATGGTTTCCTTGCTTCTGTCGTGAGGGGTGAGACATTCCCTCCGCAAAATATGTGGATGGCCGGACAGCCCATCGGATACACCTTTTATTATGGCCATTTGATGATGGGAGTTTTGACTAAGACATTGGGATTGGTTCCGGCCATTACCTATAACCTTTCCATCATTACGCTCTTTGCGATGATTTTTTCCGGCACTTTTGGGATCGCATTTTCTTTATCTGGAAATTTGTTAAGCGGATGGATAGCCGGAATTTTATGTGCGGTCATGGGTAATCCGGCTGGAGCCCGACAATTGTTGGAGGCTATCCACCAAAGCTTTACATCCGGTAGTTTGGGTGTTTTTGCGGAACGCTTAGTCAATTATGATTATTGGGGCCCGACTCGGGTAATTCCTTTTGGTAATAATTCTGGTTCAACGATAAACGAGTTTCCTTATTTCAGTGTTTTATTCGGCGATATGCATGCACATACCTTGGCGATGCCATTCGCAATACTTTTGATTGGTATTATTGCCGCCTTATATCTTTCCGCTTCCGCAAAGCCTTTCGACTGGAAAACGGATTGCCTACCGTTGTTAATGGCAGGTTTTCTCTTGGGTGGCATTGCCTTCTTGAATACATGGGAAGTGCCAGTGTGGTTTCTGTTTTTGGGACTTGCCCTTCTTGTTCGTAGTCTTGCTCCTTTAAATAGCATTGTTCTATTTAAGGGGATAAGCGCCGCTTTTGCCGCTTTATTAGTGGCCCTGACTCTATTGGGTTGGTGGCTTCGGTCTGGTCTGGGGAACTGGTTAGCAACTGTTTTGAAGATGGATTTGAACTCCAATGCTTTGGGTGGAAGTACTGGTTATCTTATTCTGTTTGGCTTTTTGGGGTTTGTGATGGGTGTCGGTTGGTTATTGACTCAGAAAACAACTCGTGTCTTGGCCCAGCAGTTTTTATTCATTGGGGTCCTTCTTGGGGCCGTGTTGTTGGTAGCCGGGATTTTATGGATACCCTTTTTCGCCAACTTTACCCCTCAGCAGAACAAAGTTATGTGGGTCAAGCCGGACATTAGGACGAGCTTATTGAATTACTTCAACGTCCACGGTTTTTTTCTCATAGTTTTGTTAGTGAGTTTTATTGGGGTTTTTTCGAAAGAGATTTTTCAGTGGATTGGTAAGGCGCAAGGAAAGAAATTGATATGGAAATGGGAAGTTTTTTTTGAGAAGGCGATCGAATCGTTTGAAGAATTTCTTTCGCCGGGAGGAGCTGTAAGGGGAATGATGGGATTAGGGGTGGCTTCCCTTTTGGTTCTTTGGGGTGCTTCGTGGATTCACTGGGTAACTTCGCCGGGCTTGATGATTGTTTCGCAGGTTTTGGCGACTCTAGGCGCGGGTCTATTGGCTTTGGCCGTCTGTAAGAGGAAAAGATGGGAACT
>Ga0302320_10021276_pt1 | contig 12884 bp, 14 predicted proteins | sample Bog_T0_3_FD_202130 | JGI IMG/M metagenome (GOLD analysis project Ga0302320, IMG submission 202130) | Peat permafrost microbial communities from Stordalen Mire near Abisko, Sweden - Bog_T0_3 | ecosystem: Environmental > Terrestrial > Soil > Wetlands > Peat | place: Sweden: Abisko, Stordalen Mire...
TTCCTTGCTTGCCTATCGTGTGGTAGCTTTTCTTCACGGCGGTTCTCCCTTCAAGGTTTGGCAACCCGATTCTACGGAATCAGGCTGAACCGCCGTTCAACTTTCAACTATGGGTGGGACATCCTCTGCGTATCTATCCACTTCTGAGCACGCCCCTGAATCTCTGCTATTGACTCAGGCGTTAGTTTGGTCTTAATAACTTCGAGTGCCTGACGCACACTAGGCCCTTGAGGCTCGGGCAACGGGTGCGTTGAACACAAGTAGAACCAGAAATATAGTTCGTGCGAGTCGATTGTGACTCCCTGGCTGCGGGTGTACATCATCGCTATGTTAAACATCGCACCTGCATTACCCTTCTCCGCCGCTATGTTGTACCACCGCAGCGCCTCTGCATAGTCCTGCGTCACTCCTTCACCTGTCTCATACATGTGCGCGATAAAACACAGAGCCTCTTCGTTCCCTTTCTCTGCCGCCATCTTGTACCAGCGCAGCGCTTCCATATGGTCTTGGGGCACACCACCTCCGCGACTGTTATAGATGTTCCCAACGTTCAACAAAACGTCGCTATCCCCGCAGTCCGCAGCCCAGAGAAACCATTTAAGTTCGTCGGCATATTGTCTTGCTACTCGTCTGGTGAGTGACGATGCATTAAACGCGACCGAATACCAATGAACCGCCTCGACTTTGTCCTTAGGCACAAAATCGCTATTCGCATAGGTGCCCGCAAGGAGAATCTGATCTGCAATACCTCCCTGTTCAGCAGCGGCCCGAGACCAACGAATGCCTTCTAAAGTATCTTTCGCCACGCCCTCACCGAGAAAATAACTTGCCGCTAGAGCGCCTTGAGCCGCAGTGTTCCCCTGTTCAGCGGCCATACGATACCAGCGAACCGCCTCGGCTTTGTTCTGTTGTACCCCGTTTCCGTAATCGAATGCTGCTCCAAGCATCAATTGCGCAGATGGAGATCCGAGATCTGCGGCTTTCTGCCACCATCGCATCGCCTCCTGAAAATCTTTTCTATCAGAATATTCGAGGCCCAAACAGGTCATCATTTCCACGTCGCCACGCTCTGCTTGCTGTTTCAGATACCGCATTTTTCCGATAACGCGTCCAAGAACCCAACTCAGCAGCCCCATACTCTCCTCACTTCCTGACTACAGACTCAAGCCAATATCCAAACTCTCCTCTTACTGGAGGTCGAAATACGGCAACACTACTTCTTTCAATATTTGTTGAGCCCATAAAGTGGCCGTTGGGCCGTGAAACTCACCCAAGAATTGCAGATGCCGCTTATCGATAACGCCTCGCTGTTGGAGATCATCGATAGCCTGCCAGAATTCGGGGTCCATTAGCAGCACCGCGATCCGAGTCCAGTGCCGCGCTTCCTGTGCCCGATTGTTCCGCCAGCCGAGCATGACAAGTTCAGATTTGATCTCCAGTGCGTGTGGTTTTGCCACTCGAATGCTCCATGCGCGAGTATCCGTAGCACTCGCGGCACGCTCCGTAAAACGCCCACCGTTCGCAGCAATAGTGTCGTCGTACTCCGTCTTCAGCCACTGCTCTTCGCTAGGAGAGAGCGTTGGAATTTGGTCATTCAATGCTCCAAAATCCCGCAGGAGTTTAAGTGCGTGTGCCTGCCGAGTCTGGGGCGTTTCCCACCAGCTTTGGCCGAAGGCATGGATACTCAGTAGAAAAAAGAACACTATCGAGACAACTTGTTTCATGCTTTCCTCGCTGTAGACCCACAACCTGCTTTTGATCTAAAAGGATAGAGCACCGGTCTTCTAAGCCGGTTGCTCGGCCAACGAAACTCGGGCTAGGTGCAGGGGGGGCGGCGGCTTGCTCCCTTAGAGGCCCAAGCCAAAATCGAAGCTCTGCTCCTGCTTCTGCGCGATCTCCCGCTGTGGCGTGACCACCTGCTCCAGCTTCTGTTCCAGCTTCATCTCCAGCGCATGGGCGCTGCTGTGCGATACATCGTGCCCCAGCGCCGCGCCCAGTTCTTCACGGTTGTTGGTGAAGATTTGCGCGTCGTATGCGCCGCGTGAAACGGCAACGTAGGCCATGCGATTGTTGAGCAGGTCTTTGGCTCCCAGCTCCGTATCGACGTGAATCAGCACACGGTCGGCGGTCTGCCCCTGGCTGGAATGACTCGTCACGGCATAGCCGTGATCGAGATGAGGGTACTTGAGTGAATCGATCTCGACCTCGCGGCCTCCATCCATCTTCAAGCTCATTCGCCCATCCTGGCCGATGCCCTCGACGGTCCCCTGCTCACGGTTGGCCAGCTTCAAGTCGCGCGAGGGCGCGGTAAGCTGCACCCGATCCCCCACGGAGAAAGCCCGCTCCTGCTCACGGTAGACCGATACACCCTGCTGGCGCCGTGGGTCGTAGCTTTGTTCCGTGCCGTCCTTCCGCTCGACGGTGAGCCGGTTGCTGTCCGCATCGACGCGGACCACGCGCGCATACTCGCCTTTGCCGATGCCGGTCTCCTTCGAGCCGCGGCTGTAGCGCAGCACGTCGCCCTCGTTGTACCGGGCCGCCCACGCGCGATCCGCTCCAGTGAGGTCCTGGCGCGTCACAAGCACCTGGGCGCGGTGTTCCTCCCTGCCGACAACGCCCCTGGCCTGTAGCTCGGCGTGGATGGCCTGGTTGATCTCCGCGCGGGAGCGGTTGTCGGGCGAGACGACCAGCGTGTTATCGGGCGACTTGGCATACTCCTTGGCAATAGCCGCGATACGGTCTTCATGACCTGGCACCTCATGGATGCGGCCTTGCCGCTCCATACCGGCGATAGCCTCTCCCACCTGGCCACGCGCAAGCTGCTCGACGGTCTGCTTCAGCTCCGGATCGCGCTGCCGGACAATCTCCTCCAGCTTCACCGTCTTCATGCCCGCGTCCTGGAGCTGGGCGAAAATGCGGCCGGCTTCAACGGATTCATGCTGGCGGGTGTCGCCGACCAGCAAAACACGGTCGTTCGGGTGCAGGCGGCTTACAAACTCGTGCATCTGTTTGGTGGACGCCAGCGAACTCTCGTCCATCACATAGAGCCGGAGCTCGCCCGTGTCTGGCCGCTGGCCTCGGGCAAGATGGGCCTGCAAGGTCTTGGTCTCGATACCGGCCCCGCCCAGATTCTTCGCCGCGCCGCTGGTCGGCGCAAAACCCTCGACCTTGTACCCGGCCTGCTCCGCGCCCTCGCGCACCACGGCCAGCGTCGTCGTCTTGCCCGCGCCCGCGACTCCATCCAAGCCGACGATCTTCTCGCGCGACAGAAAGATTTCATCCACCGCCTGGCGCTGGCCGGCATTCAGCTTCGGGTGCCGGTCTTCGGTGGCGATACGAATGTCTGCCGGTACCAGCATTGGATCGCTAAAGCCTCGCCGGTTGCCCTCCTGCATCTGGCCGATGGTCTCGCGCTCCATGCGCAGCATGGTAGCGGTGGTGTACTGCTGGCCCGCGCTCCCGAACCTGGCCTCCGCTTCAACGGCGCGGAACTCGCCCGTCTGGACCCTGCGGTCGAACTCCTGCCGGACCTGGGAGAAGTTCGCCTCGCCCATGCTCCTGCCGAGCGCCGCCGCCAGAATCGCCCGTTCGTTCTCGACCGCCGAACGCTCGAAGAGGTGATCGCGGGCATAGGTCACGGACACCTGGGCGGCTTTGTCGGGAACGTATGCGTGTTGCCGGACCTGCTGCCGCGCCTCGGCAACCACTCGATCCGCTTGGTGGCCGTGCTGCGCCGCCAGCTCCCGATGCTGCCGCAACACCTCCTCCGGCGATAGCAGTTGCTTGGAATCTCGCGTCCGGTGCGCGGCGATCTGCGCGGCTGCCGGTCCGTCTAGTCCGCTGGCGCGCATATGCTCCTTCACCTGTTCCCGGCGCTGGCTGTTGGCCTCCATGTACTCCTTCGTGTATCCCTTGATTTCCGGCTGGCCAGACTCGCCGCGCTCGATCGTGTATCCCAGATCCTTGAGCCGGACGGCCAGCTCCGATCGGTAGACATTCGTGGCATAGTTCTGCGAAGCAAAAAGCTCCTGGGGCTGGAGGGCGCGGGTCTGGCCGTTTTCCCGTTCGGTGACGTTGAAGATCACCGCATGGGTGTGGAGCTGGGGCGCTGCGTAGCCTCCGACTGGCCGGGCCGTGTCGTGCTCGAAGGTGGCGGCGGCAAATTTACCCGTCGTCTCCGGCGCGCGGATGTTGCCAATTCTCGCCTGGGTATACCGCTCCAACTCGGCCATGGCCGAGCGAACGCTCTCCCGGTGCGCCTCCCGTACCCGGTCGTCGCCGCCGACCAGGGCGGTCAACGAAACCGACTTCGGCGCGGAAAAGGTCGCATCCCAGCCCGCCCGGTGCTCGACCGAAGTCGTCTCCCTGCCGAACTGTCCGGCATAGGTTTTGGCCGTCTGATGCCGGACGAGCTGCGCTTCCGTCTGCGGGTGCTGGCCTTCGCTCAGGCGGGCGAAGTGCTCCGCGCCGACAGCGCCCGAAAGACCCCACTCTCCGGCAAGCCTGCCCTGCCACTCGCTATGACCTTGCTGGTCGCGGCTCCAGTAGTTCTGCTCGTTCGATGTGAACTCCCGCGCGTGGTACGTCCGCGCCTGGCCTGCCGAAAGTGGTTGCGAGATGGAAAGCATGATGTGCGCCTCGGTCCTTACGGCTGCTGCGTCACTGGCGCTGCCTCAACCTGTGGTTGAGGCTCCTGAGTGCTTTTCGGCTTCTGATTTCGTGCCGGATGGTGTGAAGCAGGCGGAGTGTTTTGGGTCGCATCCTGCGGTGAGGCTGGAGCATTTTTGAGAAGCAGAATGTAGTCTGCCGCTTCTTTGAGCGGGAGACTGGCAAAGTACCACGTCCCGGCTCCGCCGATCACGATGCCGGCAAGAACGGCGATGGCAAGTTGTTGCCAGCGGAAGATTTTGGTGAAGCTCCTCCAATGGTTTGAAGCTGCTTCCGCGTGCCAAGCAGAACTCTCCAGCTTCTGCAGCGCCTCTCCAATCGTCGCCATCGGGCCAACGATGGCACTCTCGATCTTCGCGCCCACTTCGGTAACGGCCGCATTGCGAACAGCCTTCACAGCTCCGGCCTCGATGCGTGCCAACGCCTGGTCGGCGGACTGGCTGACCAACCGGGAAACCTCTTGCGTCGTCCGGCTCACTTGTTGGGCGATCTGATCGGGGATGGCGCGGCTGGCCGAAAGCTCTGCCAAAACCAGATCGACCGAAGCTGATCGCTGCCGTGCCTCCCGCAGAACGGTATCGCGGAACCATTCGGCAAGCGATTTGCCGTCCCGTTTGGCCGCCGATTCGACCTCCTCCAGCTCCTCAACTGAGAGCCGCGTCGCCGCCGTTTTGGGGCGCGGAACCGTACGTGCCTCCGCGTCTGGAATCGGCTGCGGATCGATATTCTGGCCGGTGCGAGTGCTGCTCATGAGAAGTCCGCCTCGTTGCTGACATGGACTCAGAGCCTCTGGACACCAAAACAGCCCATCTGGACAATTAGAGTCATGTCATAGTAATTAAACGTGTTAACAGAAATTCCCAAAAAAACGATTTCACCTGAAAGCAGCCGTTTACGTGCGCAAACATGAATTTTCTAAGTGGATGATTCTACGAATGTTAACGTACGTAAGCATTCCGGTACCTCACAGTTCCCGTTTGGGGGTGATGTGTCGATATTTCTTCCGATGCGAAGCAGCGCGGTTGTCTCTTTATAGCAGATAAAGGCTGGGGTTGCCTCTGTACGGCGGCTGGATGACTGAGTTTTTTAAGGAATGGGGAAATCTATCGATCCGATGTCTGAGCAAATTTCCCTGAGCGTAGAGGGGTCAAGGCTGGCCCGCAGGCCACCGCTGAAAGCGGCGCGCAGCGGCCTTTACGCCTCGTAGCTAATCCACCATTGAGATTGGTTTGAATCTGAACGCATTTCCCAGATTCAAACCATAGACAGGCAGGTTTTTCGGGCGGTTGCTTTTCGGCGCAATGGAACGGAAAACCGGGTTAAGCAAATGGCCCATTTTGTACCGAACCATTGCCGCCGCTCAATTTCGCCGGTTTGGGCTTGGAACGCTAGCGTACGATTTATTCCGTTTCGTGAGCTGGCTGGATCGCCCAACCTTTTGCCAGCAACTCCAGATTGAACCTCTCGGCGTTCTGAAAAGCTGGCAGTTCGGAGTCGAGCCAAAAGCTGCGCATCTTGTCTTGATTGGAAGCGCCGGGATAGAGCACGGACATTCTGACGGCCTGCATGAACTGGCCGTGACTGAAGAGGACCACCGTGCCGGCCTGGTCGGGCAAACTTCTCAACCTGCCCAGCGCAATTTCCGCGCGTCCGAGCAGGGAGACGAAACTCTCCGCGCCGGGTCCGTCGCAATAGATCGGATCGGCGGTGTTCCAGTAGTCCTCGATGTGGGGGAGCCGTTCGCTTCTGGCGGTTCCGTTCCACCGGCTGGGTTCCAGATACGTGAATTCTTCGATGGGCCACTGTTGCACGGGGACGGCGGAAAATCGGTCGCGAGTGGGCAGGGCGGTTTGCTGTGTCCGGAGGTACGGGGAAACGACAATCAACGCTGGCGGCTCGGTCCATTGCTCTGCAATCTGCCTGGCCTGTTCCCTTCCCTTTTCCGTCAGCTCCAACTTGGCCAGGTCGTGACATGGACTTCCGGCGTTGCCGATGCTTTCTCCGTGGCGAACAAAAATGGCGCGCATAAATCCACTTTACGCGGCGCGGGAAAAATCCGGCCGGAAGCGAAATCAAACGCCGGATTTATAACCCGTGGTTCGATTGCAAAACGGCCTCAGGCGTATTTTGGATAGCCCAGGGACAGGCGGCATTACTCCGTGTTCGTCCTGGGGCCTTTCTGTTCGATCTCGCACGGCTCTACACTCAGGCGCAAAGGCTGGACCAAACCCACCATCCACAGCAAGTTTTTTGTTTTTTGGCGGGGAGGGTGTGGGAGGGGCGCTCAACGCCCTCCCACCGTATGCGAGCGAAAGCTCGCTGACCGCCCGTAGGGCGCTCCTTTTTCTGCGTAGCGTAGCGAAGCAGCGGGGATGCTTCGGAGTTCTCCACAGCTTTGGGGTGAGCGACTACTAAAAAGTCTATTTATCTTATCTATCTAAAAGGGGGGGCGTTTCACCGTACTAAAACAGCTAAAAGGGGGGGAGTTTCACCATATACAGGGGGGGAGTTTCACCGTGGAAAACTTTCAGAATCCAAAGGGTTTTCAACAGAGGGGGGAGTTTCACCGTACCCATTTAGCCTTGCTGGTCACTGTGTTTTCTGAGGTACAGCAAGGCGGCTGGCATGAATGGCAAAGCCCCCCTTGGCCTTCGTGATTATGAGACCGGGGTACACCGTCGCAATCTTGCGGAGCGCAGCGTTAGCTTCCTTTTTGAAGTCCTTGAGGTCGCCGTAGTCGGTGCCAAGCTGGCTGCGCAACTGCTCCCAAGAAATGAATTGCGGGGGCAGGTTCTTTTGCACAATGACGAAAGCGCGGTAAGAGATCAGCGCGTAAAGATCAAGGGCCAAGGGCGAACGCTTCAAGGCCCGGAGCGCCCGCATATCGACGGGGACGGGCGAAGCAATCACTGCGCTAAAGAACTTCTCGCCTAGCTGAATCCAGCTTTCCCAAAGTGCTGACTGGTCGGGATGAGGATGCCACCACAGTTCACCCTCTGGCGCTACAGCCATATCGCGCCACGCCTCGCCCGGTGCGCCCGATGGATCAGTCCCCGTCGCCTGGAAACTGATGTGACACCGGAACAAGCGGCGCATTTGGTCTTTCAGGCGTTTGCTGTCGCTGCGCTTCCCTCCCCCGGTGTTTGGATTGAGGCCAACGGCGCGGACAAATTCGTTGAGGCTACGACCCAAAACAAGACGGCGGCTTTTCGTCCGCACTGCTTCGGTAATGGCCCAAAACAAAAGCAGCCGGGGGATGGTTCCATACGGGTAGCCGATAGATTGGTCTTTGTCACCATCCCAGCCGGGCTGAATGAGCAGGGCGCTATTGCCAGTGCGCCGAATCCATCGTGGTGAGCTGTCGCCGGGATCGCTGTGTGGAAGAGTGCAGAGGACAAGCTGACGCGCGATAAAGGCGCGTTCGGCTGCGTCCGGCTCCGAATGGATGGCTAACGCGGCGTCAACAAGTTCAAGCTGTGCGCGAGTGGGGGGCTTGAATTTCTTGGCAAGGGTTTTTGCAAGGGGGATTTCTCCCGCCTGGACAAGCCCTTCCTCGCCGCGCTTCCCTGCCCTGCTTTTCACCATGCGCCCGAACTCCCTGCGGTATATTCATATAGCAATATATTGCTATAGCCCTATGCCTCGCCGCTGTAAGGCTGTGGCTTGCCGTACTTTGCACAAAGATCGTTGATCGCCTCACCTAGCAGTTGTTTCAGGTTTCTGCCGGTGTTCTTTGGCTCGGCCTGGACAAGCAACAAAGCTCGGCGGACTTCCGGCGAATAGTGTCCGCCGATTAAGACTGTCGCCGGTGGGGTCTTCGCTTTCGTGGCTGAGGGCGCTGCCGTGGCCGTGGCCTGTTGCGGTTGATGCCCTGCTGCGGCTCTAAGCCCTGCGGTTAATGCGCTGTTCTTCATGTCGTCCCTCCTTTAGGGCTATAGCGATATAGGAGTATAGGTCGCTCATTTCCTGTGCGGCCTTCCCCTTAGGCTCAAATTCGGCGGCGCTCTGGCCGATATTCCCGGCGTCGCCATGAGCGGCGCGGGCAAAGATCACGACCGGGCAAACGGCAAAGCCCTGCGCGGTCGCGGCTTCTTGGGTTTCTACGTGGCGTTTTCCCTGTACAGGCGCACGATTGACCAACACGGCGGAGGGTGGATTCCCGGCCAGCGTCAACACGTCCTTGAGGCTTCCAAGCGTTTCAATGTCGTATAGCTGCGGCTGGATGGGCATTAAAACGAAGTCGGCGGCTTTGGCGGCGGCTATCAGTGCATCCGTACTCTTGCCGGGAGTGTCGATGATGGCAAAGTTTGCGCCTCCCTTGGCGGCGGCTTCGAGTACCTGGCCCAATCGGGAAACCTGACAGGAGACAACAGCAGGCGCTTCCTGGCCTCGCCGGTCGCTCCAATTCGCGGCGGTCGTCTGCGGGTCAAGGTCAATCACGGCAACAGAACGACCAGCCAAAACCGCCTCTACGGCTATCCCTAACGCCGTTGTGGTCTTCCCGTTCCCGCCTTTTTGCCCAATGATCGCTAAAACGTGCATGGTGGCCCCCTCTACGGCTACAGGGCTATATGACTATAACCCGATACGAATATACACACAATCCCCCCGATCTTGCAAGAATGCTTGCAGGACTGCTCCTGGGACGGAATCAGGCCATGATTCCATGCCAGCATGGCGGCATTGAAGTTTATTCGATAAATCTATATATACTCGTTGACGACTTTATCTAATTTATGTATGATGTTCTTAGCGTCACCGGAGGTGGCAATGCCACAAGAGGTCGTGGTCGTCTTCACCGCAAGAAGCCTTGAGCGAATACTCGCAGAGGGCGGAACATCAGCTTGGCGTCTGGACCCCAAACATACTCGACAGTGTGAATATGCAATTTGTACTCGCAATGCCCATGGTCATTGGGACCAGGGCGATTGGGGCAATGGGCCTGGAGCCCACCACGCAGCCTTTCTGGTTGGGAAAATCAAGAAGGTGATTCCAAGTACGGCCCCACCCGAAAACGATGAATCTCCAAGGAGCCGTTTTTTAATTCAGTTCAGCGAATATGCGCGGGTGAACATCCCGGATTTTTGGAGTGGAGATCGCAACCCCGTTAAGTACAGGTCAGTCGATGATCTGGGCATAGATTTCTCAAAGTTGAAATGGGAACAGATGCCGGAACCTGATAGCGCGTCTGCGCCGGTCTATGAAGCCTCCCCAGTCAACCAAAACGGCGCTAAGCCTCTCACCATGGCAGAGGCAAAGAAGGGGCTGGCGCTGACGTTTAACGTCCCACCGGAAGCCATCGAAATAACCATCCGGGGGTGATTCACAAGTGAACGGGAAGGGTCGCCAAAAAGCTTCTCTTCACTTTTCGATCTACGACGGCAGGGCAGCAAAATGACCTGTGCTACTCTTTATGCCGGTCACAGGAAGGACACAATGAGCACTGACCTAAAAGAGCAACTCGCGGCGGCGGTAGCCGATCTCGGTTTGGTGGTAAAGCCCATCTGCGAGGTACAGCGGCTTTACAACGAGCACAAGAAATATCTGTCGGGAAAGGTCCTCAAGAATCCCTTGGAAGAGGTGCATCTTCTTGATGAAAATTTTCCTTATTGGATCAAGCTGGAAAACGACGATCCGTCGAGACCCGGTACGTGGATTGGCTCAAAGGCGAACATTGTAGTTCCAAAGCTAGAGACCGGCGAGTTCGACGACAAGGGCTTCACTTTTGATGAGAGCCGCGCTAAAGCACTTCTCAACCTTCCTACTTTGATTCGGAATCCCAACTGCATTCATGTAAACCTTCGCCACGCTGATCGCGGTCAGGGTGGGATTCAGGGACGGCATGTATATATCGAGTATTATGGGGCAAAGAAGCGGAAGGTCGCGTTTACCACACATAATGATGTCTTGAACGTGAACGTGCTAGTGACATCTTTTTGGACCTATCCAAAGTGGGTTTCTGACTGTGCACAATCTCCCGCTGTATACGTCCGCCCAGGAAGTGTGTGCACGTGCTGCAAACAGAAAAGCCACCCGTGAAAGGTGGCTTTTCTGCGCCCATTACTCAGGGTCCAGAGTAGTATCCGGTGGATCACCGGACAGATGATTCCTTATAATCCTGCGCTTCTCGCAATCGTTTGTCAAGAGGAAAACTCCCGAAGGGGAACTCCCGAAAAATCCTTTGGGCCTGCAATTCTCTCCTCCAAACTACGGAAAAACATCGCATCAGGATGCCCGTAGGCGCGTTTTCTCGATGTGTTCCGTGGGGTAGGTATCTCCTTTTGCTCTTCGCCCGCTGATTCGGGATCGTGGATCGTCAGCCCCGCCGCAAGGCGGGGCTTTTGCTGTCAGTGGGCCAATAGCTGGCCCCTGACGCTGCTGGCGTACCATTCGTGGCCCCTGGCTGGCCGGATATTGAGCCGGTTGAGGTCGCGGGCGATAGCCCGCAATGTCTTCCCTTGGCTCCGCCACTCGACCATGAGCGTCAATACCTCCGGCTCTGGCCGGTGGGCATGATGCGCGGCCAGCGCCAGCGGCCGCGCCGCCTCGATGCGCGGATTGCCTAGCCTGGTCCCTCGGCGCTTGGCCTCGGCCAGCGCCGCCTTCGTTCGCTGAGAAATCATCTCGCGCTCATGTTCGGCGACGGCGGCCAGAATGTGGATGGTCAGCCGGTTGGCCTGGGGCATATCGCAAGCGATGAAATCCGCGCCGCTCTCCATCAGATTTGCGATAAAAGCGACGTTGCGGGCCAGCCGGTCAAGGCGGGCAATCAACAGGGTAGCGCGGCGCTTCCGACACTCTTCAAGTGCGGCCAAGAGCTGAGGCCGGTTCGTGTGCCGGCGTCCGCTCTCGATCTCGGTGAACTCGGTCACGAGCTGGCCGCCGTTGACCTGGCGGGCGACGGCCTGACGCTGCGCGTCAAGGCCCAGCCCGCTCGCGCCCTGGCGGTCGGTTGAAACACGGTAATAGGCAACGAAATCAGCCACGGCAGCGCCTCAATTGTGACGCCAGCGGTGTCACAATTGCCCTTTGTACAAATTCTAAACGTTGGTTTAGCTTTGTACAAAGAGCTCCAAAAGCAGCAGGGGATAAAAATTATTGTTGTATACTTTGGATGTTTTGTGTATACATTAAATACAGAGGCGTTATGAGTCCTAAATTATCTTCTCCCGACCGCGAAACAGTCATCGTTTCTTTCAGGGCACCTGTCGAGCTGGCTAAGCGACTTGATGAAATGGCCCAGGGTGACCAGAGAAACAGAGCCAATTTCATTCTGAAAATGCTCACGGCTGTTACTTCCGCGCATGAACCTTTAGTGCTGGATGGCGTGTCTTGGCTACAGGCTTTTCACGGTTTCTACGCCAAAGATCACAAAAGCCGCGAAACAGAATTTTGGCGCGGGAAAATCGCCGGATGGAAACGCACATTGGTGACGTTGTATGGGGCCAGTATTGCCGAAGATATAATTCTTCGCGCCCGCGAAGTGGCAAAACTTCCTGTCCCGCACGCAGGAACACTTGCGTCTGATGGCAGCGGCTACGAAGGATTCGATTCTTTTTCGGATGTTGAATTTTAGAAGCCAGACAATGGCTAAACAACGTGTGTTCCTCGATGAGTGCTGCGACGATGACGGCCTAAAAGCCTGAGTTCCCCGCAGATCAAACAGAATGGTCGTAGTAAGTCAACGACCGGAAAGGTGACATCAACAATGGACTACAGCCGATTTTCATCCCTGAGCGAAATCTCGGAAGTCGAAAAGACCGTAGTAGTGGTTCACGCCGAAACTGGCAAAAGGTACCGCCTGGAAGCCGTTCGCTGTGTGGTTGGACTCGCACAGGTGCTCTACGATGTTGATTACTACCAGCGCAACGAGGCCGGGGTCTGGGTCCGACACCTAAATTTTCCCTCTATCAGAGAAAGCAGCGCAGACAACGCGCTCCATGCAGCTCTTTCCTATGTGAACGACCGCCCGCAGCGCGGCGACAACTGAGGTGAACCGGCCTTCTAAGCCGGAGGTGTAAATAGGGCGGCCACCACCCGCTGACGGGTACTTTTCAAGCTACGCGAAAATGGATTTTGGGATGCGTATCTGAGCATGTCCCGCGCGTAGTTGAAAGTGGTGGTCGGCGGTTGGGTTGATGATACTACGCGGCAACCTGCCTGGTGGCAGGCTGAGCGTCGTTGAGGATCGCTTCCAAGGTCCACAGATCGCGATA
>Ga0302320_10021278_pt1 | contig 12884 bp, 15 predicted proteins | sample Bog_T0_3_FD_202130 | JGI IMG/M metagenome (GOLD analysis project Ga0302320, IMG submission 202130) | Peat permafrost microbial communities from Stordalen Mire near Abisko, Sweden - Bog_T0_3 | ecosystem: Environmental > Terrestrial > Soil > Wetlands > Peat | place: Sweden: Abisko, Stordalen Mire...
GGAAGCGTCCAGCGCGCCATGCGCTTGTGGGCGTCAAAGCGCTGTTGCAAGGCAGGAATCACGGTAAAGGCAATCAGCGGCAAAACTAGGACGGCCAGCGAAGAGTGCGTTCCAAGGATGAAAAAATAGAGCGTCTTGGGCCAACCCGGAGTCGTGAAATAGGTCACATGACCGGCTTTGAAAAAATGGTAAGTGAGGTAGCTGGCCAGGAATAGGGTCGAAGTCACGATGGCTCCCACCATGCAGAGCGCATGAGCACGCTTATGCTCCTTCTTGATCATGACAAACCCCAAGAGAATCAGCAGGGCGCTGATCCCATTGAGGGTCGCATTGAGAGCTGGAAGATCGTTTACTTTCATACGCAGTTCATACTCCTTCAACAGGGGAAAGGGTGCGCTCCTTTTCCAGATCTTTGCAGGCCTTAATCATCGAGAAAACCAGCACACCAATGATAAAAAAGGAGAAAAGGATGAGGGCAATCGTGCTGGCGGAAAAGGCCAACTTCGCCATCGTGGTCTGAGGCTCAATGATGCCTCCCGAATTCACGAGCAGACAATCGGGGCAAGCCGTGGCGTTGGAGAGGGCGAGGAGAAGGCCCAGCAAACAAAACGAATATCGTCGAAGTGGCGTTCGAAAAATCATGTTGCAGATGGAGTCGTCGATGGCTCGACAGTAGAAGAATCCCGCAGGAGTGAACCAATGTCCATCAAAAGCTTCTGGATGAGTTCCGGCTCGTCGAGATGGCGCGATCCGCGAATCCGACCCTCACGGTCAATCAGTAGAAACCTAGTCGAATGAGTCGGGACTCCTGCGGGATCGGTCGAGAGTGCCTGAAGCATCCCCTTGGTTGTGAAGTCCTGGATCTCCTGCTTGGGGCCGGTCAGAAAGACCCAACGCTTGGGATCAGCTTCGAAACGCGCAGCATAAGCCTTGAGCACCTCCGGCGTGTCATTTTCGGGATCAATGGAAACGGAGACGATCATGGCATCATTGGATTTGCTCAGTTCGCGCGACACCTCCGCCATCTTGGCGGACATCAGAGGACATGGACCGGGGCAACGGGTGAAAATAAAATCAGCCACCCAAACCTTCCCGAGCAGATCGGCTCGGGTCAGCGTCTTCCCCTCCTGCGTGGTGAAACGGAAATCAGGCACCTTCCCATACACAGGCATCGCGTCGATGGATCTCCGTTCCGAATGACGGAAGAGTGAGGCAGAGCCCGCAATCAGAACGGCGGCGAGCAGAAAGGCCACCACCCAGACCATGAAAGGAAGTCGTTTGGGTTCGTTACTCACGCGGTGAAATCAGAGCCAGTAAAGAATACCGTAGAGGAATACCCAGACCACATCCACGAAGTGCCAGTAAAGCCCGACATTCTCCAGTGCCACATGACGCTCTGGTGTGAAGGTGCGCTTAGTCACCTGAAGATAGAAGCACCAGAGAATCAGCAGCACACCAATGGTCACATGGGCGCCGTGGAATCCTGTCAGGGTGAAGAAACTGGAGCCATAGACTCCGCCCTTGTTGAACCAGAGTCCATCTCTATAAAGATTTGTCCACTCGACACACTGGATGCCGACAAAAGTGGCACCGAGCAGTGCTGCCAGCAGGATGAAGGTGGCGCCTGATTTGCCCTTTTTCACCTGCACTTCGGCGAAGTGATACGCAAAGCTGCTGCTCACCAGAATGATCGTATTGATCCCGGTAAGAAGCTTCGGCATTGCCGGAAGATCAATGCCATCATGAAAATTCGGGGGCCAATTAAAGAAACCACCCGCAGCACGACACACAAGGTAGGCTGTGATCAAGCCTCCGAAGAGCATCGCCTCAGAGCAGAGAAAAATAATGGTGCCCAATCGGCAGATGGCCGCAGGAGTTTTGGGAGTGGCGTCATGCGGCTGCACTTCCGCCGCAGAAGGGGCGGTAAAGAGGGAGGCATTATTGAAGGCTGCGTTATTCATATCAGAAATTTTAGTAAGCCAGGGCCGGACCGCGGAGCAACATCATCACCACGACAACTCCGCAGAGAGCGAGCGCAAAAATCGTGAGTCCCAGCAAAAGAGCTTTCTTGCTTGGGAGCTTCTTGGAATTGTTCGGCATCGGGGCAATCATCGTGAAAAGGCAATAAGGACTCCCAGGAGTAGCGGAAGGTAGATGATGGAGGCGAAGAAGAGCCTGCGGGCAGCCGCCGGAGTGCGCACGCGGAGAAAATCAATGGAGAGAAAGACCATCGCGGCACCCAGTGCCAATGCGGCAAAGAAATAATAGGGCGTCGCCAATCCGAGCAGTCCGGGCAGCAGGGAAATCGCGGTCAACGCCGTGGAGTAAATCAACGCCTGCCAGGCCGTCGCCCATCCCTCGGGATCACGGGTACTGATCATCTTGAATCCGGCAGCCGCATACTGATCGCGGTAGAGCCAGGCAATCGCCAGGAAATGAGGCATCTGCCAGAACCAGAGTATCAGAAAAAGAATCCACCCTCCCAAATCCGCACGTCCTGTGGCCGCCGTCCAGCCAAGCAGCGGAGGGAGTGCTCCCGGAATGGCACCAATGAGGGTGTTGAGCTCACTGTAGCGCTTCATCGGCGTGTAGAGCGCCGCATAGATGAGCACCGTCAGCAGGGAAAGTCCGGCTGTCAGGAAATTCACGAGAAAAGCCAGCAGCCCCACTCCGCAGCCGCAGCAGAGCAGTCCAAACATCAGGGCATCCGAAGGATGCATTCGCCCTGTGGGGAGCGGGCGATCCGCCGTCCTGCGCATCAGCCCATCGAGATCCCGCTCGATCCACTGATTCAGCGCCGAGGCACCAGCCGCACTCAGGGCAGTTCCGAGCAAAGTCGCCGAGAGGAGCGTGTAATCCATCGGGCCGTGCCATCCCAGCAAGAAGCCGACAAGCGTTGTCAGCAGGACAAGAAACGAGAGTCTGGCCTTGGAAAGCTCGCTCAGATCGGAAAGCAGTCCGTTCTGTTTCGCCACGATGGAATCAGATTGGCTCATCAGATGGAAGGAGTGGCTGAGGGGATGAACCCCGTTGAGTTGCTCGCCTGCTTGGCGACTGGAGCCGGGGCTGCTGCGCAAAAAAGCCGGAACGAGAACAGAATTGAAAAACCGGTGAGGAGCGCTCCGACCGCCATGTGAGCCGTGGCCACATCAGCTGCTTTGTTCGTCCAGATGGTGATACCTCCCAGCAAGAGTTGAACCAGAATGCCTCCAACCCAGAAGAGACTCCAGGAGCGGATCCAGTGACCCAGTGGGGTGATCTGCACGGCAAGCGCGGCAACGGCGAGGACGACCAGCAAAAGCGCTACCGCACCGGCGCGGTGAACTAGTTGCAGCTCAATCTGACCCCCTGTCACAGGAGCGATTTGTTCTTTGGCCCGCTCGGCATTGATCTGCTCAAGTGCCGATGGCGAAAGATTCGGAACAAACTGCCCATAGGCTGCCGGAAAATCGCGGATCGCCAGGGGAGCATGCTGATGGCGGATGGTCGCTGCCACACCAAGCTGAAAATAGGTCAGCAGCATTCCCGCGAGGACAAGCCAGCGCAGCGGAGCTGCGGCACGATCCGCAAACCAGGAGCCAGTGAGGAACCCCCTACCCGTCACGGCAGTGACGACAAAGGCCAGCCCAAGACAGCTCTGCGCAAGCAGTGCATGAAAGATTCCGAGCTGATCCCAAGCCATCGTGACCCTTTTCCCTCCAAGAACACCTTGAATCAGCACCGCCAAAAAAAAGGCAATCGCAAGCGCCTTGACCCAAGCGCGTTTTTCTTTCACGAAGGCTGCAATGACCAAAACGATAGAGATCAGACCGATGCCCGTAGCGATCAGACGATGGGAGTGCTCCCAGAAAATTCCACCCACCCACTTGGAGTAGGGAAAGAGAAACATATTGTAGCCGTAGGTGGTCGGCCAATCAGGCACCGACATCCCGGCCCCCTTGGAAGTCACCAGTCCACCGACGATGATCAGAAGAAAAGTCGCCAGAGCAGCCAGCAGGGCAAAACCATGAACCAGAGGAACGGCACCGCCCTCTTCTCTTCTGATCTTCACTGTATGAATCTCGGTGTTCACGGTGAGCAGGTTAGGGAATCGCTTCCTTAATGAGCCTCCAAGGTGATGTGGGCAGGGGCCTTTTCGTTCTGAGGCAGATAATCCTTCTCCATGCCTGGAACGCTGTACTCATAAGGACCGTGATAGACGGTGGGAGTCACTGGGAAATTACCGTGCTGGATCGGATAGTCGAGCGTCCATTCCAGCGTGGTGGAATGCCAGGGATTAGCCGGAGCCTTGGGGCCATTGAACATGCTCCAGAACATATTGACCAGGAAAGGGAGTGTCGCAAGTCCGAGACCCATGGCGCCGATCGTGCAGACGACATTGAGCGGCTGAACCTGTTTGAGACAGTCATAGACGGTCGGATCCGAAATGCGGCGCATCATACCCGCCAGCCCCAGATTGTGCATCGGGAAGAAGGTCATGTTGAAGAAGACAAAGGTGGCCCAGAAATGAATCCAGCCGAGTGTGGGATTCCACATCCGACCCGACATCTTGGGAAACCAGAAATAGATCGCGGCAAAGACCGAAAAGACAATCGCGCCAAAAATCACATAGTGGAAATGAGCCACGATGAAATAGGTATGGTGAACAAAGAGATCGACCGGCGTGGAGGCCATGAAGATACCGCTCAATCCACCGATCACGAACATCGAGACAAAGGCCACCGCAAAGGCCATCGGCACCGTGTAGTGGATAGATCCGCGCCAGATGGTTCCCATCCAGTTAAAGGTTTTGATCGCGCTTGGGACGGCGATGACCATCGTCGAGACACCGAAAAGGGCGCTCAGGGTGAGGCTCATGCCGCTGACATACATATGATGGCCCCAGACAATGAATCCGAGGAATCCGATGATGCCCATCGCATAGACCATCGCCTTGTAACCAAAGACCGGCTTGCGTGAGAATACGGCCAGGATCTCCGAGACAAATCCCATGGCGGGAAGCACGAGAATGTAAACCTCAGGATGACCAAAGAACCAGAAAAGGTGCTGCCAGAGGATCGGCTGACCACCACCTGCGGGACGGTAGAAGCTCGTTCCAAAATTCAGATCAAAAATGATCAGCGCGGCGGCGGCGGAAAGAACAGGAATAGCAAAAATCAGGAGAATCGCCGTGATAAAGATCGCCCAGACAGGAAGAGGCATCCGAAACATCGTCATGCCGGGAGCCCTCATCGTGATCACGGTGGTGATATAGTTCACCGCACCGGTAAGAGAGGAGAGTCCGTTGACGAAAAGGGAGATACACCAGAGCGTCTGACCAAAACTCGTGTGATTATTATACACATCATTGCTACTGAGCGGAGCATAAGCCGTCCAGCCGGTTCCCGGAGCACCACCTGGCACGAAGAAGGAGGCCAGCATGATGAAGCCGGAAAGCGAGAAGAGCCAATAACTCAGTTCATTCAGCGCAGGGAAAGCCATATCCCCGGCACCGATTTTCAGAGGGATCAGGAAATTCCCAAAGACACCGATCAGCACTGGCATGGCGACAAAGAAGACCAGAATCGTCCCGTGCATCGTGACAAGCATGTTGAAGCCGCCGGGCAGGAGCGCCCCGTCATCGCCGACCACGGAGGGAGGAAGCAGATGGCCCAGAATCGGAATCGGATGGCCCGGAAAGGCAAGCTGCCAGCGCATGGCGATCGCCATGGAGCCTCCGATCACCAGATAGATGATGGAAGAAAAGAGGAACTGCATCGCGATCACCTTGTGATCGGTATTCCAGAGATAGTGCAGAATCCCTTTTTTGCCATGACTGTGGCTGTCATGACCATGTCCGCCGGGAAGGGTGTCCGAGGCGTGAGAAGAATCGGCTGTCGTGGCGCTCATGGGATCTTGGGAGTTGGGAGTTTGGAGCTGGAAGCTGCGGCTGCGGCATTTTTCTGCTGGCGAGTCGAGAGCCACTTGTCAAATTCGGCTTCGGTGACCACATGGATCGGAGCCTTCATGTTGAAGTGACCCGTTCCGCAGAGTTGGCTGCATGCAAGCTGGAAGTCGCCGGTGCGGATGGCTTGAAACCAGACCCAACCGATGGTGCGGCCTGGGACGCAATCCTGGTAGAGACGGAATTCCGGCACATAAAAGGCGTGGATCACATCACGGGAATGAAGGAGGACATGCACGGGGCGTCCCACCGGAATCACCAACTCAGATGAGATCACATCCTGTGCCGTGCGGGGATCGGCGGCATCGGTGCCAAAGGGATTTTGCGGCGAGATCTGACGGACATCACAGGGGGAGAGCTTGCCGCTCACACCGGGATAGCGCATCTGCCAACCGTATTGATAGCTCGACACATCAATGACGAGGGAATTGGCAGGGGCCTCACGATGGATGTCATCCCAGACCCGATTGCTATAGATGGCCAGCGCCAGGAAGATGATCGTCGGCAGCGTCGTCCAGATGACCTCCAGCTTATTGTTACCGTGACTGTAGTGAGCCTTCACACCAGGGCGGCGGCGATACTTGATGAGGTAAACAATGTAGGTGCTCTGGGTGATGACGAAGACGGCGCCGGTCAGCCAAAAGATGATACGAAAGATGAAATCGACTTTTTCGCCGCTGACCGTCACGCAGGGCGGCAGGCCGTAGATATTGCCGATGCGCTCCTCAGCCATTGCGGGAACAACAAGGATGAGAAAGATAATTCCTGTGGCAAGACGGGAAAAGAAACGACCGGCGAAGAAGGAGGATTTTTTGATCACAGGAATCATGGCATGAATCATTTGGCTGCTGGAGCTGTAGGCGCAGCCGCTGGTGCTGACGCAGCCGCTGGTGCTGTCTCTTTTACGGCAGGAACTCCGAGCAATTGGGCCTGAGTCCATGGATCGTTCTGGGCACCATCGCTCTTGCGAATCTCAGCGACAAAGGCGGGGTCAATCGCGGGGGCATTGTTCCCCCAATCCGAACGGATATAGGTCAGGATGGCTGCGATCTGATCGTCCGGCAGCTGCTTCCATTGCGGCATGGCATTGTTAAAACTTGCACCCTTCACCTGCATCGAGCCTTGATGGCCATTGAGCATGAGGAGCACCAAGTGATTGTCGGCATGGGGAGCTTCCGAGAGCACCCAATCACTCCCTGCTAAAGGAGGGAACTGTCCGGGCATACCGAGACCTGTCGCCTGATGGCAGACGACGCAATTCTGACTATAGAGTCGTTTCCCAACCACCTTCGGATCGGGAGGCGCGACGGGCCCGGCCCCACCACCGGCCCAGTTCACAGCGTTGGTCTCAAAGACATCCTGGCGGAATCCCCCGCTATTAAAGGCAAGGTAAAATCCACCCCAGAATAGGGCGAGGATGAAGAGTCCAACCAGCCAGGGCGAAAGCGGACGGTTGGTGGAGGAGTCGCAGGAGCCCTCGTTGCTCGATGGAAGATTGGAATGATCGTGATTCACGGCTCTTTCGGCTGTAATTGGGCTGCTAGTGGGAAGGCTTTGCCGGGGATTTCGTCAGCGCATCGGCTTCCGGCAGCGGGTAATCGTGGCGCAATGAGAGAAGATAGGCGACCAGGTTCTTTGCCTCGGCAGTGGGAACCACTTCGTAACCAGGCTTGGGAGCAAAGCTGCCCGAGAGATCAAGCGCCTCTTTGGAATGCTCTCCCTCAATTTTCCGCACGCTAAAGAGATTGGCATAGGAGGGCATGATCGAGCCTTCCGAAACCGAAGCGGGCGCATAGAGATGGAGATAATGCCATTTCGCCTCAGGAAGGCGTTGACCGACATTGGCAAGATCCTGTCCCAAACGACGCGAACCGAGGAAGGCCGTGCTGTCACGCAGATAATCACGGGCCACCGAGGGACGGGCACCCCAGCCGCGCTGGAGATCCGAGGTGGTGACGCTTGTCTGGCGCACCTGCTGACTGTGGCAGGAAACACATCCTTCTGAGGCATAAACCCGCTGACCGGCAATAGACTCACCCCCATAAACGGGAGGAAACGAAGTGCCGAGATCGGCATCAGCCACCGGAGTGAGACGACCGAGCTGAAGAGCGGGATAAGCCACGAGGCCGATCCAGGAGGTCAGAAAGATCAGGAAGATTCCGCTAAGGAGTGTCGGAAGACGGTGCATACTCTAGGAGCGTTTCGGGAAGAGGTATTCGCCAGCAAAGGCGCGTGTGACATTAAATCCCAGCATCAGGGCTGCGACAAAGAGGAGAAGTTGGGCCACAACCTCCAGCACATGGAAGGGGAATCCATAGGAGGTAATGTTCAGGAAGGTGACAGTCGGATCACTGAGCGCGAGTCCGGTGAAAAGACCGGAGAGCGCGAGCACACCGGCCAGAAGCCAGAAACCGACCGCCGCGAGCCAGTAGTGACCTTCCGCAAGCTTCGGACACCACGATTCGCGGCCGAGAAGAAGAGGAATAGCCTTGTAGAGCACGCCAAAGAGAGGGAGAGAAACAGCCCCAAAAAGCAGCAACTCAACCTTGGCATCGGTCACTCCGGTGAAACGGAGGACACCGCTGATTCCAGGCCAGGCGATGAAGGAGGTGAGCGCTCCGACAAAGATCAGCGCATAGACGCCAAGATGGAGGAAGCGCTGGGCGACACTCTTGGGAGCCTCCTCAGCAGCGCCGGATTCCGAGTTGTACCCTACGGAGACTTTTGAAGAAATACCGAAAAGATTGATCGCAATGATGATGACGGGAATCAGGAAGAGGACGCTGGAGACCACACCAGATGCCATCATCCAGGCCGGGATCGGGCCGCCGATGAGATTGCCAATTCCACTCCAGCCGGCGAGCAGGAGAAAACTCCAGAAACCGAGCGGAGCAAGCGTCCTGCGATGCAGGTGGGCTTCCTGCATTCTGGGAAGCAGGGCGTAGAGCGCGGCGATGGCGATCGGAAGCAGACAGAGCAGAGGGAAACTTCCGCTAAACCAGGCCTGCACGGCACCCTGAGCAGGGGCAGGGAGAGGCTTCCAAGTCAGCAGGAGATTGGCGCTACCATAGACCCAAGGGAAGGAGCAAAATCCGGCAACCAGATACCACTGCGCGACTTCGGCCCGTTCATTAATCCGACGATCGTAGAGCAGCACCGCCCAGATTCCGATCATCAGGAAGCAGGCAAAGAGGGCGCCAGAAGCCCAATTCGGATATTCGAGCCATTCCACTCCCGTGCTGTAGCCCGCCAGAATGGCCAGAGATCCGAGCAGAATGGCCAGATTCCAAAGCACCGTTGCGCAGATGAGCAGCGTGCGCTGCATGGTGGCTGCGACAGAACAAGCCTCCTTATCCGCCAGCGGACGACCGGCAAGACGGGCCGTCAGCCAGATCCCGGCGGCAAAGGCAGCCTGAGCGGCCCACCCATACAAAAAGAGATCACGGGCAATCGGAGCAAGACGCCCGTAGTTCAGGAAACTGATGCCACCGAGGAAATCAGGGATGACCAGCTTGATGGCCAACACCAGGGAGATCAGGGCTGAGATGAGGAGCCAATGCACCGCATTGCCAAAGAGAGCAAGCACGGGAAGGCGGAGCGATTCATCAATCGCACGGCTCTTGATGCCCGCTTCGGCCTGGGCTTCTGCACAATAATGCATGGGGAAAAGATTCGCGCTCATGGCTGTTGCTGGAGGAATGCCGACTGCGCTACCCCGGCATTCAGGGAGAGGAGATTTCTGGACATTCTGGTTAACATGTTAAAAGGAGGCTTCGGCGGCATCGGCAGCTTGCAGCTCGGTGAGAGTTTTGGTTCGGAAAGCTGCACGCGCGGCATCTTCCTTTTCCGTGGCAGATTCAGAAGAAACCAGCAGCAAAGTCCCGGCAAGTGGAAGAAGGAGGAGAAATAATACTCCCACCAGCAGCAGAAAAGCCGGGTAGGCCTTCGGCTTCTTGTCGGGCGGGCGCTCTGAGTGGATGGAATCGTGATGGCTCATTTCAATTCGGCTCAGTCAATATAGTGAACGGCTTCCGCCAGGCGGGGATCGCGGGTAGGCCAGAGAGGTGAATCTCCAAGCTTTTTCAGGAAGAGAGCTGCCAGAGTACTCCCAATCGCAATCACGGCCAGCACATCAAACACCGCAGGATGGAATCCTTCGGGATGCAGCACCGGAAGAACCATGAGGTAAATATCGAGGGCGTGCATGACAAGCATCCATCCGGCCACGAGTCCAAGAAATCCGGTATTGGCCTTGGGTGAGCGGAGGAGGAGCAGGCTGAAGGGAACCAGAAAGTGACCAACGACCAGGATGATGCCTAGGATTTTCCAGGAGCCCTGAGTACGGAGCGTATAATAGGCAGCCTCGTCGGGAATGTTGGCATACCAGATGAGCAGATACTGCACGAAGGCGATCCAGGCCCAGAAGAGCGTGAAGGCCAGAAGAAATTTGCCGAGGGCAAAGTTATGCTCGGAACCGAAGACCTGCTTCAGATAACCGGAGGATCGGAGTGCATTGGCCAGCAGGATGATGAGCGAAAGTCCGCCCACGACCGAACCGGCAAAAATATAGAGACCCCAAATGGTGGAATTCCAATGAAAGTTCAGTCCCATCGGCCAGTCAAAGGCCCAGAAGGTTAGCGCAATGGCCCCGACAGGAATCATGAAGAAGGCGAGGCGGCGATTGCGGATCGTATGGATCGCGGCCCCATCGACATCCTGAGCCAGCGAATTCTGGCGCAGCAGATAGGCAGCAGTGCCAAAGAGGACAAAATAGAATACCGTCCTGAGCCAGAAGAAATTGATGTTCAGATACGCCGCTTTCTCGGCCAGTTCCTTATTGGTCGCCGGAGAATCCGCCATCCAAGTCCAGAGCGACGGAGCAACAAAGAAAAGAGGGAGCAACAGGAGAGCCAGCCAGGGAAGCAAGCAGGAGAGATTCTCCAACTGGCGACGGATGCCAACACTCCAGCAGGAATCAACCGCATGATGGACGATCACCCAGAAGAGGGAGCCGACCAGAAGGGTGAAAAAGAAGCAGCCTGCAAAGAACCAGGAATAGGCAAACTGCCTCGGCTCATGAAAACCGAGCAGCAGGGAAAGCGCGAGCGAAACAAGCGAAACGACGCAAAGCCCCATGAATCGCCCGCCGACATGCTTGTAGTCGAAGGTTTCCGGTACTGGAAGTGAAGTCTTCTGAGTGCTCATGGTTGGACAGGGGTTGCCGCAGGCATGGCGGGAACCGTTGTTGCGGAAGCTGGTGTTGCGCTCGGAACAACGGGCGTCTCCGCATGCAGGGTGGGATCTTTGTGCTGGAGCGTGCGGATATAGGCCACGATGGCCCAGCGATCAGGAACCTGCACGCTGGCACCATAGCCCAGCATGGTATTCTTACCATTCACCAGCGTGTTGTAAATTTCCCCGTCACTCATGTCACTGAGTCGTTGTTGCTGGAGATTGGCGACACCGACCAACCCATATTTTGTGGCGATGCCATTGCCCACCCCCGTGGCTCCGTGACAGACGGCGCACTGAATCTGATAACGATCATGACCACGCTGGATCGTCGCCTGCGTTGCCTCAAAGGGAAGACCGTTGCCCCAGTTGGTGCCAACCTTACCCGTGTTGGCATAATTTTCCTTTCCGGCAAAGAGCACCACCTCATAAGGGCCGTCCATCACCGCTCCGTCACCGGCAGCCACGGCGGTAGGTTGTGTGTAGCCTATCGGCACGGTGCCGGCAATCGGCGAGCGCGCACCACGACCATCGGCAAAGAAATCGCTCGGAGCCTGGGCCTTGACCTTATCCTGACGCACCATGTCGGGGAAGATTTCAATGGGCGGGAGTTTCGCTTTGTGCGGCAGGAACGAGTAATCGCGCAAACCTGCGATCCCTAGCACCAGCAGGGAAATAAAAACAAGCAGCAGAAGGAAATAGCGTACGATCATGTGAGTTACTCCTTGTCGGATGCCTTCAGATCACGAGCACCTTCCTCGAAGGTCTCTTGGTGGATTGCGGTCACATCCAGGCCACCCTGATCCTGCAACAACTCCGTCACAGAGGCCGTCGTGAATTTTGGGTCAAGCGCCTCTACGACGATGAAGAAGCTGCGCGAGGCACCCCGCTCAAAAAGATCCCAGGCAAACATCGGATGATTGAATCGGGGCATTCCGCCCAGCAGAATCATGCCGATCACCGCCGTCACGGCACCAATCATCAGCGTGAGGGCAACCACAATGGGAATAAACTGCGGCAGGGCGGAAAAATTCGTCGGCTTCCCATCGACCACGAGCGGATAGATGAAGGAGGTCGGGATGATCTCCATGGAGAGGGCGATGAGGATGGCGGAAACACCGCCACCGAGTACCAGAAGACTCAGGATCGACTTCGGCAGACGCATCTTTTCTGCAAGCCCATGCACGGGGTAGGGAGTGTGGCACTCGTAGCAGCTGAAGCCGGACTTTTGCAGTGCGGCGGTAGCACGCAGAAGAGCATCGGGAGACTCAAAACGGGCCCCGATGGCGTAGAGCGACTCGTTCTTGCACCCGGCGACGGGAAGGTGATGCCCTTCCGATATTGAAAGATGATCACTCATGGTTTAAGGCGGTTGCCCTCCTCTTCGGTTGCGTGATGGGCTTGCGAACCCGGAAGGGTCGCCTTGAGCTCACTCATATTCACCAGCGGCACAAACCGGATGAAGAGGAGGAAGAGGGTAAAGAAAATGCCAACCGTTCCCGTGGCCGTGAGGATATCGACAATCGAGGCGTGGAAAATATGCCAGGAGGAGGGGAGTAAATCATGAATGAGCGAAGTCGCCACAATCATGAAACGCTCAAACCACATGCCGACATTGCAGAGGATCGCGAGAACAAAGACCAGTGGCAGACAGCTGCGTACGCGCTTGAACCAGAAAAGCTGCGGTACGATCAGATTGATCGAGAGA
>Ga0302320_10021280_pt1 | contig 12883 bp, 11 predicted proteins | sample Bog_T0_3_FD_202130 | JGI IMG/M metagenome (GOLD analysis project Ga0302320, IMG submission 202130) | Peat permafrost microbial communities from Stordalen Mire near Abisko, Sweden - Bog_T0_3 | ecosystem: Environmental > Terrestrial > Soil > Wetlands > Peat | place: Sweden: Abisko, Stordalen Mire...
CGGCGCCGGCGGCGGCCGGCCGCGGATGGATGCTCGGCACCCAGGCCAGGGGGGCGGAGGGCGGGGCGAAGAGATCGGCCTGCATCGCCGCCGCATCCGCCCGCGGCCGCGGCACCGCGAGCGAGAGCTGAAAGCAGGTTTCGACGAAGGCATCGATCTCCGACTCGATCGAGGCGACCCGAGCTTCGCCCGCCAGGGCCGCGACCTCGGAGCGCAGCCGGGGCACCGGGTCGCCCGCCAGAAACTCCTCGAGTTCGCCCGGCTTCAGATAATTGCAGGTGTCATAGGCGGCGTGCCCGCGCAGGCGCAGGGTGCGGGCCTCGACGAGCATCGGCCGCGAGGTGGAGCGGACCTTGGCGATCACCTCCGCCAGCGTGCCGGCGCAGCTGCGCACGTCGGTCGCGTCGACGACCAGCCCCTCGATGCCGTACCCCGCCGCGCGGCGCCACAGCTCGGTCCCGGCGGCAAACTGCTCGCTCACGGGCGTCGAGTAGGCGTAGCGGTTGTTCTCGATCACGAAGACCACCGGCAGCGACAGGAGGGAGGCGAGATTGAGGGACTCGTGCACGTCCCCCGTGCTCGACGAGCCGTCGCCGAAGAAGGCGAACCCGACGGCCTTCCGGCCTTGGCGCCGCTGGGAGTCGGCGGCCCCGAGGATGACCCCGCACATGGCGCCAAGGTGGCTGATCATGGGGATCGAGCGGTTGGCCGGGTCCCCGTGATGGATGTTGCCCTCGCGGGCCTTCGTCGGACTGCCGGCGTTCGCAAAGTACTGGTTGAGGTGCTCGCACAGGTGGCCGCTCCAGATCAGATGGCCGCCCAGGTCCCGATGGGTGAAGGACACGACATCGGTCGACTTGTCCGCGAGCAGGGCCAGCGGGATGATCAGCCCCTCGTTGCCCTGGCCGCCGGTCAGGGTTCCCTTCATGAGGCCCTGGCGGAAAAGCTCCAGGTTGCGGTTGTCGACGGTGCGCGCGTAGTGCATCCACGCATAGATGCGCACGAGGGCTTCCGTCGGGGTTTGCTCTAGCTCCGCGGCGCGCAGATTGCGCTCCTCCAGGATGCCGGGCGGGGATGGAAAGGCCATGTCCAGGGGACGACAGTGAAGCGGCGCGCCCGGGGGCGCAAGCGAGAGATTTGCGCCGGCCGGCAGGTCAGAGCTCGAGGCTGGCGCCCGGCGCCAGCGGCGCGACGCGATGGCCCCGCTCGGCGGCCTCGGCCGCGAACCGGCGCGGATCCTGGGCGATCGGCGGCCAGGTATTGTAATGCATGGGCACGGCCACCTTGGGCCGGAGCAGGTCCAGCGCCTCGAGCGCGTCCGCCGGCCCCATCGTGAAGCGGTCGCCGATCGGCAGGAGCGCGGCGTCGAGCCCGGCGCGGCCGATCAGCGCCATGTCGAGAAACAGGGCGGTGTCGCCGGCATGATAGACGACCTTGCCGCCGCTGTGGATCAGCAGCCCGGCGGCGACGCCCAGGCAGGTGTTTTTTCCGCCGGGCTCACCCGCGCTCGAGCTGTGGTGGGCGAGCGTCAGCTTCACCCGGCCGAACGGGAAGTCGACCCCGCCGCCGGGGTTCAGCCCCTCGGTCTTCGCCCCCTGCGCGGCAAAAAATTCGCCGAGCTCGTAGTTGCAGATGATCGGCGCCTGGCAGCGCCGCGCGATGGCCACCGCGTCGCCGATGTGGTCGTCGTGGCCGTGGGAGCAGAGGATGTAGTCGCAGGTCAGGTCCTCGGCGCGGCAGGAGGCGCTGGGATTGCCGGTGAGGAACGGGTCGAGCAGCAGCCTGGCCCGGGCGGTCTCGAGGAGGAAACAGGAATGGCCGAGGTAGGTGAGGCGCATGTCCGCCGAAGCTGAGGCCGCGCCGAAAAAAACGCAAACCGCAGAAGCGGACCGCCAGGCGCCGGCGCCGGCCTACCAGAACCGCCACCACGGCCGCTTAGGCAGGAGGGTGGGCGAGCGTTCCGCCGGCTCGGCCCGCGCCTGGTCGACCGCGACGCGGGCGTCCTCGAGCAGCCGGTTCTCGGGGCAGACCTGGTCGCTCTCCTGATAGTGGACAATCGCCCCGAAGTCGGCCGCCAGCGCCGAGGCGATCACCAGGGCGCAGGCGCAATCGGAAATCTCCGCGCCCCAGCGCAGGCTGATGGCGCAGTCGCGGCTGCCGACCTCCTCCGCGAGGCGGGAGCGGCGCGTCAGCGCCAGTCCGGCCGTTTCAAAGCCGATCTCGAAGCCGGCCCGCCGGCCGGCCAGCGCGCAGGGAAGGAACCCGGAGCTGTGAAAGGGCCGGTAGGTCACGTGGATGAAAAGATCGAAGCCGAGGGCGGTGACCGCGGCCTGGAGCCGCTCCCGGTCGGGAACCTGCTCCCGGGCAAGAAACGCGGTCAGTTCGTGGGACATGTTCGGCCCGGCCGCGCCGGTCGTCAGGCGCCGTCGATCTTGGCGATCCGGGCGATATGGCGGCCGCCCTCAAACTCCGTGTCCAGCCAGATGCGCACGATGTCGAGCGCCTCCGCCTCCGAGACCGTCCGCTGCCCGATGGAAAGGCAGTTGCCGTCATTGTGGGCGCGGTTCCAGATCGCCAGCTGGAGGCTCCAGCAGACTCCGCAGCGCACGCCCTTCAGGCGGTTGGCGACGATGGCTTCGCCGTTGCCGGAGCCGCCCAGGACGATGCCCCGTTCGACCGCGCCGGCCGCCACGGCCTGGGCCACCGGCCGGATGAAATCGGGGAAATCGCAGGGCGCTTCCGAATCGGTGCCGAAATCGCGCACCGTGTGGCCCGCGGCGAGGAGCCAGGCCTTGATCGCTTCCTTGTATTTGAAGCCGGCGTGATCGGAGCCGATCGCGATCGTGAATTGCTTGTTCATTGGGCCCGGGCACTGTGAGCAGCCCGTTCCCACCGCGGCAATTCAATATTCCGCCAGCCGCCGCCTAGTCCGGGGCGCCGGCCACCGCCGCCCAGAACGCCGCCGGATCCCCCAGGTCGCGCAGGCCGGCGGTCGGCGCGTGGGCCCGCAGGGCGTCCAGGGAGTGCTGGCCCGTCGCCAAGGCCAGCGAGTTGGCGCCGATGGCCTTCGCGCAGGCGATGTCGTGGGGGGTGTCGCCGATCACCCAGACCTGCCGGGCGGCGAATTCGACGCCATGGCGTTCCCGGGCTCGGACCAAGGCATGCGGGCCGAGCTCGTTGCGCAGTTCCGAGTCGTCGCCGAAGGCGCCGAACGCGAAGGGGTCCCAAAGCCCGTGGAAGCCCAGCTTGACCTGGGCGCCGCGGCGCAGGTTCCCGGTCAGCAGCCCCTGCGCCACCTGGGGCCGGCCGGCGGCCGCCAGCACCAGTTCGCGGGCTCCCGGCAGGACCCGGGCGCTGCCGCCGGCCATCGCCGCGGGCAACGCCGCGAGGTAAGCCTCGGTGTACCGCAGAAAGTTCTCCTCCGTCGGCTGCAGCCCGAATTTGCCGAAGATCTGCCGCATGATCCACCGGTCGGTGCGGCCGGCAAACTCGATGTCATCCAGCAAACCATTGATTCCGAAGGCGTTGTCCAGGCCATGCTGCAGGGCGCGCATTCCCGCCCCGCCGGAGCTGATCAAGGTGCCGTCGATGTCCCAGAGGAGTAATAGTCTCACGGATGAAACAAAGAATCGTTTTTGCGCGTCTAAGGCGAGGGATGAAAAGTCCTTTCCAAATCCTCTCAAGACCTGGGCAGGGCCTCTCCTTCAGGGGCGCTCCCTGAACGCTGTCTCATCATCGATCTCAACCTCCGTACCGCAATGAAAACGTCCAAAATCTTCCTGATGCTTGCCACCCTCGCGGGAGCGGTGTGGCTGGCGGGCTGTTCGACTCCCGACTATCGGATCAAGGAGCACCCGGAAATCTTCGCCCAGCTCGATCCCCAGGAGCAGGCCATGGTCCGGGCGGGCCAGGTGGGTCTCGGGTTCAGCATGGATGCGGTCAAGCTCGCCCTGGGCAATCCGGACCGGGTGACCATCCGGACGACCAACCAGGGCCAGGACCAGATCTGGCACTATGTCGAGACGGTCTATTATGACGGCGCCTTTGTCTATGGCGGCCCCTATTGGCGCGGCTGGGGCGGCCGCCGCTGGGGCGGTTGGGGCTGGGGTGGCGGCTGGGGCGGGGGTTGGGGCTGGGGCGGACCCTGGGGACCCTACCCGGTCGGCCCGGTGCACACCTACGACCGCTTCCGGGTCGAATTCCGGAACAACAAGGTCATCGAGTTCAACCAGGAAATGCCCCAATAGGGCCTGATCAGGCCTGGCGGGCGGTCAGGGCGTCGACTTCCCGGACCTCCACCTCGACGCGCAATTCGCGCGTCGCGGCGCCCCGGTAGGTGCCGCCGACGGGCCGGATGTCACCGTAGTCGCGGCCCACCGCCACCTGGATGTAGCGCTCGTCCGCCAGACGGTCGTGGGTCGGGTCATAGGCGGTCCAGCCCACGAGCGGCATGTAGCCTTCGACCCAGGCATGCGAGGCGTCGATTTCGCCGGGCTGGCGGCTGAGGTTGAGAAAGTAGCCGCTCACGTACCTCGTGGGGATGCCCGCGAGGCGGCAGAGGCCGATCATGACGTGGGCGAAGTCCTGGCAGACGCCCGCCCGCAGGCGGAGGGCGCCCGTCGCCAGCGTGCTCACGCTGGTGGCCTCGGGCTTGTAGGCCATGGTGTGGCGGACATGGCGGCCGATCTTCAGAAAATCCGCCCAGGCGCTGGTCCGCCCCGACGCCAGCGCCACGCGGCTCTCGCGCTCGAGCTCCTCGGCCAGGGGCACATAATGGGAAGCCACCAGAAACTCGGCCTGCTCCTCCCGCTCGGCCGCGCCGAGCGGGACCAGGGCGGCGCCCGTCGGGGGCGGCGGCCGGTCGGCGTTGGGGACGGTGTCGACCTCCGACTCCGCCTCCACCATCAGCTCCGCGTGCGGCTCGGCGATGCTGAACGTGTGCGTCGTGTTGCCGTGAAAATCGATGTAGTCCTGGGTCGGCGCGTCGGGATCGGTCCGCAGGGAGAAACGGCGGCAGCTCTGCAGCTCATGCTCCCGCGGGCAGAGCCGCACCTCGTTGAAGCTGTCGCGGGCGTGACCCGCATAGACAAAGGTGGTGCGGTGGCGGAGGCGGAGGCGCATTTCACTGCTGCTGCTGTTGCTGCTGCTGCTCTTCCGGGTCGAATTCCGAGGAGTAAAACATCGTGGTCTTGACGACTTCATCGCCAATCCGCTCCAACGCCAGCTGCACATCAAGCAAAAACTCGTGCAGGCCCCGCTCCAGGACCTCGGCGATGGTGAGCGAGGCCAGGTCGGTCATCAGGCGGCGCGCCGCCTTGGCGGCCTCGGTGCGGGCGCGCGCGGAGGTCTCCCCGACGATCCGCCGCAGCAGTTCGTCCACCTGCAGGACGCAGCAGTGCAGCGAGCGCGGGAAGCTGTCCGAGAAGATCAGGAACTCCGCCACCTTCCACGGCAGGATCTCCTGCACGTAGAAGCGGTGGTAGGCCTCCGAGGCGCTGGCCGAGCGGAGGACCGCCTGCCACTGGGCCGTGTCGACCGCGCCGCCTACGTCGGCGGCCTGCGGCAGGAGGATGTGGTACTTGACGTCGAGGATCCGCGTGGTCTGGTCGGCCCGCTCGATCCACTTGCCGAACTGGATGAACTCCCAGCCCTCGCTCCGCGGGTAGGTGGCGTCGGTCAGCCCCTGGAAGAGGTGGGAGTGGCGCTTGATGTGCTGGAAGAAGTCGTAGGGGCCGGCGATCCAGATGTCGGTCGCGCTCCGGTCCTTGAGGAACAGATACATCTCGTTCATCGTCTCCCACATCTCGGTCGAGATCTGGTCGCGGATCATCCGCGCGTTCTCGCGCGCCGCGAACACGCAGGAGAGGATGGAGCGGGGGTTGCGCAGGTCGAAGGCGAGAAAGTCGGTGACGGTGCGGCTGTCGGCGGTCTCATGCACCGTCGCAAAGAGCGCCTCGTCGCCGGCGCTCGCCAGGATCGAGCCCCAGTGCTCCTTCAGGCCGGCGTCGTCGAAGCCCTGGAAATCGAGCAGGAACTGCAGGTTCACGTCCAGGAGGCGCGACATGTTCTCGGCGCGCTCGATCTGCCGGCTCATCCAGTACAGGGAGTAGGCCACGCGCGAGAGCATGACCGTGGCCTGGGTGCGGGCGGGAGGCGGGCGGCCGGAGCGGGCCATGGCTAGAGGTCTCCTTTGAGCACCCAGGTGTCCTTCGAGCCCCCGCCCTGGGAGGAATTGACGACCAGGGAGCCCTTGCGGAGGGCCACCCGGGTGAGGCCCCCGGGGGTGACCACGGTCTTCTCCCCGGCGAGAATGTACGGGCGCAGGTCGATGTGCCGGCCCTCGAGCTGCCCGTCGCACCAGGTGGGCGAGCGGGAGAGCATGATCGGGTCCTGGGCGATGAAGTTGCGGGGCTGGGCGGCGACCTTGGCCCGGAAATCGGCGCATTCGGCCGCGGTCGCGGCCGGGCCGATCAGCATGCCATAGCCGCCGGCTTCGTTGGCCGACTTGACGACCAGCTTGGCGATGTTCTCGAGAATGAACTTCCGGTCGGCCGGCTCGGAGGCCAGATAGGTGTTCACGTTCGGCAGCAGCGGCTCCTGGTCGAGGTAGTACTTGATGATTTTCGGGACGTAGGCGTAGATCACCTTGTCGTCCGCCACGCCGGTCCCGATCGCATTGGCCAGGGCGACGTTGCCGGCCCGGTAGGCGCCGACCAGCCCCGGCACGCCCAGCACCGAATCGGGGCGGAACACGGACGGATCGATGAAGTCGTCGTCGATCCGGCGGTAGATCACGTCGACCGGAACCAGGCCCGCGGTGGTGCGCATGAACACATGCGAGTCGCGGACCACCAGGTCGCGGCCCTCGACGATCGGAATGCCCATCTGCCGGGCCAGAAAGGTGTGCTCAAAATAGGCGCTGTTGTAGACGCCGGGCGTGAGCAGCACGACGCTCGGCTTGTCGCCCGGCCGCGGCGTGATGTACCGCAGGGACTTGAGGAGGGCGTCGGCGTAGCCCTCGATCGGGCGGACCCCGTAGCTCTGGAACAGGTTGGGAAAAGCGCGCCGCATGGCGGCGCGGTTCTCGATCATGTACGAGACCCCGGAGGGGCACCGCAGATTGTCCTCGAGGACGAGGTAGCGCCCGGCGTCGTCGCGGATCAAGTCGGTGCCGCAGATGTGGACGTAAATGTCCCGCGGGACCGAGAAATTCATGAATTCCCGCCGGAAATGCCGCGCGCTCAGCACCTGCGCGGCCGGGACCACCTTGTCCTTGAGGATCTTCTGCTGATGGTAGAGATCGTGCAGGAACAGGTTGAGGGCCGTGATCCGCTGGACCAGGCCCGCCTCGAGGCGCTTCCACTCGGAGGCCGGGATGATCCGCGGGATCAGGTCGAACGGGAAGATGCGTTCCGTGCCCTCCGAGTCGTTGTAGACGGTGAAGGTGACGCCCCGCCGCAGGAACGCCAAGTCGATCGCCGCCCGCCGCTGCTGGAAGTCGGCCTCGGGCAGGGTCTCCAGGCGCTCGGCTAGCCGCCGGTAATGGGGGCGGATGGTCCCGGCGGCGGAATACATCTCGTCGCAGAACGGGCCGCAGTCATAGGTGGAGCTGAGGATGGACACGAAGGGTTTTTAATTCTTTCCCCCCTGGATTAGCAGGTCCTTTGCCAGAATGCACTCTTTCGGCAAGGCAGCAGCCGCGCTGCTGGCCGCCCGGGACCGGCCGGCCCCGGGCAAGAAGCGCGCAGCCGGCCGCTCATAGGGCATGCAGGGCCGCCTTGTCCACCGCCAGGCCGGCTTCCTTGACCGCCTCGCTCAAGGTGGGGTGGGCATGGATCGTGCGGCCGAGGTCCTCGGCGCTGCCGCCATACTCGAGGTGGGTGACGACGATGGCGATCAGTTCGCCGGCCCCGTGGCCGAGGATCTGCGCGCCGAGGATGCGGTCGGTCTTCGCGTCCGCCACGATCTTCACGAACCCGTCGGTGGCGCCGTTGGCGATCGCCCGGCCGTTGGCCGCGAAATTGAACTTGCCGACCCGGACCGCCCGGCCCTGCGCCTTGGCCGCATCCTCGCCGAGGCCGACCTGGGCCGCTTCGGGTTCGGTGTAGATCACTGCGGGCACGAGATCCCAGTCGACGTGGCCGGCGCGGCCCGCGATCCATTCGGCGACCGCGACCCCGTCCTCCTCGGCCTTGTGCGCGAGCATCGGCCCGGCGACGACATCGCCGATCGCCCACACGCCTGCCGCGGTGGTGCGCAGGCGGCCGTCGACCTTGATCCGCCGCTGCTCGTCCAGCTGGACGCCGGCCTGCTCGAGGCCGAGGCCCTCGGTCCAGGCGCGGCGGCCGACCGCGAGCAGGACCTTGTCGGCCGGAAACGAAAGCGCCTTGCCGTCGCGCTCGGCGCTCAGGATCCCGTTCGCGAAGCCCGTCACCTTGGCGCCGGTCTCGAGCTTGAGCCCCTGCTTTTGCAGCAGGCGGGAGTAGGTGCGCACGACATCATCGTCGAAGGTCGCGGCGATCTTGGGCAGGAATTCGACGATCGTGACCTCGCTGCCGAGGCGGGACCACACCGAGCCCAGCTCAAGGCCGATCGCGCCTCCGCCGACCACCGCCAGGCGCTTGGGCGCCTGGTCGAAGGCGATGGCCTCGTCGCTCGAGACCACCGTGCGGCCGTCGAACTTGAGGCCGGGCAGCGCGACCGGGGCCGAGCCGGTCGCCACGACGATGTTCTTCGCGGTCAGGCTCGTCTTCGTCCCGTCCGCGGCGGCGACCGCCACGGTGTTCGCCGCCGTGAAGGCGGCCGAGCCCGCGAAGACGGCGATCCCGCGCGCCTTGGCGAGCTGGGCGACGCCGCCGACGAGCTTGGCCACCACCGCGTCCTTGCGCTTCATCAGCGTCGGCAGGTCGACCTCGATGCCGGCCAGCTTGATGCCGTGCGCGGCCGCCTCGTGCCGGACGAAGGCGAGCTGCTCGGTCGAGTGCAGGAGCGCCTTGCTCGGGATGCAGCCGACGTTGAGGCAGGTCCCGCCGAGCGTGGCCCGCTTGTCCACCAGGGCCACCTTGAGGCCGAGCTGGGCCGCGCGGAACGCGCAGACATAGCCGCCGGGTCCGGCGCCGATCACCAGCACATCGAATGGGTCCATGGCCGCGGGGGCTAGACGCTGAGGAGGAGCCGGGCGGGATCCTCGATCGCCTGTTTCACTTTGACCAGGAAGGTGACCGCCTCGCGACCGTCGACCAGGCGGTGGTCGTAGCTGAGCGCCAGGTACATCATCGGCCGGATCACGACCTGGCCGGCGACGGCCACGGGCCGCTCCGTGATCGCGTGCAGGCCGAGGATCGCGCTCTGCGGCGGATTGATGATCGGCGTCGAGAGCATCGAGCCGAAGATCCCGCCGTTGGTGATCGTGAAGACGCCCCCCTCCAGGTCGGCCAGGGTGATCTTGTTTTCCCGCGCCTTCTTCGCGGCCTCGCCGATCGCCTTTTCGATCGCCGCCATGCCGAGGCGGTCGCAGTCGCGGATCACCGGGACGAGCAGGCCCTTCTCGGTGGAAACGGCGACCCCTAGGTCGTAGAAGTGATTCTCGACGATCGTGTCACCGTCGAGCTGGGCGTTCACCGCCGGCACCTCCCGCAGGGCCTGCACGGCGGCCTTGGCGAAGAACGACATGAAGCCGAGCTTGACGCCGTTGCGCTTCACGAACTCGTCCTGGTACTTGGCGCGCAGGGCGATCACGGCCGACATGTCCACCTCGTTGAAGGTGGTCAGCATCGCCGCCTCGTGCTGGGCGGCGACCAGCCGCTGGGCGATCCGCTGGCGCAGGGGCGTCAGCTTCCGGCGGGTCTGGCGCTCGGAGGCCGTCGCAGCCGTCGCGGCCGGAGCGGGCGCCGGGGCCGCGGCGGGCGCGGGTGCTTCCGCCTTGGCGGCTGGCGCGGCGGCGGCGAGCATGTCGCCCTTCGTCACGCGCCCGGCCTTGCCGCTGCCCGCGACGGCGGCCGGGTCGATCCCGCTCTCGGCCGCAAGCCGGCGCACCGCCGGGGAGGAGGTTTCCCGCGCGGCGGAGGTCGCCGCCGCGGGTGCTTCCGCCTTGGCCGGGGCGGGCTGGGCCGCGGGGGCCGCGGCGTCCGCGTCGATCGCCGCCACGACCTGGCCGATCTTGACCTCCGCGCCCGCGGCGACCCGCAACGCGATTTTTCCGGCGGCCTCGGCCAGGCCCTCCGAGGTGATCTTGTCCGTCTCCAGCTCGAAGAGGGGCTGGTCCCTATTGACCAGGTCGCCGTCCTGCACGTGCCACTTGGCGAGGATGCCGGAGGCGATCGATTCGCCCATCGGGGGAATTTTGACTTCGAAAAGAGCCATGGGGGGAAGGGGCTGGAGCGCCGGCGGGTTAAAGGGTGAAGGCGTCGTTCAGGAGCGCCGCCAGCTCCTGGCGGTGGAGGGCGAGGACGCCCACGGCCGGAGAGGACGAGGCATCCCGGCCGGCGTAGACCGGCCGCCGGCCGAACTCGGCCTCCAATTGCGGGGCGATCCAGGACCAGGCGCCCATGTTCTGGGACTCCTCCTGGCACCAGACCAGCCGGGCGTCCGGGTACTGGCCGGCCAGTTCGCGCAGGCGCTCCCGGTGGAGCGGATAGAGCTGCTCCACCCGCACGATCGCCGCGCCCTCTAGCTGGCGCTGGGCGCGATGGTCGCACAGGTCGTAGTACACCTTGCCGGAGCAAAGGATCAGCCGCCGGGCCGCCGCCCGATCCGCCTGCGCCCAGGCCGGATCGTCGATGATTTCCTGAAAGGAGGCGCCGCCGGTAAAGTCCGCCAGCGGCGAGACGGCGGCCGGATGGCGCAGCAGGGACTTGGGCGCCATCACGACCAGCGGCTTGCGGAAATCGCGCTTCATCTGCCGGCGCAGGGCGTGGAAAAACTGCGCGGGGGTGGTCAGGTTGGCCACCTGGATGTTGTCCTCGGCGCAGGATTGCAGGAAGCGCTCGAGCCGGGCGGAGGAGTGCTCCGGCCCCTGGCCTTCGTAGCCGTGGGGCAGCAGGAGCACGATCCCGCAGGTGCGCTGCCACTTCGACTCGCCGCTGACGATGAACTGGTCGATCACGACCTGGGCGCCGTTCGCAAAATCGCCGAACTGGGCCTCCCAGACGCAGAGCATCTCGGGATAATCGAGCGCGTAGCCGTAGTCGAAGCCGAGCACGGCCGCCTCGGAGAGGAGCGAATTGTAGACGCAGAAGCGGGCTTGCTGGCCGTCGAGATGCTTGAGCGGGGTGTACTTCTCGCCGGTCTCCACGTCCGCGAGGACGGCGTGCCGGTGGCTGAAGGTGCCGCGCTCGCAATCCTGGCCGCTCAGGCGGATGGGGGAGCCCTCCAGGAGGAGCGAGCCGAACGCCAGCGCCTCGCCGAAGCCCCAGTCGATCGGGCCGCCGTTGCGGTGCGCGAGCACCCGGGCATCGAGGAAGCGCTTGATCTTGGGGTTGAGCTTGAATTTTTCCGGGACGGTGGTGAGCCCCTGGACGATCTTGGCGATGGCCGCCGCGTCGATGCCGGTCGCCACCGGCGCGTGGGTGTAGTCCGGCTGGAAGATGGCGGTCGAGCCGCGGTAGGGGTCGCCCGGCTTGGCCCGCCGGGCCGCCTTGCCGGCCTCGCGGGCCTTGGCCTTGGCCAGGTTCTCCTCGAGGGCGGCCGAATACTCCGCCGTGATCTCGTCGCCCTTGGCGGCGGTCAGGCTGCCGCCGCGCACGAGCTCGGCCGTGTAGATGGCCGAGACCTGCGGATGGGCGGCGATCTTGCTGTAGAGGATGGGCTGGGTGAAGGAGGGCTCGTCGGTCTCGTTGTGGCCGCGCCGGCGGAAGCAGACCATGTCGACGAACACGTCGCGCTTCCAGCGGACCCGAAAATCCAGGGCCAGCTGCGCGACCATGCAGACCTCCTCGGGGTCGTCGCCGTTGACGTGGAAAATGGGCGCCTCGATCATCTTCGCCACGTCGGTGCAGTACCGCGTCGAGCGGGCATCGCCCGGATCGGTCGTGAAGCCGATCTGGTTGTTGATGACGAAATGGAGCGTGCCGCCGGTGCGGTAGCCGGGCAACTGGGAGAAATTCAGGGTTTCGGCGACGATCCCCTGGCCGGCGAGGGCGGCGTCGCCGTGGATCAGCAGCGGCAGCACCCGGCGCCGCTCCTCGGAGTCGCCGCGGATGCGCTGCCGGGCGCGGGCCTTGCCCTCGACGACCGGATCGACGATCTCCAGGTGGGAGGGATTGGCGGCCAGGCGCACCTCGACCTTGCGGCCGCTCGAGGTGGTGAGGATCGACTCGTAGCCCAGGTGGTACTTCACATCGCCGTCGCCGGCGACCGAATCGGGGACGTAGTTCTCCGAGAACTGCTCGAAGAGCTGGTCGAAGGACTTGCGCATCACGCTGCACAGGACGTTCAGGCGCCCGCGGTGGGCCATCCCCAGCACGATCTCCTCGACGCCCTGGGCCGGGCAGTGGTCGATGACCGCGTCCAGCGCGGCGATGATCGTCTCGCCGCCCTCGAGCGAAAAGCGCTTTTGGCCGACGTACTTGGTGTGGAGAAATTTCTCGAACAGCTCCGCCTTGTGCACCCGGCGCAGAATCCGGACTTTTTGCGGCTGGGTGAACTTCGGCTGCAGGCGGGTGGACTCGATGCGCTCCTGGAGCCAGCGCCGGCAGTCAAGATCCTGGAGATGGGTGTACTCGACGCCGACATGCCCGCAATAGGTCTCCCGGAGGGCGGCGATGATCGCCCGCAGCTTCATCTGGCCGCCGCCGAGGTAGGTGCCGATGTCGAACGACACGTCCAAGTCCGCCTCACTCAGGGAAAACTCGGCGAGGGCCAGCTTGGGGCTCGGCTCCGGCGG
>Ga0302320_10021282_pt1 | contig 12883 bp, 14 predicted proteins | sample Bog_T0_3_FD_202130 | JGI IMG/M metagenome (GOLD analysis project Ga0302320, IMG submission 202130) | Peat permafrost microbial communities from Stordalen Mire near Abisko, Sweden - Bog_T0_3 | ecosystem: Environmental > Terrestrial > Soil > Wetlands > Peat | place: Sweden: Abisko, Stordalen Mire...
CGCCAAAGCCAGCTCCGCGCTCAATTAACCCCCGGCCAAGACACCAAACTCAAACCACCGAATATCCCGCCAACTGAAAAATGATTAACCTCCGCTACCACCTCAGAAAAATCAAAGATGCGCACCCGCCCATTCGTTCAGTGGCCGCGCAATCCTGAGCGCTTCGAGGGCGGCAAAAAGCCGGTCGAGAAACTCCGCCAACCGGCCCAGAACTTCGCTCGCGTTGCCCTCGATATCATCGTGGGGAGGATTTTCTCGAACAGCTCCTCCCCATTCCCGGCCAGGGCGTAGCCCAGCAGCAACCGCTCCAAGCCGTGGCACCAGGTGTTTTCAGCCCACGCCGGCAGGCCCAAGCCGGCCCGTTGCCGCCCGTCCCGGCCCCACCGGATGCGGACTTCCTCCACCCAGTGCCGGGCCAGCTCCAAGTCGTCTTCGTCCAGCTCGAACTTCCGGCTCACCGGCGCGGATTCCAGCAAGGCAAGCACCTGGCTGGCGCCCAGACGGGAGTCCGCCAGGTTGAGCAGGAGGAGGAAGGTGTCAAGGAGGTGGCTCTGGGTTCGCACACTCCGGTCGGCAACGCTGAACGGGATGCGAAAACCGTCCTGTTCGGGCGAACCAAACACCGCCTGGATGTACGGCGCATACAGCTCGATGTCGGGAATCATCACCAAAATGTCGCGCGGTGCCAGATCCGGGTCGCGCTCGAACCATGCCAACAGATGGTCATGGAGCACCTCCAATTCCCGCAGCGGGCTGTGGCAGGAGTGGACTTGGATGGAATCGTCATCGTCCCTGACCGCCTTTTTGGGAAGGTCGCTGGTCGCGTTGTCGTCCAAATTCAAAATGTCGGTTTGAATGCAGAAAAGCAGGCGCTCCTGACCCGGGGACACAAATTGCGGCGGCTCGGATTCGTGCCAGTCCCCGATATCCTGCAGGAGGAGCAAGAAATCCCTTCCCAGTTGCCCCATCGAAGCCAGCAGGCGGTTGCCCCGTTCCAAGTGCAGTTGCTCCGCCGCGGAGGCCCCTTTGCCGGCGCGCCGGAGGGTTTTCTCCTGCTCGCGCACGGAACTGATGTAGCCCCAGAATTGCTCGCAAGGCTGCAGGAGATAGAGGCTGACTTCAATCTGGCGGGCCAGGGCCGCGAAGATACGGAGGTAAAACGGCGGCAACGCCGAGACCCCGAAGATGGCGACCCGCTCGGGCAAACCCGGGACCGGGTCTGCGGACGCTTCCAGGCGCCCGACAAACCTGGATTGCAACGCGGCCGGATGTTGATCGCGGAACGAAACGCTGACCGCGCGCCACAACTTCGCCTGCCAGCCTGGATCGGCTCCCGTCTCCCATTCCCGTATCATGTCAGGCCGGAAGACCAGGTACTGGTCGAAAACGTTGGCGATCCGGTCGGCGAGTTGGTGGAGCTTCCGATCATCGTGCGCTGTTCCCAGATAGTTCCTCACCGCATCAAATTCAGGCTGTTCCAGAAATGCGGGAATTTTATCCATGATCCGCCAGATCAGCGGCTCGGGGTCGTAAACCTCCTCGGCCGGCAAATCGCCCAGCACCGCCCGGAAAGCCTCGTAGCTGAAGGCGCGCGGAAAGGGAAACCGGCAGTTGCAACAAATCCCGTGTTGCCGGGCCAGTTGGAGCTTAAGCCAGCGGGCCATCCCCTGGCTCTGCACCAGAATGGTCTCCGGTTCAAGCGCAGACCGCAGGGGGCGGCGGACCTCCCCGGCCAGAATCTGGGCCAGCTTCTCCAGTCGGTTGCTGGTGTATAGCCTCAAGTTTGACATTGCCGGTTCAGAGCTCCCCCAAGGTTGGGACGGCGGAATCGTCAGTGCAAGATTGTTTCATTGCTTTGTCGGCGGGATTTTGAAAGGCGACTTTTTGAGTGCGCAACAGGCAACCGGCAGGGCGGAAGGGCTTTTCCAAACCGCCGGGCCGGCTTTTTGTGGGTGGGGCGGGTGGTTGCGCCCCGGCCCCCAATGGGTGGTTGGGCTGGAAAATGAGCATCCCTGCGGGAGATCCGGCGGCTGGCAAAGCCCACAAAGGGGGCAAACCGCCGGCACCACTTCCTGACGGTGGCCTGGTCACAGGCTGTTCCGCCCATCAATTCGTGACGGCCATCGGCTTTGCGAACGAGGCGCATCGTGCTGAACGTGGCGATGGTTTCGTCCGGCACCGGCCAAACCCGGTTTGATCTGTTGATTCCGCCTAAATTTTTAATTTTCATATCCCCTATTTTGACGGGGTGGGTTGGACATCCGCAGTCCAAGGCAAAAAATAATTTAAGAAAAAAACCGGGCGGGGAACCCCGTTTTCGGTCGGAAGCATCACCCCAGATGGTGGCAATCCCCATGGGCAAGCCATGACGGGGGTCAATCCGTTCCAAACCGCCATCGTCCTGATTGTGCCAACCGCGTTCCCCAGTTTGCGGACATCCCATAAGGTTCCAGCGTCTCCGGCCCTTCGAGCCCGAGCCTGTGATTTCCCCATTTTTGAGCGTAAGATTAATTCCGTAAGTTCGGACGTGAAAACGTCAGCAAGACCAAGGCGCCGCCGTCGGCGGCGCGAAAGACAAAACGAAAGTACCCATGCAAACCAAGACCCCCATCACCCTGACCCCCGTCGGGGAACAGGAAATGTGCCGCACGATCGCGGACCCCACGTTGCGCCCCGCCCAATCCCATCTGCAGGATCCGACGGGCCAGGTCATATGCCCGTACTGCCACCAGGAGACCAACATCGACGCGGCCGACCTCTTCAACGTCTTGGGCCAGCCAGTGTCGATCCCCGGCATCCGGTATCATTCGCCCAACCGGCGGATAGGTGTACGCCAATGGGCCGTCTGCAACCAATGCACGGGCCCCTTTGGCGTGATACTGGCAGCGAACCAGCTCCACATCGCCCTCTTAGGCGTCCCCACGCGCGTGCTGGTCGGCGAAAAAGCGTTGCAAGAAAAAGAAGCAGCCAGGAACGCCCAACGGTCGCGCCAGCACCCAGTGCACAGGACTGGTGGCGTTTAGTCTGGAAAACCAATTATATGACAATGGAAAAACCCGGCAAAACCGGGGTTTTCCAGCAACCGCCCGCCGCCAGGCGGCGCAATGGCCCAACACGCTCCGCGAGGAACCCCATTGGTCTGGAGAATGGCCCTGGCGATGGCGCGATGCTCATCCGTGGGCGCCTTTGGTGGAAGAAGCTGGGCAAAGCGGCCGGCCATGGTGTGCGCCGCTGGCCCGGGATATTCACCAAAGCCGAAAAATCTGCCGTTTCCGCTGTGGATAATCGGCAGGAATTTCTGTTGCTGGCCGGTTTGCGATTCCCCCATCAAGACCACCGCTTCCTCACGGTCAAATGCTTCCGAGGGCGGCTCCGTGAGATCCAGTTGTTTATTTGGTTTGGCGGTTTTCATCCAGGCTTCAAGGGCCATGACGACAACGGTGGCGCCGTGGGCGATGCAAAGAAGCCGGGCAGTGGTGGCAAAATTATCCTTTTCACGGCCATCCGCCAATGATGCTGGCATGAACATCACGGGGCCCTCGGCCCCAATCAGGAAAAGGGTGGGCGGCATCATGCCTGAGCTCCTCAGGCAATACCCGGCATAATGCGCAGCCCAGGCAAGCAGGTCATCCAAATCATCCAGTTTAGTTGGCGGTTGGAACATAATCGTTAATTATTTGCCGGCGACCCTGGCCCTGATGGTGTCCCAAGCTTTATGGGCGGCAGCGACGCGCTTGGGATCTTTCGGCGGGGCTGCGATAAACATCTCGGCCTGATTATTGCAATTGCCCTTGATCGGGTTCCCGGTCGCCTCAGGCTGGGTTTGCACCTTGGACAACAAAACGGCACCATCTGGAATCTGCTTGCGCCACCATCGTTCAGTCGCTCTGGATTCATATTGTAAAAAGCGAAGCTTCGGGCCGGCCGCATTGCGCGGCATCGCCGCCGCCAGGGCCAGAAATGTGTCCCGGGCATACTGCTCCCAGGCCGCCCCGTTGGCCTTGCCGCTGACCGCCGCCAGCGCAACCGCCGCCGCGTTCAGACCGGCTAACTCAAGGGCCGCAACCGTTTTTTGTGTGGATCCGCTGCGCTCGTTGAGCACCTCGGCCCAGACATGCTCGCACCGGTCGGGCCGAACCTTGGAAAAGGCCAACTCGGCATAGGCCCGATGCTCTCCGGCGGCCTGCGGCAGGATCGGACAGAGCATGCCGTAGGTGCGGAAGCCGTGATCCTGCAACCAGCGCAAGGCGTCAACCCGCCGGCTGGGCGACGGGCAACTCGGCTCAATGGCCCGGGCGGTGGCATCATCGAAAGTCCCGGTGGACAGGCCGAAAATGACCCGCTTTTTTTCTTCCGCCGTCAACGCCTCGGCAATCTTGACGATCAGCGGGCTTTTCGAAAGCAGGCGCACCTCCCAACCGGTGTCGCTGAGCAACACTTTAACAATTTCAATCGTCTCCTGGGTGAGCGCCAGGGTCGGGGCAATATCCACCAGCGGACTCCCAAAAATGACGCCGGTGGACGCTTTGAATTTGAGGCGGCCCCGGGAGCGCAGCTCCTGGCGGAGTTTGCCAACCGCGTCCCGACGCCGGATGACCACGCTCTGGAAACAGCGCCCCTGCAAGACGTTCGTGACAAATGGCTTGGCGCCCACCATGTCCTCGACGTAACAGTAGGCGCAGTCATAGACACAGGCTGAACCGGCCGTGAAGGTGGGGCCGGTGCAAAGCATCTTGTGGCGGAAACCGCTGCCGATGTTGAGGATTCGGCTGTCGCTCCACAATTCGGGCTTATTCATGATCACGTTCATAAATTTCGCATTTACAGCAGCCGGGTGATGGTCGCGGGCAGAAGCTCATAACCCGGCTCATAACGCGTCATGATGGAATAAAACAAGCGATCACACCGGGCCACCGCCTCCCGCTCGGCGGGCCCAAATTCGCCGGCGCGCTGGGCCGTTAGAACCATTTGGGCGAGGTAATACTCCCAACGGCGGCCAAGGCTGGCCAGGGATCCCCCCAATTCCAGCAGCAGATCCTGATCGCCCGCCGCGAGTCCCTCCAGCATTTGCGCCACCTGCTCCCAGTGCGCCCGGCTGTGGCCAACCACCGGACGCAACGCGATCGCCGGCCAAATCTTGGCAGGCAGCCACGGCGCCTCCGCCGGCATGGCTGATAAAAACATGCGGGCGAAAAAAAGGACGCAGCGGCGCCACAAAAAGTCGCCCTTGGAATCCTGAAACCAGGCCATGCGGCAGCGCAGCGGCACGCGCGTTATTTGGGCGCCGCAGCCGGCCAGGAAGCCGGCCGCCTGCTCCAGAACCTGCCCCACCGGCCCGACCCCGGGCGCCCTCGAAACCACGGCATAATGCTGGGGCGACAGGCCCACGGCCAGGACAAACTGCTGCGCTGATAAAACCCGGCCGGCCCCGTAATTGCGTAATGCCCCCGCCGGCAGCTCCAATGATGGCGCGTAGGGCCATGGAGCCCTTGACGGCCTTCGCACGGCCGACCGAACCGGCGGCACGGATTTATTTATCATTGTGTGAGCGAACCGCTTCCGGCGATACGCCTCAAGCGAAAGTTATTCACATATTTTTTGGAGGGGGTAAAGGCGCGTCCCACCTCGGATTTACAACCAAGAAGGCGATGCGCCCCGGCTGAATTCGTGCGGCTGCACGGAAAAACGGCGGCGGCCGGCTTCGCCGGCTCTCCCGCTGGCAGAGGAAACAGGGGGAAGAAGTGAACGGGAGGGAACCAGGGAAGGCCGGCCGCTTCCAGCGGCTTCTCCCAGCTCGGAGCCAAAAAGCAAAGCGATATGAACAATAAAATTCAAATGAAGAAAGTGGAATACACGTTCCAAAAATCGGCGATCTTGCAGGGGGACGTCCGAGAATTTCTCACACAATTTGACCCGGCCAAACTGACCAACGAACGATTGGCAGAAATGTTCGGCGGCCTCAGTTTTCGCTTTGAAAACATTGGCGATTGCGAAATACAAACCCATGGGGAACTTCGCATTCTCTTGCGCCGTCTGCACGCCATTTGGCCCTGGTCTGCCTATTTCATGGATCTGACCCGGCCATTGGGCCCGGACATTGCAGCAAATAAAAAGCCGTTGCTGGCCCTGGCCTTGTGCGCGGCGGATAGATGGTGTGACGAAATGCAGGTGCGTCGGGTGATTAAACCCCAATTAAAACGCTTCCTCTTTAACTCCCACGAGGCCGTGGACCGGCTTGCGAAACGAGCCGGGCTGGGCGCCGGGGTGATCCAGGACCGGCACCAAGCTGTCACCCAACAGCTTCAGCCCCTCCTCGGCAACCTCTGAAAACAAAACGCGCGGAACCCCCGGCGAGGCGGCGGCCGCAACGCAATTACTGAATACTATGCCAGTTGGAAAAATATGGAGGATCACCCGGCGGCAAATCAGCTCTGGCGATGTGGATGGCGCGATTGTAACTGTGGACCCGGAGCAAATTGCCGATCGCGAGATTGTCCGGCGGCACGGCGCGGTGAGGCTCCGCATCGAGGGCTTCACCGGTCCGGCCGATCTTTGCGGCAACCTCGCCGCGCGCAAATTTTTTCGGCGGCTCCATCAACGGTGGCCATGGGCTGGCTACTTCTTGCAGCTGCAGCCGGTGACCGCTGGTTCCCCCGTGGATCGGATCATGGACGTCGCTTGGTTCCTCGGACGGTGCCTCTGCCACGTCCGGAATATTGCCCATGTTCGCACCAGAGATTCCACCCGCATCCTGTTTCAGCCGGCACAGCTCTCCTGCCACCTGGTCGCATTACACACCCGAGCCCGCCAGCCTGGCAACACGGTGGATCTGCCGGCCGCCGCCATCGCCCGGCGCGACGCGCTGATGGTGCGGGCCATCACCAGCTATTTCGAGGCGGGCAAGGCGCACCACGCACAAATCAACAACCACAGTAATAAGCGAAAGAAGAATAAATGAAAACACCCCGCTATCAGACCCAACCGCTCGGGATTTACCGGCCACAACCATGCCAAAAGCAGGAGGAGCATGTGCTCACCATCGCGCTGCACGGTGATGACGGCTCCCTTTGGGAGGCCGGGCTTAACCTTGACCTGCGGCCCGCAGCAAATCTGGAACTGGTGGTCTTCGAGCTGCCGTCGCCGGCCCAGGCGGACGGTATCGCCATCCGGCCGGTCAGCGGGGGCCAAACCAGGTTCTCCGTCCGGCTGGCGGGCGCGGCATCGCGGCCAATCATGCACGACTTGTCCGACCTGCCCGACCAACACTGGGAGGCCGCGATCGCCGCGACCTTTGCGCGTTGCCCGGCGACGCTGGTCGTCGTGGCGGCCTCATCCCGCATTAGTGTGGCGCTCCATGCCGGGGTAATGAGAAACCCAACCTCGTGGTGTTTTGAGGCCGTGCGATACAGTTTTCGATGCGATTTTCGGTTCGTTGATGAGAGCGGAAAACTGCTGCAGAGCAAAGTGTTGGAGCTCGCGCGGGAGCCGTCAGACCCTCTTCGAGTGTGTCTCGTGCAGGCGGAGGCCACACTTTGGGGGGAACCGCCCGAGCATCAAGCAATGGCGCCCGATTATATTTTGATAACGATCAAGGTCCAGAACTTCGCCGGTGAGGTGCGCAGCACCGTCCTGGAGTGCGGCCAAGCCGGGGAGATCCAGCAACAAATCGCATCGTATCCGCTGACCCTGTCGCTGGTGCTGGATACCGGCGGCCTGCATCTGCACTGCCATACCGCCCTCAAAAAATGATTCTTCCCAATTGGAAAGTATACCCAAGGGCGGACCTGCCCGGGGCGCAGGTGGCGCTGGCAAAATTACGGCGGCACCTGCCTTTGCCTGCGCTCGGCGAACAAATGGACGCGGCTGGGATCGCGTTCCCCCGAATGGGCGCGGCGGCAGGGCCACTGCCGGTGCAGGAATATCCGCAGGCGCTAATGCATGGCCTGGGTCGACAGAGCGACAGGATGATCCCCGAGAATTGGCTGGCCGCCTGCAACGAGCACCAGCGGCGGTCGCGGCGCAGCCGGCAGCTAAAGCATGCGCCTGAGGCGCGATGATACCACCGCCCGCCGGCATTCGTGTCCCGGCCCCGAGCGGCGCGGTTGGATCCAAGGCCCCCCCACGGCGCCGCCGCAACGATGAAACCAAAACGGTCCACCCGCGAGCATTTGCGCTCCCGCCATCAACCGCGGGCGGGAGTCCGGAATCAATCACTTCCGGCCCTGCGCCTCCTCCAAGCCCGGCCGTTTTCCAACCGGCCGCCCGGCGCGGGAAGTAATTTTCAAATCCACCAGCCTGATTGATGTCAGGAAAAACGTATCACCAGAAAACATTCCATGAACCACCCACAGGAGCCACAAGCCGCCATAACCCTGCACATCACCATTACCAACGGGGATCCGCGGCAGGACGCCAGGCTCAAATTCCAATTCCAGCCCCTGGCGCCGGGTCAGGCGAAGCTATGGGTGATGGGCCTGCCACAGGTGGCTAGCCCGGATGCGGTTGCCCGGCAAGTCGCGCCCCACGCCTGGGCGCTCAAACTCGACGCCCGGGCCGGCACCAGGCCCGTGGGGGTGGTCAGCTACACCAGCGACCATGCCGGCGACCTCTTGCAACGTTTTGTCAGGCCAGAAGGCGGATCCCCGGCGGAACTCCTGATCCTGGCGCGCGAAGGAAAATTTACGATCGCCCTCACCGAATTCTACGGCGAATCCTCTGAAAACCTTGGCCCCATCAACCCGCATGAAACCTCTGTTTGATTTGCCGGGGCGCACCGCCGCCATCGGTGACAGGCAGCCAGCGGGTGCGGCAACTGGCCGCCTGCCGCGCCGGCTCCGGCATGGCTGCCGCCGGGTGAAACCCATCTCCGGCCGCAGGATGGCCGGGCAAAAGCTCTGCGCACCGGCCCCGCCCAGACCCCAGCAACATTTTTGCACTTCGCCGCCGGACGCCCGTCCGGCGGAGTGTGAAGTGCGACGCGGCGCGCACGAGCCGGCGCGCCATGATTCCCAACTCGGCTCACAAACAAAAGAAAGAAAAGCATGACCATACAATGCAACCCAAATCCCGGCGATCAGCCGGACAAACCGAAACCAGCCACAGAAGGCTTGAACTACCAGAGCGAAGATGGGCTCGTGGAGGTCATAACAAAGGTGGAGTCCGCAAACCGGTATCCCCGGCACAATTACCCGGTGGTGTGCCTCCGGCTCCGGCCCCGGCCGGGGACCCGGGTCCAAGCGCTAAAGGACGGTTCCGGCGGCCTGGAAGTCCTCCTGCGTCACACGGAACTGGCGGCGCACGTGAAGGCTGTTAACGCGGCGGACCCAAAGTGCGGCTACCAGGTGCCCGTGATACCAGAAAAGCCCGTCGGGCGCAAAGAGCGCTGGGACGCAATTAACCGGGCGCGCTGGGCAGGGCGGAAGTAATTTCGCCATCGGCGGCTCTCCCGCCGGGAGAGCCGCCTTCTTCATTGAAATCTCCGATGTGCCGATGGGCCGGCGCGGACGACAGCCCATCGGCCGCCCAAAAAGGCAAACTATGCCATTATGGGGCCGGGTGTCCGCTCAGGCCCGCAATAGCTCCTCCCTGATGTGACCAATAACGTAATCCGGAAAAACGGCCTTGCAGCCGCAGGCCTGCACCGCCGCCAGCACGCTGGGGACGTGACCGTCTAAAAACCCCTCAACGTAAACAACCCCGCCGGGGGGGCAAAAAGAGCGAAGCACGCGGGTCAGGATGAAAGCCCGGCGCTTGTCAGCGGGCACGCGCGGAGGCGGCGTCAAGGCATCCGTAAATGGCTGGTGCAAACGGGGCGGTCCGGCGCGGGACAGCACCCAGACAAGCTCCCACGAATGGGTGACATCCTGGCGCGCCACTCCAGCCCGCAGGCGCGCAGACGCCAGGGCCGCCGTGGCGCAGCCGTTTTCTCGCGCCGATTCAAGCAGCTTTTTGAAATGTTCCGTCACCACCACCTGGGGCGGCAAGAACAAGGCCGCGAACCGGCATTGCGGGAAATTGGCCAGGACGTAATCCAGGGAGGTTTGCAGCTCTTCCATGCGCACATTCGCCCTGTCGTCCGAGCTCAGCATCGGGTCCGCAAGACTGACATCGGGACACAAAATCGCCAGGTCGGGCTGGCGCTTCTTTACTTTCCGGATTTCTGAGGCGCCATACACGCGGTGGCGGAGCTCCGTCCTGCTTCGCGGCTCAACTGCCTGGCCGCGCTGACCCCTCTGTGCCCGGTAGAAAGTTCTCTGCCGGCCCTCCAGAACATCCAGAAACTCGTCCGCCTCGAACGCCGCCGCCGAAGCCAAAGCGGATGCCATGGTGCTCCGTTTCACGCCGCACAACCTTGCCAAAATCTTGACGACGTTCAACCGGCCTTTCCGCCCTTTCCGATCCGTGGGCGGCGGAAATTGCGCGGCCAGGCCGCATTTCAGCGCCGCCAAGTCGGGGAAGAAGCACAAAACCACCAGCCATCCCGCCGCCGCCCGCCACGCCGGATAGGGCCTCGCAGCCACATTTTTTTGAAGAAAAACACGGAAGGCACCGGCCTCCGCGACGCTCTCCGTTAGGCACGAGGCCAGCGGATCCAGGCCCTGGCCCTTCAGCCTTTGCCAGCGGCGCCGGCCATCCAGAAGTTTTTCACCCACAAACAGCAATGGGGCGTCGGCCAAACTCCCTTCGTCCCCTGATTCCTCCACAGCCAATATTCTGGCCAAGGGGTGGAGTTCCACCCCCTGCGCTTTCTCCCAGGCGGTGCTGTCCCATTGGGCGGGCAAAAGGCGCTCCCGCCGCGCAAAGACCTGGGGCAGCAAAGGCTGGCGCCTCCCGATTATCTTTCGTTTTCCTCCGCCGTCATATCCTCTGTTTTCGGCCTGTTTCACCATGTGGTCAACATAACTCCAAAACGGAGCTGCGTCAATGGCAGATCCGCAGGCGATTACAGGGCCAGTTTCGGCGATGAGCAAAGGCCCGCAAAAAGGCCTTTTTGCCTTGTTTTGTGAGCATTTGCAAATCGGGCGCCGGCCGGAAGCCCCGGCCCGAGAAAAACCACAAAATCCCCCTTGCAGCCGTTTCGCGAAGGCCGAGAAAAGATAAGCGAGCGCATGTTTGCGGCGGCCGGAGAATGTGCGCCACGGGCATCACGCCCTGTGGCAAATGAGCACACCGGCGCCGCGGCGCGTTCCGAGACAAAAGCAATATGAAAAAATTAAGCAGCATCATCGGAATAAAACCGCTGGCGTGCAGCCAGATTTATGGGCAGCTCAACCGCCTGGCCGCTGGACTGCGGGGCCGAAACCGCGGAGTGTTCCTCCTTGAACTCCTGTTTGGACTGTGGCTCGCGGCGGCCAAAATCCAGGCGCTACAGCACCAGCCCAAAGCCTCCGGAAAAAAGCCGTCGCCGGTTGCGGGCCTTTTGAAAAAGTTGGCGCGAGACTATCCCACCCTCCCGAAGCGCCGCGCCTTGGACGGCTGGGTCGAGGGGCTGATGGCGGCCCTGTCGGCCCGCCAGGTCATCAGCCGCCCGCAAGGGGCCACCGGGCCAAAGTCCCGGACGGAGCAGCTCCGGGATCTACAGTCGGTCACGCTGTCAGACCTGCGCAAAATAGTCCTCGAATATGAATCCATGAACAACCTCCGCGCCGAGCTCCTCGGCAAAACGGAGCCGGCAGCCAGCGGGTCGGCGGCGGCGGGGGAACCGGCCGGGGATTTGGCCGGCCGGCCGGACCCAATCGAGGCCGCTTTGGAATATCTGCAGGCGCTGGCCGGGCAACCCAGTCTGACCGCCGAGGACATCGCGCGTGTGCAGGCCATCGCGGCCAAAGCCGCCTTGGTTTTGGCGCGCGGAAAAGCGCATCCCAGCGGCGCCAGCCTATCAGACCGCAGCTGAACTCCTGGGGCCATGGCCGGCCGCTGGCAGCCAGCAGGTCCGCTCCACCACCATATAATATATGGATCAAAGACACCGCATCACGTTGCGCCTGCCCCCGGAAACCATCCAATGCTGGGATCCCAGCCTGGCGTCGCGGTGGCCAGAGCATCTGTCGCAGCAGGACCGCAAGACGCTCGCCGCCGAGGCCGGAATCCGCCTGGGCGCGGCCCTGGCCAGCCTCCCGCCGGGGCAATCCCTAGTGCTGCCAAATTGCCACCTGCTGGTGCCGGCGGCAGAGGCGCTGGCCAACCTTGGCGCCCGGCTGGAATGGCTGCGCCGCCGCCTGCGGGTGATGGCCAATGCGGAGGATGCCGACCTCCTGCCCGACATCCAAGCATCGCATCAAGAATCGCAAACCGCGCTGGGCAAAATGGACCAGGGGCTCCGAACACTGGAAACACTCGCGGACGTGTTCATGAGCCCTTCGCCGGGGAGAGGGCAACTTCTTGATTCATACCGGCTGGCGGGCGACGCCACCCGCCAGGTCATGGAGGCCGAACAGCGCACCCCCGGCCTGGAATTCTGCCTGGCCTTGTTACTGGTCGCGGCCGGTGCCGTGCCCCCTCCATTTAATGGCCGTTATTCGCACTTGGTCGTATTCGCCGCCAGCCAGGGACTGCTGCCGGCGGACCGACTGATCGGGGTTCCGGGCTCCCAAAAGATCGTCAAGAGCATCGCCAAGATCCCCAAGAGCTTCGTGCAACTGCCCGCGCCACAGCAGGATAATTTTGGGGGTTTGTCCGGCTTGTTTGGCGGCGAAAACCAAACCGCGAACATTCTGCTCCAGGCCCACGCCATCGGCCCGGCGGCGGTGGCCGGCGCCGTGGAATACCAGGTCCGGCGCCGAATTGTCGGCTCGCTCATGAAGGGCTGGCTGAGCCTGCGCGGCTTCCTGGACGAGGCCGGGGTCTGCCAGCATAATGAAAGCTCCCCGGAACACCGGCAGTT
>Ga0302320_10021283_pt1 | contig 12883 bp, 13 predicted proteins | sample Bog_T0_3_FD_202130 | JGI IMG/M metagenome (GOLD analysis project Ga0302320, IMG submission 202130) | Peat permafrost microbial communities from Stordalen Mire near Abisko, Sweden - Bog_T0_3 | ecosystem: Environmental > Terrestrial > Soil > Wetlands > Peat | place: Sweden: Abisko, Stordalen Mire...
CTGGCCGAGGAGTTCGCCGCCGCTTTTCTTGCGGTAGAGCTCGACGGGCTCGAGCAGGGGGCCGTCATACTCGACGAAACCGTAGCGGCGGGCGACTTCGCGCCAGGTCGCAAAGAGGTAGTTGCGGCGGGCGCAGTCTTCGGGAAAGAAGTCGCGGAAGCCTGGCAGGAGTTGCATGGGGATGGAGAGGGTAGGGAGAAAATTCGAAATTCGAAGCTCGAAATTCGAAAGAACCGCGGTGTGCCAATCAGATGAATAAGAGGCCGGAGCCGTTCCGGATTCCTTCGTATTGCAGGATGCCGACAACCATAAACCCATGTCCGCTAACACCCCCGCAACAGCCGAACTTCTCGGCTGTGTTCTGTTCAGGGACATCGCTCATGGCTTGATCCATACCGGGGAACACAGGCTGTTCCCCTCGGGGCTGAGTTGCGTGTTGCGAGACACAAGTGATGCTGCATAGTACCGCTTGAACCAAGCAGGAATGGCCAAAGCAGAATTCAAACCGAATATTGTCCATCGGTTCTTCTCGTCGTTAGGACCAGGTCTCATCACAGGAGCAGCCGACGATGACCCTTCTGGCATCGCCACTTATTCTGTAGCGGGCGCTCAACTTGGAACGGCTCTACTTTGGACGGCGTTTATTACGTGGCCATTAATGGGGGCTGTGCAGATGATGTGCGCCCGAATTGGAATGGTTACCGGCAAAGGGCTGGCTGGCGCACTACGCGAGAAATTCCCAAAACCGGTGATCGCCATTGCAGCAATTGCTCTTCTCGCAGCAAACACCATCAATGTCGGCGCCGATCTCACCGGAATGGCCGACGCCGCAAACATGCTCACCGGCATTAACTCGCACGTTTATGTGGTTTTGTTCGGAGTCGGCATTGCTTTTGCCACCATTCGTTTTCGCTATCAGCAAATTGCAACCATATTGAAATGGCTCGCCCTCTCGCTTTTCTCCTATGTGATCACGGCATTCATCATTCATCCTCGCTGGACGACGATTGCGTACGCAACGTTTGTTCCCGCGTTGCCAAAAGGTCATGATGCCTGGGCCACGCTGGTGGCGATTTTGGGGACTACGATCAGCCCGTATCTTTTTTTCTGGCAAAGCTCCATGGAGGTGGAGGAGGAAAAGGCCGTGGGTAAGCGGATCCTCATTATGCGTCGGGGAACGACGGAAGGCGAGATAACCAATCGCAAATTGGATGTTGGCACCGGCGCCTTCTTTTCAAATGTGGTGATGTATTTCATCATCCTGACGACCGCCCTCACCCTGCATGTCCACGGGATTACAAAAATAGAAACATCCCGCCAGGCGGCCGAGGCGTTAAGGCCATTTGCCGGTTCCTTTGCCGCCACACTTTTTACAATCGGTGTCTTGGGCGTGGGCTTGCTCTCGATTCCTACGCTTACAGGGTCAGCCGCCTATGCATTTGCGGAGACATTCCGGTGGAAACAAGGTCTCGATGCAAAATTCAAAACAGCACGCTCGTTTTACACGGTGATCATCTTTTCCACTGTCATTGGCATCGTCCTCGATGCCGTGCATGTAAATCCTCTGAAAGCTCTTTTCTGGACTGCGGTAATCAATGGTCTCCTGGCACCATTCCTTCTGGTCGGTATTTTGTTGATCGCTTGTGACCGGAAAATCATGCGGAATCAACAGAGTTCGTTTTTGGGCAGGAGCGTCGTGGTTCTGGCCACGCTGCTGATGTTTGGAGCGGCCATTGGAATGTTTGTGTTTTAAGTCGAGCCGTGGATGTGGTACCCCACCACAAACAGATGCACCGTTGGCATTTGTCACCAGCTTTCCGGGAATTTAATGGCGGGCTGCAAACACCTCATCCAGAGCGCGAATCCTGCGCGACAGGTCCCGTGCAATGTTCAGCAACAGAATGCTATGCTGCGCAGGCACTTTTTGATAAAGGTGATGAAAGGCCGTTGAAGAGATAGTGAACACGGTGGTCGGGGAACCGGCTTGAACAGTTGCCATGCGTGGCAACGTGTCGAGGATGCAGCTTTCACCAAAAAAATCCTTTGAGTAAAGAGTGGCAAGCTCGACTTGGTTAGCTTTCCCATAGTTCTTGAAGAGAAGGACACTTCCGATTCCAATGATAAAGAGCTTGTTGCAAGCTTCCCCTTCACAAGCGATGATGGCGCTTTCCTCATATTCTCGTTTTTCCGTATGCTCCAGAAGCAAGCTCAGGGCGTTCTCCTCCAGCCCGGCAAAAATCGGAACGCTCTGTAGCAAGGCAATCATAGGCAATTTATACTTTTTGATTCACTCGGCATCGATGGATTAACAGATGTTGAAAACTATTTTTCAAATACTTTTTTCACATCACCCACTTTCCTTTGTGCTTTGCCCTCCAGCTTTTCTACTGTTCCCTCATCTTGCAAATTGGGATTGCCAGCAGCTTTACCAACTTTCTCCTTCACGTTACCCACGGCTTCTTTTGCAGTGCCTATCACTATATCTTTCGCGCTTGAGTTCATATCTCGTATTCGATTCTGCAAATTTGAATGGCTGGTTTTTTACGACTCTTCGAATTAATACATTGCCCGAAAGTTCGACTCGTTGGAAAAGAAATATGACGGGCAATTCAAGATTGTCTTTGACGCCCTGCGCCAACTCATGATGCCCCCTGACAAGCCAAAACGACAAATCGGCTTCCACTCCAAATAAGGATCCAACCTCACCGGTTGCTCATCTTTTTCGAATTTCGGATTTCGGATTTCGAATTTTCCCCGGTAAACACGGAGGCGTGCTCACCGATCTGTCGCTGCGCCATTTCCGGTGCTTTGAAACGCTGGCTTGCGAGTTTGCGCCGGGGATGAATGTGTTCGTGGGGGCGAATGCGCAGGGGAAGACATCGCTGCTGGAGGCGGTTTGCGTGCTGGCGAGGCTGCAATCACCGCGGACGAGCCGGCTGGGGGAGGCGGTGCGGCACGGGCGGCGCGGGTTCGTCGTAGACGGGCACGTCGAGGGGCGGCACATGCAGTTTTATTACGCGCCGGAGCGCAAAAAGCTGGCGCTCGATTCGGTGACGCAAACGGGGACGGCGGATTACCTCGAGGTGGCGAGGGTGGTGTGGTTCGGAAATGCGGATATCGACCTGGTGCGCGGAGGGGCGGAACTGAGGCGGCGGTTCATGGACTTTGCGGGGACGCAAATGATGGCAGGCTACCGGCAGACGCTGCGGGCGTACGAGCGGGCGTTGCGGTCGCGCAATCATCTGCTGAAGGCGCCGCGATTGAATTGGCGGGAGGTCGCGGCGTTTGACGGGCCGCTGATCGAGCATGGGACGGCGCTCGATCAAGCGCGGGCGCGGCTGTTGAGGGAGCTGGAGCCGCACGCGGCGGCGGGACAGCGGGCGATGAGCGGTGCGGCGGAGGAGCTGAGGCTCAATTACGCGGGCGGGAGCGGCGGGGACTTGCGGGCGGCGCTCGACGAGGGCCGGGAGAGGGATGCGCGGCTGCGGCAGACGGGGAGCGGGCCGCACCGGGACGATATCGAGTTGCTTCTGGACGGGCGGGGCTCGCAATTTGCGAGCGAGGGGCAGCAGCGTTCGATGGCGGTGGCGCTAAAGCTCGGCCAGGCGCGGCTGCTCGAGGAGCGGGCGGGCCGTCCGCCGCTGCTCCTGCTGGATGACGTGTTCGGCGAACTGGACCTGGAACGTCGCAATGCGCTGCTCGAGCATTTGCCCGTGCGGGCGCAGCAATTGATCACCACAACGCACCTCGAGTGGCTGAAGGAGATTGCGCCCGGCCGGGTCCATCGGGTGGACCACGGCCGGGTAAGCCTTATGGACGAGGCAGGCGGCGCGGGCTGGCGGGCTACTTGATGTGCTGAGAGACCAGCTTGGTCATCTCGAACATGGTAACCTGCTTCTTGCCGCCGAAGACCGCCAGCAGCGCCTCATCGGCGTTGATGTTGGTCCTCTTCTTTTCGTCCTGAAGCTTGTGTTTCTTGATGTAGTCCCAAAGCTTTTTGGTAACCTCGCTCCGCGGAATGGGCGTCGAACCGACGACGGCGGCGAGCGTCGCATCGGGTTGCACGGGCTTGAGCAGAGCAGGGTTTGGTTTGCGTTTGGGTGTTTCGGAGGATTTGGCCATGCGCGCTTCTAACGGCATGGATGCGGTTTTCGCAATGCCAAAGGTGGGGAAAAATTCGAAACCCGAAATTCGAAATTCGAAGCATTTGGCGCGCGACGTGTGCATTTCTCTCGAATTTCGAATTTCGAATTTCGATTTTTCCGGCCAAAAGCGGGCCGCGCTTGCGTTCGGGGGACGGTGCGGGGAAGGATTAAAGAGTGACTGTTTTGCAAATGCTTGAACTGGCGGCGGCCGCGATGATGGCGGGGGCGATGAATGCCGTGGCGGGGGGCGGAACGCTGGTGACCTTCCCGACGCTGATCCTGGTGGGCACGGGGGCCGAGGTGGCCAATGCGACGAGCACGCTGGCGCTCGTGCTGGGGACCGGTGGGAGCATTTTCGGATACCGCGAGCACCTGGGGGCGATCCGCTGGTGGCTGGCGAGATTCTGGCTGGTGAGCGCGGTGGGCGGGCTGATCGGGGCGGTGCTGCTGACGCGGACCAACGACGCGGTGTTCGCGAAGATGGTGCCGTTTTTGATCCTGTTCGCGACGCTGCTATTCATGGCGCAGAACGCGTTCCGGCGTTTCGCGGACAAGAAGGTCGAGACGGCGCGGGGCGGGCCGCGGGCGATGGCGGCGGCGATGGCGTTTCAATTCGCGGTGGCGGTGTATGGGGGATTCTTCGGAGCGGGGATCGGGATACTGATGCTTGCGTCGCTCGGGTTCCTGGGGATGAAAAACATTCACGAGATGAACGTGCTCAAGACGGTGCTGGGGTCGCTTATCAACGCGGTTGCGACGGTGTGGTTCATCCGGGCGGGGTTGCTCGATTGGGGAAAAGCGGGGATCATGACAGCCGGGGCGCTGGTGGGCTATTACCTCACGGCGCGCTATGCGCAGCGCATCCCGCAGCGGCGCGTGCGGCAGTTGATCTCGGTGATCGGGTTCGGGATTTCCGGCGTGATGTTTTACAAGCAATTTGTGAAATAACGGAGGCGATGGCATGGTGGGCGCATGTCATTGAGCTTGAATGATGAACGGAAACGGCCGGCGATGCCGGAAACACCTGAAGGGGCGGAAGTCATAACGCTGGGAGCCGGTTGCTTTTGGTGCACGGAAGCAGTCTTCCAGCAATTGCCCGGAGTGCGGGCGGCGATTTCCGGATACATGGGCGGGCACGTGCCCAACCCGAGTTACGAGCAAATCTGCGACGGGGAGACGGGCCACGCGGAAGTGACGCGGATCGTGTACGATCCGGCGAAGGCGCCGCTCGAGAAGGTGCTCGAGACGTTCTGGAAGATGCACGATCCGACGACGAAGGACCGGCAGGGCGCGGACGTGGGTCCGCAGTACCGGTCGGCGATTTTTTACGAGACGGAAGCGCAGCGGGAGGTGGCCGAGAAGTCGAAGGCGGCGGCGCAGGGGAAGTTCGGCGAGCAGATCGTGACGGAGATCGAGAAGGCGGGGGTGTTTTACCCGGCGGAACAATATCACCAGGATTATTACCGGCTCAACAAATTGCGGAACCCGTATTGCAAGGTCGTGATCGCGCCGAAGCTGGACAAGCTCGGGATGGAGGTGTGAGGGGAATCTCGAATCTCCGGTGAGTCTGCCCACTGAGAAACAGGAAAAGATGCGGGGGACGCTGGGCGGGATCCCCGATCCGCAGGAGCGGCTGATGGCGGCAACGAGTTGGAAGACGACGCTCGAGCCGCTGAGGCAGGAGGATCGCACCGAGGGGAACCTGGTGCGCGGGTGCGTGTCGCGGGTATGGCTGGCGGCGGCGATGGAGCAGGGGCGGTGCCGGTTCCGTGTGGACTCGGACTCGCCGCTGGTGGGCGGGTTGGCGCGGCTGCTGTGCGGGATTTATGACGGGGCGACGCCGGAGGAGGTGCTGGCGGAGGAACCGGTGGCGATAGAGGAGTTGGGGATATTGAGGAACCTCTCGCCGACGCGGCAGAATGGACTGGCGATGATGCGGCGGGCGCTGGTCGAGTTCGCGGCGAAAGCGGTGCGATGAAGTACTACGACGCGCACAATCACTTGCAGGACGGCTGGCTGGCGCCGCATCTGCCGCAAGTTCTCGAGACGCTTGAGAAGATCGGGATCGCGGGGGCTGTCGTGAACGGGACCATTGACGGGGATTGGGAAGACGTGGCGCGGCTTGCACGCGAGAGGCCTTGGGTGATCCCGAGTTACGGGGTGCATCCGTGGCGGATCAAGGAGCGGACCGGGCAGTGGGAGGAGCTTCTGCGCGCAAGGCTGGACGAGGGTGGAGCAGTGGGGGAGATAGGACTGGACCGGTGGAAGGAGGGGTACGATTGCGAGGATCAGGAGGGGGTGTTTCGAACGCAGTTGCGGATGGCGGCGGAGCGGAACACGCCGGCGACGATCCACTGCCTGCGGGCGTGGGGGGCGTTGTGGGAGATCGTGCGGACCGAAGCGGTGCCGGCATGCGGGTTCTTACTGCACGCGTACGGAGGACCGGTTGAGATGATCGAGGGGTTTGCGCGGCGCGGGGCGTATTTTTCCTTTAGCGGCTCGTTTATGGCGGAGCAGCGGCGGGGGAAGATGGAGACATTTCGCGAGGTGCCGGTCGAGCGATTGCTGGTGGAAACCGATGCGCCCGCGATGCCGCTGCCGGCGGAGCTGAGCCGGTACCGGCTGCCGAAGGCGCCGGAAGGCGCGACAGTGAACCACCCGGGAAATGTGGCGGTGGCTTACGAAGGACTGGCGACGTTGCGTGGAATGGAGTCGGAGGAACTGGAGGGAGTGGTGGAGGCGAACTTTCGGAGGCTGTTTGGGAAGTTGATGGACGTAGCCGGCTAGGTGGACGGCTCCGCGACGATGCGCCTGACGATCTCGGCGGCGGCGGCGAAGCCGAAGGCGCCGGTGACGAAGCAGGCGGCGCCGAAACCGCTGGCGCAATCCATGTGGAGGTTCGAGCCGGGCTCGGGGGTGGGGCAGACTTCGCCGTTGGACCAGGGGTAGACTTGCGGCTCGGAGGAGTAGACGGCGGCTACGCCCATCGTGTGGCCTTTACCGGGTGGCCAATTGTGGGAGCGGCGCAGTTTCTTGCGGACCAGGCGCAGGAGCATGTCGCCTGACGTGGCGCCGAGATCGCCCACGCGGATTCGCGTCGGGTCGCGTCGGCCGCCGGCGCCGCCGATGGTGAGGACCTCGAGGCCAAGCTCGCGGCCGCGGGCGATGATGAGGGCCTTGGGAGTCATGCGGTCTACGGCGTCGACGACGAAGGTGTAACCGGAGTGGATGAGAGTCCCTGAATTTGTCTCGGTGAGGAAGGCGTGATGGCGGGTGACCTGGCAGGCGGGGCTGATGCGCGCGACGCGCTCGGCAAGGACGTCGATCTTGGGCCGGCCATATTCGCCCTCGAGGGCGGGAACCTGGCGGTTGGTGTTGGTGATGCAGACGTCGTCCATGTCGATGAGAGTCAGTGCGCCTGCGCCGGAGCGGGCCAGGGCCTCGACGATCCATGAGCCGACACCGCCGATGCCGATGACGCACACCTGGGCGCGATCGAGTTTCTCGAGCGCGTCCGGGCCATAGAGGCGCGCTACGCCGCCGAAACGCTCGAGGGAAGCGGGCATCGGGAAACTATCCGCCGGCTGTGCCTTCGCCGCCGGGCCTGGTCATTTCGACAGGGTCGAGCACGGCGGCGAGCTGGTTGGCAGGGAGGACTTTTTGCTCTTCGCAAATGGCGCGGACGGTGCGGCCGGTCCTGGCGCTCTCCTTGGCGATCTGAGCGGCGTGGTCGTAGCCGATGATGGGGGCCAGGGAGGTGACCATCGCCATCGAGTATTCAACCAGTTCCTCACAACGGGCTTTGTTTGCGACGATGCCGTCGACGCAGCGATCGGCGAAGAGGGTGACGGCGCCGGCCAGCAGGCGGACGGACTCGAGGATGTTGTGGGCCAGGACGGGCATCATGACGTTGAGCTCGAAATTGCCGTTGGCGCCGCACCAGGAGATGGTGACGTCGTTGCCGATGACCTGGGCGCAGACCTGCATGAGGGCTTCGCACATGACGGGGTTGACCTTGCCGGGCATAATCGATGAGCCGGGCTGCGTGGCGGGAAGCTGAATCTCCCCGATGCCGCAACGGGGGCCGCTGCTGAGCCAGCGGATGTCGTTCGAGAGCTTGAAAAGGCTGACGGCGATGGTCTTGAGCTGGCCGCTGGCCTGGACGAGGCCGTCCTTTGCCCCCTGCGCCTCGAAGTGATCGGCGGCCTCGCGAAATGCGATACCGGTCTCCTCGGCGATGCGGGCGATGGTGCGGGAAGCGAATTCGGGATGGGCGTTGAGGCCGGTGCCGACCGCCGTGCCGCCGAGGGCAAGCTCCTCGATGGCGCTGATGGCGTTGGCGGCGCGCAGGCGGGCGTACTCGACCTGTTTTGCGTAGCCCGAGAACTCCTGGCCGAGACGGACTGGGGTGGCGTCCATGAGGTGCGTGCGCCCGATTTTGATAATGTCCCAGAACTCGACGGACTTGTGCCGGAGGGCGGCCTCGAGCCGCTGGAGGGCGGGGAGCAGCAGGATTTGGAGGGACTCGGCGGTGGCGACGTGGATGGCGGTGGGGATGACGTCGTTGCTCGATTGCCCCATGTTGACGTGGTCGTTGGGGTGGACGGGATCGCGGGAGCCGATCGGGCGGCCGGCGATTTGCGAACAGCGATTGGCGATGACTTCGTTCGCGTTCATGTTCGTGCTGGTGCCCGAGCCGGTCTGGAAGATGTCGACGGGGAAGTGGGCGTCGAGGACGCCTGCGGAAACCTCGGCGGAAGCCTGGGCGATGAGATCGGCCCGGGTGGCATCGAGCTTGCCGAGGTCCTGGTTGGCGCGGGCGGCGGCCATCTTGATGAGGCCAAGGGCGCGGATGAACTCGCGGGGGAAGTGGTAACCGCTGATGGGGAAGTTGAGGACCGCGCGCTGTGTGGAGGCGCCAAAGAGCGCGGTAATGGGGACCTCCATCTCACCCATGGAATCTCTTTCGATGCGTGTATCAGCCATAGAGAAAGCAGGCTATGGAGCGGGGAAAGGCGAAACTAGGCGGGAGTGGGCGGATGCTTACCATCAATTGACCTTGGCAGCGGGGCAAGGGACGGAAGGGACGAAACGGGGCTAGTGCTTGCGGTGGCCGTTATGGGAGGCGCCGTTGGAGCCATTGAGGGGCTGCTTGAAGAACACGGTTACGAACATGGGCGGGATGTTCTGGAGGCAGTATTCACTGTGGACGCGGGGGAAGAGCTTGGCGTGGCCGCGGAGTTCGTTGGTGACCTGGTAGATGATGAAGGCGGATTGGACGTTTGGGGCGAGAGACTCGTGGATGCGATCGAGCAGCTTGCGCTTCTTTCCGATCTCCATGGTCGAGAAAGGGATGCCGGAGACGACGTAATCGCAATACTGGATGCCGCGGGCCGTCAGTTCCTGCGGAAGGTTGGAGGCGTCGGTGTTAAGGACCGAGATGCGGGAATCGTCGCGGAAATGGTGGCGGAGATGGTTGGCGAGTTCCGGATCGAGCTCGAACAGGAGGAGGCGGGAGTCCGGATGCATGCGGCGGATGATCTCGCGGGTGTGGCAGCCTTCGCCGGGGCCGAACTCGGCGATGATACGGGGGACTGAGAAGTCAAACTTGCCGGCGACGCGGTCGATGAGAACCTTGGAACTTGGGACGATGGAAGCGACCTGCATGGGCCGTTTGAGGAATCGCTTGAAGAATAGAACTGCGCTCATGAAATGGTAAGGAGGATGGAAGCAAAAAGAAAAAAGGGTGCGCAGAGTAAATGCATCCGCTTACCAATGTCCAGCCTCGTAATGAAGTAACGCAGTTTTGTGAAATTGCCAGCAAGGGTTTTTTGGGCGGAAGAACCACGGATTCACGCGGATGGACGCGGATAATGCTGATGCTTACGTGCTTTTTCTTCTATCCGCGTTTATCCGTGTCCATCCCTGGTTCATTATTTCAGAAGAGGTTGGTGAAATTTGATCAGCGTGGGACGGGCGGGGGTGGCTGAAGGAAAAACTGCCGAGAGAGGCGGTGGAATGGCAGGGATATGGCACATGCTCTGCTCATGGCGGGCGGCGACAGGCGCCCCCGTCGGATATGCCGCGCGGCGAGGGTGTTAATAATTCAATTGCCACTGTGATGTCCTGATATTAAGACGCTCAACCAACTGTCCCCCGGACGGTCCGGGAAGGCAGGAAGCGAAACCAACATCAAAACATCCAATGCCAAAAGATTTCACTCCCTCAGATGTAACCAAACTGGTCAAAGACCAGGGAATCAAACTGGTGGATTTCAAGTTCTGTGACCTGCTCGGAACCTGGCAGCACTTTACTACCACGCTCAACGAATACGACGACTCGATCTTCGAGGAAGGCCTCGGGTTCGACGGCTCCTCGATCCGCGGCTGGAAGGCGATCGACGCCTCCGACATGCTGGTGATCCCGGACCCGACGACGGCGTGGGTCGACGTGTTCAACGCGGAGCCGACGCTCTCGCTGATCTGCACGATCGTCGACCCGATCACGCACGAGCCTTACGACCGGGACCCGCGCGGGGTGGCCGAGAAGGCGGAGGCGTACCTGAAATCGACGGGCATCGCGGACACGGCATACTTCGGCCCGGAAGCGGAGTTTTTCATTTTTGACGATGTGCGGTTCGACTACAACTCGAACTCGTCGTTCCACTCGGTGGACAGCGGCGAGGGGATTTGGAACTCGGGGCGCGAGGAATTCCCGAACCTTGGATACAAGATCCGGCACAAGGAGGGGTACTTCCCGGTGGCGCCGGCGGATACACTGCAGGACATCCGCAACGAGATGTGCCTCGAGATGGAGAAGGCGGGCGTGCCCATCGAGAAGCAGCACCACGAGGTGGCGACTGCGGGCCAGGCGGAGATCGATATCCGGTTCGCGCCGCTGAAGATTATGGGCGACTGGATGATGTATTACAAATACATCACCAAGAACGTGGCGCGCCGGCACAACAAGACGGTGACCTTCATGCCCAAGCCGCTCTTTGGCGACAACGGCTCGGGGATGCACACCCACCAGTCGCTCTGGAAAGGCGATAAGCCGCTCTTCGCGGGCAACGGGTATGCCGGGCTCAGCGAAATGGCGCTGTTTTATATCGGCGGGCTGATCAAGCATGCGAAGGCGCTGACGGCGATCACCAATCCGACGACGAACTCCTACAAGCGGCTGGTGCCCGGGTTCGAGGCGCCGGTGAATTTTGCCTACAGCGCCCGGAATCGCTCGGCGGCAATCCGCATCCCGACCTACTCGCCAAGCCCGAAGGCCAAGAGGATCGAGTTCCGCCCGCCGGACCCGGCTGCGAACATCTACCTTGCGTGCTCGGCGATGCTGCTGGCCGGACTCGACGGCATTCAGAACCGGATCGACCCGGGCGACCCGCTGGACAAGAACCTTTACGACCTCCCGCCCGAAGAACTGGCGAAGGTGCCGCAGGCGCCCGATTCGCTCCAAGGGGCCATTGCGGCCCTTGAGGCGGATCACGAGTTCCTGCTCAAAGGCGACGTCTTCACCGAAGACTTCGTCGAGAACTGGATCGATATGAAGCGCAAGGAGTGCGATTCGCTGCGGCTGCGGCCGCATCCGTACGAATTCGCGATGTATTATGATGTGTAACGGGGCCCGTATCGACTGAAAGAATCGAAACGGCCACGTTGGTTAGCAGCCAGCGTGGCCTTTTTCGTTTTTATGGGCCCTATAGGGCATATAAAAGAAACGACAATGTCATTGCTGAACAATTACGAATCGGGTGAGTTTTTCGACGAGATGGTGACCGGGGAGTCGAAGGTGCGTGGGCATTACCAGGCGTTCGTCGAGCGCTTCGGGCAGGTGGACAAGCAGGAGTTCGATGCGAAACGGCGGGCGGTAGACCTGGCGTTCCTGCGGCAGGGGATCACGTTCAACGTGTATGGGGACTCGCAGGGGACCGAGCGGATATTCCCTTTCGACCTGATCCCTCGGATCATCCCGGCGAGCGAGTGGGAGCACCTCGAGCGCGGGCTCGAGCAGCGGATCACGGCGCTCAACCTGTTCCTGCACGATATTTACCACGAGCAACGGATCCTCAAGGACGGGGTGGTGCCGCCGTTTTATGTGCTGTCGGCAAAACACTTCCGGCGGGAGTTCGTGAATTTCCAGGTGCCCAAGGATATTTACGTGCACATTTGCGGGACAGATTTGATCCGGGACAAGGACGGGACCTACCTGGTGCTCGAGGATAATTGCCGCTCGCCCTCGGGGGTATCGTACGTGCTCGAGAACCGGCGGGCAATGAAGCGGAGCTTCCCGGGCGTGTTCGAGGCGGTGGGGGTGAGGCCGGTGGACTCGTACTCGACGGATCTGCTGAAGACGATGGAGTACATCGCGCCGGCCGGCGTGGTCGACCCGACGGTCGTGCTGCTGACGCCGGGGGCGTACAATTCGGCCTACTTCGAGCATACCTACCTTGCGCGGCAGATGGGGATCGAGATCGTCGAGGGCCGGGACCTCGTGGTGAGGGATTCGCACGTGTTTATGAGGACGACCAAGGGCCTCGAGCCGGTGCACGTGATTTACCGGCGGATCGACGACGATTTCCTGGACCCGACGGTGTTCCGCAAGGATTCGGTGCTTGGGGTGCCGGGGCTGATCAACGCCTATCGGGAGGGCAATGTGTCGCTGGCCAACTCGATCGGCACAGGGGTGGCCGATGACAAGGTGGTCTATTATTTCGTGCCGCGGATCATCAA
>Ga0302320_10021285_pt1 | contig 12882 bp, 13 predicted proteins | sample Bog_T0_3_FD_202130 | JGI IMG/M metagenome (GOLD analysis project Ga0302320, IMG submission 202130) | Peat permafrost microbial communities from Stordalen Mire near Abisko, Sweden - Bog_T0_3 | ecosystem: Environmental > Terrestrial > Soil > Wetlands > Peat | place: Sweden: Abisko, Stordalen Mire...
AACCAAGCCTAGAGGTATGTCATGCCCAAACTCAAGACCCACAAGGGCGCCCAGAAGCGCTTCAAGAAGACCGGCAGCGGTCTTTTCAAGCGCGGCTGTTCCCACCAGCGCCACCTCCTGTCCAGCAAGGCCAGCAAGCGCAAGCGTCAGCTGGACATGGGCCGGATGGTGGACAAGTCCGATCTCGGCCGCGTCCGCGCCATGCTGCCGTACGCCTGATCGACGTCAATGACCCGGCGGCTCGCGCCGCCCCCGCAGTGGCCTTGAAAACCTGAACAAGGTTGCCACCAGGAAAGGAACACACATGACCCGCGTCAAACGTGGTTTTAAACGAGTCCAGCGCCGCAAGCGGATGCTGAAGTTCGCCAAGGGCTTCTACGGAGCCAAGTCCCGCCTCTACCGCAGCGCCAAGGAGGCCGTCGAGAAGGCCCTGGGCTACGGCTACCGCGACCGGAAGGTGCGCAAGCGCGACTTCCGCCGGCTCTGGATCGTCCGCATCGGCGCCGCCTGCGAGATGAACGGCTTGTCCTATTCCAAGTTCATGGGCGGGCTGAAGAAGGCCAGCGTGGACCTGGACCGCAAGATCCTCGCCGACCTCGCCGTGCGCAATCCCGAGGCGTTTACCAAGCTCGTGGCCGTGGCCAAGGGCTGAGCGAAGCACTCCAACATCGCAACAGACCTGAAAGGCCGCTGAAGCGGCCTTTCTCTGTATCAAGAGGACGCCATGGAAACGTCACTGCTCCCCCCTGAAGTGGCCGAGGCCCACCGGACCTTCCCGGCGGCCCTGGCCGCCTGCGCCGACCTGGACGCGCTCATGCGGCTCAAGGGGGCCTATGTCGGCCGCGACGGCAGCCACGCCTCGCGCCTGATGGAGGCGCTCAAGGCCGCGCCCAGGGAACAGAAGCGGGACCTGGGCGCGGCGGCCAACACCCTCAAGAGCCAGTGGGAGGGGGGGCTCCAGGCCCGCCAGGCCGAGCTGGAGCAGGTCCGGCAGCGCGGTGCCGCCCTGGCCAAGGCCTGGGACCCGCACCTGCCGCCGCCGCTGCCGCCCGGGGGCGCCCTGCACCCCCTGACCCGGCTCATGGACCGCATGGTGGACGTGTTCCGCCCCCTGGGCTACCACGTGGAGGAGGGCCCGGAGGCCGAGACCGAGGCCCACAACTTCGACGGCCTCAACATCCCCCAGGACCATCCCGCAAGGGGCGCCGCCGACACCTTCTACTTCAAGGACCAGGACGGTCTGCTGCTGCGCACCCACACCAGCCCGGTGCAGGTGCGGGTGCTGAACCGGATCGGCAGGCGCGGCCCCGACGGCCTGTCCGAGCTGGAGCGCTCCGGCGGCATCCGCTTCCTGGCCCCGGGCCGGGTCTACCGCAAGGACGAGATCGATCCCACCCACAGCCCCATGTTCCACCAGGTGGAAGGCATGCTCGTGGGCAAGGGCATCGGCATGCACCACCTGAAGGGGACCCTGGCCTACGCCATGAAGGCCCTGTTCGGGCCCGCGGCCGAGGTGCGCTTCCGGCCAAGCTACTTCCCGTTCGTGGAACCGGGGGCGGAGATGGACGTGCGCTGCCCGCTCTGCGCCGGCGCGGGCTGCCGGGTCTGCAAGAGCTCGGGCTGGGTGGAGCTGCTGGGCTCAGGCCTGCTGCACCCCAACATCCTCTCCATGGCCGGGATCGACCCGGCGGTCTGGAGCAGCTTCGCCTTCGGCATGGGGGTCGAGCGCACCGCGATGATGGTGAGCCAGACGCCGGATCTGAGGCTGTTTTTCGAGAATGACCAACGGTTCCTTCGGACCATGGGAGGGCTGGACTGATGCTCATCGAACTCAATGCGCTGACCCAAGAACTGCCGGCCCTGGCCGGCACCGCCACCGCCGACCTCTGCGACCTGCTGGCCGGGCTCGGCTTCCCGGTGGACGGGGTGGAGACCCAGGGCGAGACCACGGTGCTGGAGGTGGATGTCACCGCCAACCGCGGCGACGCCCAGTCCCACCGCAGCCTGGCCCGGGACCTGGCGGCCAAGCTGGGAGCTGATCTGCGCCCGCTGGACCACACCGCCCTGGCCGAGGGCCAGCCGATGGTGCCCATCCGGCTGGAGGCCGGGGACGCGGCCCCCTACTACGCCACCGCGGTGCTGGAGCTGGGCAAGGCCGGCAGCACCCCCGGGGCGGTGCGGGCCTTCCTGGCGGCCATGGGCGCCGGGGCCAAGGGGCTGCCCGCGGTGGACGCCTCCAACGAGCTGCTGCACCGCTACGGCCACCCAACCCACGCCTTCGACGCCGACAAGGTCAAGGGCGGCATCACGGTCCGCTTCGCCCGGGCCGGGGAGACCCTGGTGACCCTGGACGGGGTGCAGCGCCTGCTCACCGAAAAGGATCTGCTCATCGCCGATGACGCCGGCCCCATCGGCCTGGCGGGGACCATGGGCGGCGACGGCACCAAGGTGTCCGCCGGCACCAGGCGGGTGCTGCTGGAGAGCGCCTTCTTCGACCCCCGCACCGTGCGCGCCATGGCCCACCGCCACGGGCTCCACACGGACGCCTCCGCGCGCTTCGGCCGGGGCGCCGATCCCGGCTTCGCCCCGGTGGCCCGGGACCTGCTGGCCCAGCGCCTGCAGGCCTGGTCCGGGGCGCGGCTGCAGTCCGCCTGGGCGGCGGGCTCGCTGCCCCCGGCCGGCCCCTGGGTCGCCCTGCCCTGGACCATGCTGGACCGGGTGGCCGGATACCCCATCGACCACGGCGCCGCTTCGGACCACCTGCGGCGGCTGGGCTGCGGGCTGCGGGAGACCGCGGACGGCCTTTCGCTGCAGTCCCCCAGCTGGCGCCACGACCTGGCCCTGCCCGACGACTTCGCCGAGGAGGTGATCCGCCTGAACGGCTACGAGCGCATCCCCTCGGTGCTGCCGCCCCTGGACTGCTCCCCGGTGGCCCTGGCGCCCGACTACCTCAAGCGGCGCAAGCTTGCCCTGCGCCTGGCCAACCTGGGATTTTTCCAGACCGTGACCCTGGGCTTCACCGACCTCCTGGAGGACAAGGAAGGCCACGGCATCGGCGACCACCCCGAGCTGCGCACCCTCAAGAACCCCCTGGGCGAGGACTATTCTGTCATGCGCGGCACCCTGCTGCGGGACCTGGCCCGGATCGCCCGGCTGAACCTGGAACGGGGGGCGCGGGAAGTGCGCTTCTTCGAGATCGCCCCGGTGTTCGAGGCCCATCCCGGCAGGCCCATGACCGAGACCTGGACCCTGGGCCTGGTCTGGGGCGGCGAGCTGGGCGGCGAGGATCCCCTGTCGCCGGTCCGGCACATGGGGGAACCCGAGGGGCAGAGCTTCCTCATCGGGGTGCTCAAGGCCATCGGCGTGCCCGAGGCGGCCATCCGGGCCTTCAAGCGGTGGCGGGTCTCTGGCTGGGAGGGCAAGGACCAGGGGGGCTGGCAGTTCGAGATCCCCCTGGCGGACATCCCCTTCGAGGCCGAGCGGATCATCCCCCAGTTCGCCCCCTTCAGCCGGTTCCCGGTGGTGGAGCGGGACCTTTCCCTGCTGGTGGCGCTGGGCCAGCCGTACGATGACCTGCGCGGGGCGGTGGCCGCGGCCCTGGCCGGCGTCCCGCTTGCAGAACTCAAATGTGTGGATGTGTTCCGTCACAAGAACCTCCCCCCGGGGCGCCAGGCCTGGCTGCTCCGGCTGCGCTTCCAGGCGCCCGACCGCACCCTCACCGGGGAGGAGGTGGACGGCTGGATGGCGCGCGCTTTGACCGCCGCGGAATCCCTCGGCGCCCGATTGCGCGGTTAAACTATAGCCACGAGGCAAACATGGATCTCCTGAAACAGCTCGAAGCCAAGCTCCAGCTCCTGGTCCAGCAGCGGAACGAGTTCCGCGACGAGGCGGCCGCGCTCAAGGCGGACCGGGGCACCCATGACGAGGAGCTGCACAGCCTGCGCCGGCGCCTGGAGGACCTGCAGACCGAGCACTCCGCCCTTCAGCGGGAGCGGGAAACGGTGAAAAAGCAGGTAGAAGCCATCCTGAAGATGGTGGAGGGCCTGGAATGACCCAGGCCCCGGGCATCTCCCTGGAGCTGCTGGGCCGGCAGGTCCGGGTCAACACCATGGCCGGACCCGAAGAAATAAACGGGGCGATGGCAATTCTTGAGGCCACGTTCCGCGACATGGAAACCGCCTATGAGCTAAGATGGGGTATTCCGCCATCGGCGCTGGATACATCTTCATGGCTGCTGATGGGGGCCCTCAACTTGGCGCACCGTGTGGCGCGCCTGGAAAGGGAAGCCTGCCAGCACACTCAGAACCTGGAACAGACCCTCACCAAGCTGCTCGATGATGTTCCGGACGAAGCCATTCCCCCTTCCGGCTCCCTTTTCAAAGGGTGACTCGGATTCTGATCCCTGCGAGGCCCGTGATTGGCCAAGCGCTTGTTCCGTATTACGCCATGGGAGACCTTCCCCCAGCACTGTGCGTTCCGCGCGACGGCGCGCCTTAAGCTGGGAATCTGGTAGCCCCCCTTTTAGCTAGGGAACACGGCAAGCCTCCACGACCGAGCGGGGATCCCTTTTCGTCCAACAGGTTCCGATGCTGATGGCTCCAAAACCTCAGGAGCATTCGCATGAACATGTTGGGATGGTTGTTCTTCGGCCTGGCGATCATCGCCCTGGCCGGCTTCATCTACCAGATGCGCAAGGCCCAGCAGGCGGTGGTGGACGTCTCCCACGCCCAGGCCCGGGCCGAGGCCGAACTCAAGGCCGAGCGCGAGCGGTTGCTGGGCGAAGCGGAGAAGGAGGCGGCCAAGGTGGTCAACCGCGGCCAGCGGGAAGCCGACGCCATGCGCAAGGAGGCCGAGCTCAAGGCCAAGGAACAGGCCCTTTCGGCCCGCCAGGAGGCCGAGAAGCTGGCCAACGAGCGCATGCAGACCCTGGACAAGCAGGAGCAGCGCATCCAGGGCAAGGAGGACAGCCTCGACAAGAAGCTGGTGCAGGTGGACCAGAAGGTCAAGGAAGTTGAGGTCAAGACCGAGCGGCTGAACGAGGGGCAGGAAAAGCTGGCGGCCATGCAGGTGGACGTGAAGCGGATCATCGAGGAGCAGTCGGCCCGGCTGGAGGCCATCGCCGGCCTCACCCGGGAGGACGCCAAGAACGAGCTGGTGACCCAGCTGGAGTACACCGCCAAGATGGACGCCGCCAAGCTGGTGCGGCGGATCGAGGACGAGGCCATGGAGGAGGCGGCCAAGCGGGCGCGCTGGACCATCACCGCCGCCATCCAGCGGGTCGCCTCGGACGTGGTGGCCGAGACCACGGTCAGTTCGGTGCAGCTGCCCAGCGACGACCTCAAGGGCCGGATCATCGGCCGTGAGGGTCGCAACATCCGGGCCCTGGAGAAGGCCACCGGCTGCGACCTGATCGTGGACGACACCCCCGAGACCATCGTGGTGAGCAGCTTCGACCCCATCCGGAGGGAGGTGGCCCGCCAGGCCATCCTCAAGCTGCTGGCCGACGGCCGCATCCACCCCGCCCGGATCGAGGAGGTGGTTGAAAAGACCAAGATCGACATGGACCTGCACCTCAAGGAGCTGGGCGAGGCCGCGGCCATCAGCCTGGGATTCCCGGACGTGCACCCCAAGCTGCACAAGCTCATCGGCCGGCTGAACTACCGCACCAGCTACGGCCAGAACGTGCTGAACCACACCAAGGAAGTGGCCCACATCGCCGAGTACATGGCGGCCGAGCTGGGCGCCGACCAGCGGCTGGCGCGCCGGGCCGGGCTGTTCCACGACATCGGCAAGGCCATCGACCGGGAAGTGGAAGGCACCCACATCGAGATCGGCATGGAGCTGCTCAAGCGCTTCGGCGAGAAGGACAACGTCATCCACGCCATGAGCTGCCACCACGGCGACTTCGAGCCCAAGACGGTGGAGGCCATGCTCATCACCGCCGCCGACGCCCTGTCCGCCGCCCGTCCGGGCGCCCGGCGGGAGATGCTGGAGACCTACGTCAAGCGCCTGGAGGCCCTGGAGGCCATCGCCAACAGCTACAAGGGCGTGCAGAAGAGCTTCGCCATGCAGGCGGGCCGGGAGATCCGGATCATGGTGGACGCCGGCCAGGTGAACGACGACCAGGCCTTCTGGATCGCCAAGGACGTCACCAAGCGGATCGAGGGGGAGATGCAGTACCCCGGCCAGATCAAGGTGACGGTCATGCGCGAGACCCGGGCGGTGGAGTACGCTCGCTAAGGGCGGCGAAAAGTCATGATCCTCCCAGCCGCCGAGGCGGCCTGGTCCGCTCAACGAAAAACAGGAGGTCAAAAGCCTTCGGAGCTACCATCTGGCAAAGGTGGCTCTTGCGTTCAGCCCCGGAAAACTCAGCACCGATCCTCCATGTGCCCTGGGGAGTCTGGAACCAGGCTGCGGTTTCCCCTTGGACGGGAATGAGTCGAAGGTCCAGGGCCAGCAACGGCTTGCCGATTGAATCCAGGGCCGCGTCCAGAGTTGCTTCAGGGTGGGCTGGAACGGTGAAGGTTCCAACCGCCCTGGAAGGGCTGCTCTTGTCGACGGCCAGGAAGGCGCCCCTTCGAAAGGCCGTCCCGGTAGCCAGGTAATCCTTTCCCAACACCTCGCGCAAGTGCCAGCCCATGGGTTCAACCCCGGTCCAGTCCTCGGGGAGGGCCATGGAAGCATGGTCGTCATGGACCCACAAAGCGACCTTGGACCCGGCCGGCATCCGGCTCAGGATCGTCTGAACCTGACCTGCCATTGCTTTTTCGCGTGCCTTGCGGCCTTCGATGCTCCGGTCCGGCATGGTTGCCAAGAAAGGATCAATGGCGAAAACGCCGACCTTGGCCGGATGAGCCGGGTTCGCATTGTATTGCCGCAACCACATGGCAAGCTCCAGGACCTCGCGGGTGGGCCCTGTCCAGAAATCCAGCTCGCGAACCGCCTGTTCCGGGTTTCCGGTTCCTTGAAGGATGTACGCATTGAGCGCAAGGGTGTCGGAGGGGTCCGCCTCAAGCCCGATCGCGGTGAACCCCATGCGCTCAACGAGATAGGCGATGAACCGGTGGGCCAGTTGGGTGAATTCCCGGGTGCCATGGCAGGCTTCCCCTATGGCCACCACCTTGGCGGATCCGACCATGGCGGCCAGAGGCGCCAGGTCATCCTGGGGCTGGTTGGGATCACAGGAAGCAAGGGCAATGGCATGCTCTCTGATCCAATCGGTGACCACCTTTGAGGGGATCGATGGAGCGGGCGCCAAGGGCAGGTCGAAATGGGTGGCCGAACCGGCCAGTGTGACGGTGGATTCCCGGTCTCCGAACCCCTGGGCACGGGCCGCAAAAGCGTACCTGCCTGGTGGCAGGCAGAGACGGTAATGCCCGTTCTTCACCTCCGCCACATAGATTGGACCTTCCCTGGGATCTGAGTCCCCCTTGCGAGCCTGTGTGGAAGCCAGGGCGACCAGACCGTTGGGTGGGGGCAGGCCGTTCACTGGGACCAGCCGACCTTCGAGGAAACTGGTTCCGGGTCCTAGCCGGAGGATCAACCGTGGCGCTCCGGTCCTGCCGCTGGAAGTGCGGTAAAGAACTCCGCCCGTTCCTTCCATCTCAGGATGGGTAACAGAAAAGGTATAGGCGCCTCGCCTGAGCTTCAGCCGAAATCGACCTTCACGATCCGAACGGACCCAGTGCAGCCATTGCCATGGGTCCGATTCGGGATTGAGCGTTGCCGGAAAGGCTGCAACTAAAGCGCCTTCCACTTGCTTCCGGTCCGGTCCTTCTATCCGCCCGGTCACGGTGCTGCGGAATAAAAAGGGGCGACCCAAGGCGATTAACGTGAATCCACCCACCAAAGCCGCTAGCAGGATGACTCTCCCTATTCGCACATCCTCATCCTTGGCCTGTTGCTTTTTTAATTGCCGGGCTTGAATTCAGGATGGCCTGGGTGTGGATTCGGCTTGAAAATGAAGGCGGGTTCCGGTGGGGCTTGCGGGAAGGGCGATGGGTGCATCAGCCGGTTGTATCCCCCTGGGTTGGAGGCCTTGAGGGCACTCAATGCCTCGGCGGTTCGAGCTTTGGCCTCAGCTGCCTGACGGTCCTTGTACCCCTGCTGCCCTTCAACAGAGCCGTCTCCCATTCGTTTGCCTTTTGTGGCCCATCTGGCTGCTCGGAACATTCCACCGGTGACATGGCCGAGTTCATTGTCGTCAAGGATCTGGAGAGGTGATTCGGTCTTCATGGCGATGACCTCCAAGAAAGAAAATTTATATTCCTGAACACCGATACCCGGGTCGGCTTTCATGGGTGGCCATTGCTTTCAGAAGGTTCCCGGCAGCGGGAACCTTTCCTCATTCAGAAAGACTGATAGGGGGAGAAGTGTCCTTCTCCGGGAGGACAGGTGCGAATCTTGGTTGTCACCATGGCGGCCTGTCTGGAGGAACAGGCCGGCGCCGTCGGGTCCCATCAGGGCCAGGCCAGCACGGGCCGGCCGGACGGAGCCTGGCCGGCGCGGGAGTCCTCCACGGTCAGGACCAGGGCCTCGGGCCATGCCGGGTCGGGCAGTTCCAGCACCAGGCGGCCGCGCCCCGAGGCGTCCGGCGCCGGTTCGGCCAGCAGTTTCCAGGCGCCCCCGGCCTGGCGCCAGAGCCGGTAGGTGGAGCCGGCGGGCGGGGCGGGGAGGTTGGACAGGTTGAAGACCGCCATGGTCCCGCCCCGTTCGGAGCGATAGTTGGCGTGCGGGCCCAGCTCCACCGGTCCCTGGGGCGCCGGCCGAGCCAGGCGCAGGGCCTCCATGCGGCTGCCGGTGAGCATGGCCAGGGCCCGCTCGTCCCGGAGCAGGACCGACCGGTGGTGGTTCCAGCCGTAGACGGTCAGGCCGACGGCGGCCACCAGCGCGGCCACCAGGCCTGACAGGGGGGTGTTCAGCTTTTCCAGGGCCAGGCGGATCCGGCCCTTGACCGTGCCAAGGGGCAGGTCCAGGAAGCTGGCCACCTGCTCGTGGGTGAGGTCCTGGAAGAAGGCCAGGCGCAGGGCCTGGCCCTGCTCCTGGGGCAGCGCCGCCAGGGCCCGGCGGATGGCGGACTTCTGGTAGTCGGCCCACAGCTGCTCTTCGGCGCCGGGGTCGTGGGCGGAGACGTCCACCAGGGTGAGCTCGGAATGGCCGTCCAGCCTGGGCCGCCGGCCCCGCTCGCGAAATTCGTTGAGCACCCGGCGGTGGGTGATCTGCAGGACCCAGGAACGGAAGCTGCCCAGGGTGGGGTCGAACGCGGCTGCTTTCTGCCAGACCCGCAGGAAGACGTCCTGGGTGATCTCCTCGGCCGCCGAGGCGTCCAGGCTGCGGCAGGCGATGTGGAAGACCAGGGGCGCCAGGCGCCGGTGCAGCGTCTGGAGCGCCTCCTGCCGGCCGGCGGCCAGTTCGGCCATCAGTTCCTCGTCGGTCATGGCCTCCCGCCGCTCGTCGCTGCCCAGGTTTTCCACCTTCTTGCCCCCCTTCAATGGATACACCGGGAAGGGCACCCTGGATCAGGCCAGGGCGCGCATGAGGATGAACACCCCGCCGTTCCATAGGCCGTGGACCAGGATGCAGGTGGCCAGGTTGCCCGTGCGCAGGAAGGCGAAGCCCAGCACGATCCCCAGGGTGGCCAGGATGGGCAGGCCCAGGGGCTGCATGTGCATGACGCCGAAGCTCAGCCCGGAGATGGCCACCGCCAGCAGCCGCCCGTGGCGGGCGCCCAGCCGCTCCCCCAGCCAGGGCAGCAGGAACCCGCGGAACAGGAGTTCCTCGAAGGCCGGCGCCAGGACCGCCACGGTGAGAAATACCAGGGTGACCGCCCAGGCTCCGCGCAGATGGGCCAGCATTTCCAGCAGTTCCTTCTGGGGCGACTCGCCGCCGGGCAGCAGCGGGCTCATGACCAGGGAGACCGTCACCACGGCGGCGAAGGCCAGGGCGAAAAAGCCCAGGCCCGCGGCCAGGGCCGCCCCGTTCCGGCCGGGGAACAGCCGCCGGCAAAGGGTGCGCAGATCCACCCCCTCGGCCCGCAGCAGGAAGGCGGTGCCGGCGAAGGCGTGCAGGGCGTAGACCAGGGGCAGGAAGACCGGCTTGAGCGCGGGCAGGACTCCGATCACGGTGGCTACGGCGGGGCCGGCCGCCAGGAGGGTCAGGAACCAGCCCAGGAGGACGATGACCAGGGCCCGCCCGGACATCCCGTAGCGGGGCAGGGGGCGGGGAGGGACCGGGCGCAGGGCGAGGGACAGGGCGTAGCCCAGGCCGGCCAGGGCCAGCAGGAGCCCGGCCGAGCCCAGGGCGCCCAGGGCCGCCAGCCGCGCCGTGGCCCAGGCGCGGGCCTGGGCTTCCAGGGGGGCGGGATCGCCTCCGGAACGGGCCAGCATCCGCGCGGCCAGGATGCGCGCGGCATAGCCGCCTCCCAGGGCCTTGCGCACTTCCTGGAGCGCCGCCTGCGCGGGCGGGGCGCCGGCGCCGCGGTAGGCCCAGGCCCAGGCCTGGCGGAAGGCCTCGCCGTTGGCGCCGGGGGCGGCCTGGATGAGCCTGGCGCCGGTGTCCAGGTCGCCGGACTCGGCCGCATGCACCGCCAGCACCGCCTGGTCCCAGCCGCTGTGGCGGCCGGCGGCCAGCGGCGCGATGGCGGTGCCCGGCAGGCTGAAGCCCTTGAGGGAGGCCAGCCCGTTGGCCTTGGCACCGCCCAGGACCACATCCTGGATCCGGCCCTCCAGGCTCGCCTGGTCTTCGGGCGGGCGCGGGCCGGCCCGGCGCAGGACCTGGTTCCAGGCCAGGAACAGGATCACCAGCAGCAGGCAGGCGATGAACGGATCGGCCCAGCTTCGGTCAGGGTTCCAGGGCTGGGAGTCGTGCGGCGCCATAGCTCTGGATGATACATTGTTGGAGCCCGTCCAAGTGATGCATCCAGGAGTCCCCGTGGCCTTCATCCAGCCCATCGAAGTGCGTTTTTCCGATCTGGATGCCCTGGGGCATGTGAATCACGCGACCTTCCTCAGCTACCTGGAGCACGCCCGGGTCAAGTGGTGGCGGCCCCGGCTGGGGGCCAACCCCTTCCAGGACGACGGCTATGTGATGGCCCGGGTGGAGGTGGACTACCGCAACCCCATCCTCCTGGGCGACCAGGTGCGGGTGGAGCTGCGCTGCGACCACGTGGGCAACAGCTCCTTCACCCTGGCCTGCCGGCTGGTCCGGGAACCGGACGGCGCGGTGCTGGCCGACGCGCGGACGGTCCAGGTCATGATGGATTTCGCCACCATGCGGCCCCGGCCGATCACCCCGGAGACCCGGGCCTGGCTGGAGGCCCAGCGATGAGACTGGGCACGGCGGTCTGGAGCGATAGCGCCTCGGAGCGCACGGCCCTGGTGGCGGAGCTGCCTTCGGACCCGGGCCGGGTGGTGGACCTGAACCGCATGGAGCACCTGCGCCTGGCCAAGCTGGGCGAGGGCTGGGCCGAGCGCATGGCCGCCGCCACAGTGCCGCCCAGCCTGCGCCAGCTGCTGGAGGGAGGCCCCCGGGCCATCCACCGGGCCCGGCAGGTGCTGGCCTACGCGGAGAAATGGCACAAGCGCGGCGGCCTGCCGGAATCGCTGGCGCCCCTGGCCGGCTCGGCGCGGATGCTGGCCTGCCTGCCGCGCCCCCTGGCCCTGCGCCGCTGGGACGGGAGCTCTCTGGACCGCCTGGCGGTGCAGGGGCCGTTCGGGACCCTGGGCAGTCAGCCGGCCCCCACCCTGGCCCTGGTGGGGCTGTTCGGCGAGGCTCCGGCGGGCTGCTGCCTGGCCCTGGAGCATGCCCGCGGGGTGGTGCTGGGCGCGTGGCTGGAGCTGGACCTGGACTGGGACGGCGCGCTGGAGCTGACCCTGGGCGGGCAGCACCGGCGCCTGCCCCTGGACGCCTGGCGCGGCCTGGTCCCGCCCCCGCTGCGGCCGGCCGAGGTGCTGCTGGCGCCTGCCCCCCACCTGCGCCTGGGCCAGGGTGAGCCCGGCCAGGAGGTCCGGCTGGCCAGCGCCTTCGAGACCCTGGCCGCGCGGCTGGCCGAGGGCGAGGTCCACGCCACCGTCCAATGATCAGCCCAGGGCCAGCATCCGCTTCACCGGTTCCAGGGCCCGCAGCCGCACCGTCTCGTCCAGTTCGATCTCCGGGCTCAGGTCGCGCAGGGCGACGTAGAGCTTCTCCATGGTGTTGAGCCGCATGTACGGGCAGAGCGAGCAGCTGCAGCCGCTGTCCACGGGGATGGGGATCAGCTCGGCGTCGGGCCGCAGCTTGTGCATCTGGTGCAGGACGCCGGCCTCGGTGCCGACGATGAAGGCCTTGGCCGGGCTGCCGGCGACGAAATGCAGCAGGCCGGAGGTGGAGCCCACGTAGTCGGCCATCTGGGTCACGCTGGCGTCGCATTCGGGGTGGGCGATGGTCAGGGCCGCGGGATGGGCCGCCTTGAGTACGGCCACCCGCCGGGCGGTGAACTGCTCGTGGACGATGCAGAAGCCCGGCCAGAGCACCATGTCGCGCCCGGTGCGGTCCATGACCCAGCGGCCCAGGTGGCGGTCCGGGGCGAAGACGATCTTGCGGTCGGCGGGGATGCTGCGCACCACCCGCTCGGCGTTGGAGCTGGTGCAGATGATGTCGGACAGCGCCTTCACTCCGGCCGAGCAGTTGATGTAGCTCACCACCACGTGGTCGGGGTAGTCCTTGAGCCAGGCGCCGAAAGCGCCGGCGGGGCAGCGGTCGGCCAGCGAGCAGCCGGCGTCCAGGTCCGGGATGACCACCCGCTTGCGGGGATTGAGGATCTTGGCGGTCTCGGCCATGAAATGGACGCCGCAGAAGGCGATCACGCTGGCGTCGGTGTCGGCGGCGGCCTGGCTGAGCTGGAGG
>Ga0302320_10021287_pt1 | contig 12881 bp, 13 predicted proteins | sample Bog_T0_3_FD_202130 | JGI IMG/M metagenome (GOLD analysis project Ga0302320, IMG submission 202130) | Peat permafrost microbial communities from Stordalen Mire near Abisko, Sweden - Bog_T0_3 | ecosystem: Environmental > Terrestrial > Soil > Wetlands > Peat | place: Sweden: Abisko, Stordalen Mire...
GAGAAGCATCGCCTGCCTCGCTATGCGAGTGCTTGTCCGTTGAACCGATATCGGCGAGCGCCAGCGCGGCTTGCGCGCTTGCCGTGGACGCCGGGGTTGTAGGCGCCACCGCGACGGCGGACACTGCGGCCATGGCGGCCATGGCGGCGGCTCCGAGGGTAGCCGGGTCTTGCCCGCCCGCACCGGCGACTGTCGGCGTGGACGAGTCGTCATCGCTCGATGATGACGGGTCTGTGCCACGTCCAAAACCTGCGGCCACTGCGTCCTGCGCGGCTGCGGATATACTGGCTACGGAGATCGCCGGGGCGCCGGCCGTCGCGGCGGTTGCGCCGCTGTTCGCGGAGCTCGCGGCATTCGTCGTTGCTTTCGCATTGCCGGCATCGGCGTTGGCGCTCGGCGTGGAGGTCGCCGCGTTGCGGGCCGCGGTGGCTGCTCCGCCCGTCAGTGAAGTCAGACTCGCGCCTTCCACCGACGCGGCGGCCGCCTTGATCGTCTGGGCGCTGGAGGTCGCAGCAGTAGTAGCAGGTGCCGCGACACTTGCCACGTCCCCGGGAGCCGCGGTCCCTGGGACGGTGCCGACAGACGTCGTTCCTGGAACGCTTGACGCGGTCGCATCCGTCGCTCCGGGGGTGCCAGAACCCTGCGTGCCCGTATCCCCGTCCGAATCCGTAGCGGGCAGGCCCAAGGCTTGAACAAATCCAGCGGCTGGACTCGCTTTATTGGCCGTTCCGGCCGTCGAGCCGGCCGCCGAGCTTGAATTTGCGGCGGCATCGGCCGTCTGTCCGGCAGCAGCCGCAGCGCTCGCGGCAGCGGCCGAGTCACCGGATGGCGCGCCGCTCGCGGTGCCGCTGGTCGAGCCGCCGGCGGCGGCGATGCTCGTCGGACTACGGGAGCTGCCGCCGGCCGCAGTACTTGCGGTACCTGCAGCGGAGCCGCCCGATCCACCGGTCCGGTCCGTGGATGCCGCCGCCGCCGCCGCGGCGGAGGTCGGGGGCGGCGAGAGATTGCCAGGCGCCGGCAAATGTCCGCCGCTCGACCCGTCGCTCTGGCCCTTGTTCGTGGCCGGCTTGCGGGCGGCCGATTTGGCGGCCGCGTTGTTGAGCGCAGACGCAAAATCCCTGCCCGCGGTATTCTGAGCCGAGAAATCAATAGACGCCGCGCCGCCGGATTGCGCTGCGGCATTCGTCGGCTGGGCGACATTGATGAGGGGGGCGCGCGAAATCACTGGAATTGCATTCATACCGGTTGAATTAGCAAGCGACGTGCCAAGCCGTACGCCGCGGGCTTGCGGCGGCTATTCCCCAGGGCCTGCTCGCAACCTTGGGCTACGGGGTCCGATTGAATTTCAGTACCAGGGTCGCGCATCCGAGCAGGCCCGCACCCTCGATCCATGCGAGCCAGCGGTTCATGTTGCTCGACACTCCGAACTTGGCGGACGCACGCAGTGCGCGATGCGCGAGCCAGCCATAACTCAACAGTATGCAGAATTCAGGCAACATGGATGTGGCCGCCAAGATCAGCATCTGGGGTACCACCGCTTGCAGCGGATCGATGAATTGAGGCAACAGAGCCAAGAAAAATAGCAATGCCTTCGGATTGGCCAACTGCAGTGTGAGCGCACCGAGGTACACACGGCGTCGATCACCTTGTTCCTCAGGCTGCGCCTCACCCAAGGCGACGGCGTGACTCGAACCGGCCGAGCGCAGTGCCTTGATGCCAAGATAGATCAGATACGCCGCACCCGCCCATTTGGCAATTGTGAAGAAACGGGCGCTGGCGGCGATGATGGCGCCGAGACTCGTTGCCGAAAGCGTGAAGTAGATGGCGTTCGCGCTGATGATGCCCGCAGCGGCGGGCAGCGAGCGCCGCAGGGCCCCGCGCACCCCTTGGGATACCACATAAAACACCGCCGGACCCGGTGACAGCGAAAGCGCCGTCTCCATTACCAGAAACAGCAGCCAGGTTTTGAAAGTCATGTTGGCCTTGCGAATTGCACAGACTCTAGCTTACCAGTGTGGGCGCTCATAACTGGTTGTTTTGGGTCGAAATTACCGGCTCCAAGAAAGTGTGGCTTCAAGCGGTCAAGCGTAACTGGGAGCGATTCCCGTGCTCTCGTCCGTACTCAACAGTCCTCGCGATCGCCGTGAACATTCAAATAATGCGCACCTTCGTGCGGCTGCGCGCGACGCTGGACTCGAGCAAGAGACTCGCCCGGCGATTCGCCCGACTCGAAGCAAGGCTCGATAAAAAACTCGCCAAGCACGACGAATCCATCAGCGACATCCTATCCGCCATAAGGCAACTCATGGAATCACCTACATCAAAGCAGCGAGGGATTGGCTTCACCGCGGATCTCGGCGAGAAGGCGTGATATACCGAGTTTATGGTTCGCAAGCCGAAGAAATCGGAGTTTGAGATACCGTTGCTCCGTTATGATAATTTGCGGCATGCGCACCCAAACATTCGCCTTGTTGTTTGTCGTCTGCTGCTTCTCCATTGCCGACGGCGCGCCGTTCAACGCCAGCCCCGTCTCCGTCGAGTCGCGAATCGCGTCTCAGAACGCGCTGTTCGAGGAATACTATCAATCCGAACTCAAAGCCCATCCCGAACGCGCGACGGCCTATGGAGACTATCGCTATAACGACCGGTTGGACGACTACTCTCTCGCCGGCAGCGCCAGTCAGCACGCCGCCGAGCAGGCGTTTCTGGCGCGTTTGGAGGCGATCCCGACCAAGGGCTTTTCCGAGCAGGACACACTGTCCCATGAAGTTTTGCGCAGCACACTCAGGCAGCGCATCAAGAACTACGGCTTCAAGGAATATGAGATGCCGGTGAGCCAGATGGACGGCCCGCATGTACGGCTCGCCGATCTGCCCCTCGCGGTTCCGTTCGACTCGGTGAAGCAGTACCAGGACTACATCGCGCGCCTGCATCAGATCCCCCGCGTTTTCAGCCAGACCGAGCAAGTGCTGCGCGCCGGAATGAAGGACCAACTCATGCCAGTGCGCTTTCTGCTCGAGAAAGTACCCGCCCAGTGCGAGGGCGTGATCGTGGCGGACCCCTTTTTGCTGCCCACCAAGAAGTTTCCCCCGAGCATTTCGGCGCAAGAGCAGCAAGGTCTGACCCAGGCCATCACTGCGGCCGTGGTCGACGAGGTGTTACCGGCCTACAGGGCATTTGCCGGCTTCATTGCCGCGGATTACGTGCCGCACGGGCGCACGACCCTCAGCATCGCCTCGCTGCCCGGCGGCAAAGATCGATACTTGAATGATATCCACAGCCGCACCACGGTCAGCACCCTGACTCCTTACCAGATTCATCAAATCGGCCTGCGAGAGATCGACCGCATCCAGTCCGATATGTTGATCATCGCGCATAAGGAAGGCTTCGCCGACCTGGCGTCCTTCCGCGAGTCGGTGAAGACCAATCCCAAATACAAGCCAACATCCGCCGAACAGATCGTCGATGACTTCCGCAGGTATGTTGCTCAGATGCAGCCCAAGCTGCCTGACCTGTTTACCTTCATCCCCGGCTCGCCGGTCACAGTCGAAGCCATTCCGGATTTCCAGGCCGCCATGGCCACGCATTATCAAACCGGCACTCCGGATGGCAAACGGCCCGGTCGGATCGTGGTGGCCACGTCCAGCTTTGCGCAGCGCACGCTGGTCGATGACGAAGCCACCGCCTATCACGAGGGCATCCCCGGGCACCACATGCAGCTGTCGGTGGCCCAGAAGCTGGTGGGATTGCCGAAGTTCCGCCAACATTCGCAGAACTCGGGATACATCGAGGGCTGGGCGTTGTACGCAGAACAGCTCGGCAAGGAAGTTGGGTTCTATCAGGATCCCGTGAGCGATTACGGCCGCCTCTCGAGCGAATTGTTTCGTGCCGTGCGGCTGGTGGTCGACACCGGTCTGCATTCCGAAGGGTGGACCCGCGATCAAGTGGTCGCATTCTTCCGCCAGTCCGGGGCCATCGACGAGCCCACCATACAGTCTGAAACCGACCGGTACATTTCGTGGCCGGCTCAGGCACTGTCGTACAAACTGGGCCAGCTCAAGTTTCGCGAGCTGCGCGACCGAGCCCAGAAGGAATTGGGCCCGAAATTCGACATTCGCGCCTTTCACGACGAGATGCTGAGCGGCGGCGTGCTGCCGCTCGACTTGCTGGACTTTCGCACCAATAGCTGGATTCGGGAACAAACACAACAGCCGAAATCTGCTTTCGCCAACTGATCTAGCCGGCCGGCGCTGAGTGCATCACAATAGGGCATGAATAGCCGAAAGCCCGTTACATTGCATCGTTTGCGCCAGATGCGCATCGCCGGTGAGAAAATCGCGGTGCTGACTTGCTACGATGCTGCGTTCGCGCGCGTTCTGGATGATGCCGGCGTGGATTCGCTTCTGGTGGGAGACTCGCTAGGCATGGTGCTGCAGGGGCGTGCGACCACTCTGGCGGTGACCATGCAAGAAATGGTCTATCACACCGGATGCGTAGCAAGAGGCAACCGGACGGCATGGATCATTGCCGACCTACCCTTTGGCAGCTACCAGGAGTCCACCGAGGTCGCGATGCGCAACGCCACCCTGCTCATGCAGCAGGGTGCTCACATGGTGAAAATCGAAGGCGGCGGCTGGACCGCGCCCATCGTGCGCTTCCTGGTGGATCGCGGCGTCCCGGTCTGCGCCCACCTGGGTTTCACTCCTCAATCGGTGCATGCGCTCGGCGGTTATCGGGTGCAGGGCCGCGATGAGGCGGCTGCCCGCGTGTTGTGCCGCCAAGCCGAGGAACTCGCGGCGGCGGGGGCGGAACTTCTGGTCGTGGAGATGGTGCCGGCAGCCGTTGCACGCGATCTGACGAACTCGCTGTCCATCCCGGTCATCGGCATCGGCGCCGGCGTCGGCTGCAGTGGCCAGGTTCTCGTACTGCACGACATGCTGGGATTGACCGGCGGCGAACCGCTGCGGTTCGTGCGCAATTTCATGGACGGCAGCACCAGCATCGAGCACGCCGTAAGTCAATACGTAGCGGATGTGAAAGGCGGCCGATTTCCCGACGACGCCCTTCACGGCTTCTGAGCGTCGCTCGGCGTGCAAATAATCCGGACGACTGCCGAATTGCGCGTAACTCTGGCGGGTGGCCGGAGAATCGCATTGGTGCCGACCATGGGCAACCTGCATGCAGGCCACCTGTCCCTGGTGCGCATTGCTCGGGCGCGCGGCGACCTCGTGGTGACCAGCATTTTCGTCAACCGGCTGCAGTTCGCGCCTCATGAGGACTTCGCCACCTATCCTCGCACCCTGCAACGAGACTGTGAGCTGCTGCAGGCCCAAGGCTGCGACATCGTATTTGCGCCGGACGACCAGGAAGTCTACCCGGAAGCACAGGGATACACCGTGCATCCGCCACAGACGCTGACCGACATCCTCGAGGGCGAGGTGCGGCCGGGATTCTTCACCGGCGTCTGCACGGTGGTTGTGAAACTCTTCAACATGGTACAGCCCACGGTCGCCGTGTTCGGCAAGAAGGACTATCAGCAGCTCATGGTCATTCGAAACATGGTGCGCCAACTGGCGCTGCCCATTGAGATCGTGCCGGCGGACACCGTGAGAGACGCCGACGGACTGGCGTTGTCATCCCGCAACGGCTACCTGAGCGATTCGCAGCGCAGCGAGGCGGCGCGGCTGAATGCCGCCTTGAGTACAGTGGCGGCAGCGGCCCGATCCGGGTCTTCGGATTGGCGGCGGCTCGAGCGGGAGGCAACGGAGTCTCTAGCCGCGCACGGCTGGCAAACGGACTATGTGGCCGTAAGGCGGCAGATCGACCTGCGCGAGCCATCGGCGCAAGCGGCGTCGGCTAGCGCCCCGCTGGTCGTGCTCGCGGCCGCGAGGCTCGGCGGCGTGCGTCTCATCGATAACATCGAGATCTGAGGGGCGGTCTGCAGGCCGCTCGGGCGTCTCAAGAGCGGCAGGCAGAGGGCAGAAATTTGCTGTCCATATTGGTCCTGTTCTCACCGGCGGCCTCCATTCCCTTCGGCACGACGACCGCAATCAGCAGCCCGAGTATCGCCCCGAGGTAAGTCAGGAAACCAAAGAATTCGCTCCACACCAAGACCACGCTGTTCGAGCAAAAAGACTGGTGCTGGCTGAATTCCGAGAACAACGCCGCGACCGACCGCTCCGCGGCCGGTGTTTGGCCTAGTAGCCAGGCGAGCGTCGGATAAGGCGAGAGTTGCGAATCCTCAACCGGCGCCGCATCCGCATCGGACGATCGCAGTAAGCTTTGTAGTTGCCGCAACGCCGCGGCCTGCCGCGGATCGGCCATGGCATACAGCTTCTCGAAGGCCTGGTCGGTGGTCCTCGTGCCGTCCAATGCGTACTGCAATTGGCGCGCGGCACTCGTCACAGCGTCGGCCGGAATCGCTTTCATGGCACCCACCTAGTTTCGAGCCCGGCAGGGAGAAGGGAGCTCACGATCATCCAGCGTGGTTCGATCTTCGCTCACTGCGGTCAACGGCCGCGCGCGCCCGCGCCCGCACGACCAGACCACCGGGAGATCGGACGCACCCGACGCTTGCCAGGCTCGGAAGGTCACGGTCTTGCCGGCAATCTCGTTCACCCGGCCTGAAAACCGAAAGTCGACTGCGCCTCCGGCGCGGATCGTCTGCACCTCGATCCGGCCTCCTGGGTGAGCCTGTGCTGCATCCACGGACACGCTGTCGTTGGAGTCGGGCCAAAGACCGTGAGTGGCTCGGTACTCCATCATGGCGACTTCCGAAGCAGAAGCACGAGTAACCGCGTCCAGAACATGGAGGTGTTGCTGTATACGATGCATACCGCGCGCCGCTACCCATGTCATGATCCCCATGACCAACAGGCAAATCAGGAATTCAAGCAGGGCCGGGGATTCCGGCCCATCCAGACGCGACCAGTGTAGGCGGACATCCATTCCACGGCCTCCCTTGGATTAGCCTCCCTTGGATTAGCCTCCCTTAAGATTGGCTGCTATCGTCGCATCGAAAATGGGTCAATGCTAGTCCGTCCCGCTTACCCCAAGTCCGTCGCCTACTTTCCGGAAGACATTAAACTAGCAATATTTGCATTGCCCGGCACACATGGCGCAATCCAGTCTGAGCATGGCCACATCGGAGCTGCAGCAGAATCCGGCTGCACTCGCCTCCTTGAGCCATTCGCCGCTCATTGTCCTCGGGGTCCTCTGGGCGACGCTTTGGACGCTCATATCTGCATCCGAGATCTCAGGCTACATTCATGATCCGTCCGTTCCCGTTTGGCAGCCAGTCGCCCTTCTATTGATATCGACCGGCACCATTGCCGCCTGGCTGACAGTCGAACTGCGCTCCACCCGTTATTTTGAAGTGCCGCTCGATCCCCCGCTCTCGTGGTTTCACCACCAACTGCGGCGTCTGCCGCTGCTGGCGCTGTGCTACCTCGTCATCGTGTTCGGAGTGCGGCACGGTCTATTCGCGCTCGCCGGCGCGCCGTATCGGCACGCGCCCTGGAGGATACTGGTCCCCTTCGAGTCCGCCAAAGCATCGCTGTTCTACTGTCTTTGGCTGGGCCTGACCTACGGAACACTGTCGCAGATTCGCTCGCGCGAGCAGACCGCTCAGTTGAACCTGGTTCAAAAGGCTCTGGTGGAAGCCCAACTCGCCCGCCTTCGGGCCCAGCTCAGGCCCCATTTTCTGTTCAATACTCTGAACACGGTTTCATCCCTCATGCACAGCGACGTGGGGCGCGCCGACCGCTTGCTGACGCAGCTCGGTGATCTGTTGCGTGCCAGCTTGGGTGCCGACGAAACCGATACCGTGCCGCTGCGCGAGGAGATGCGCCTGCTGCGCCTCTATGCACAGATCATGGAGGAACGCTTTTCGGGGCGGGTCAGCATGGATTGGCAGATCGGCGAAGCAGCGCTTCCGGTCCGAGTACCTACCATGCTGCTGCAGCCGCTGCTGGAGAATGCTTTCAAGTATGGCGTGGAGCGGAGCGTGGGCGCGCAGCACATCCACGTCGGCGCAAACTGCCATCAGCGGCGGCTGCACATCAAGATCCGCAATACGGGATCCGTGCTGCATTCGCAATGGCGCGAAGGCATCGGCCTTGCGAATTGCCGGGAGCGTCTACGAGTCCTGCACGGAGATAGGGCGACCCTCACCGTGTCGGGCGATGCCGCCGGCGGCGTCGAGGCGGCAATTTCTCTGCCCCTGGAACCTTCGAGCACGTGATGCGTGCCTTCATCGTCGATGATGAGGCGCCCGCCCGCGCGAAGCTGCGCCTATGGTTGACCAAACAATCTGACGTGGAGATCACGGGAGAATATGCCGACGGCCTCAATGCGGCTCAAGCCATCATCGCGGACTCGCCCGATGTAGTCTTTCTGGACGTGCAAATGCCGGGCCTCGACGGTCTCGAACTGGCGGCACAGTTCGAATCTGATGATGCACCGCTGTTCGTATTCGTCACGGCGTACGATGCGCACGCGCTTGCGGCATTCGATTTAAACGCGGTCGACTACCTACTGAAGCCCTACGACGAGGAGCGTTTCGGGCGGGCGCTCGACCGGCTCCGCGAGCGACGACATTCGGCAGTTTATCCGGCTTCAGCGGTGCGGGCCGCACGGCTGCAAACGGGGATCAGCGAAAGGTTGCTGGTCCCCGCGGGCGAGGGCTTGCGCCTGATCGACACCTCCCTCATACACCTGCTCGAAGCGGACGACAACTACGTGCGCGTTCACACGGCCGATCGGCAATACCTGCTTCGCCGCACCCTTCGCGATCTCTTGCAGCAGCTCGGCGAACAGCGCTTCGTGCGCATCCACAAGTCGGCCGCAGTCAATATCGCGGAAATCGATGCACTCACGCCGCTTTTCAAGGGCGACTACGAACTCCGGCTTCGCTCCGGGAAATTGCTGCGCCTGAGCCGCCGGTATACATCAGAGTTGTTCGCGCTCACCGGACGCTAAGGCGACTCACCCCGCACGCACTCCTCTCACCCCAGAGCCATCGCGACTCGGCGTGTGCTGCCTTACCGTTTCGACAAGAGTTGGATCGCGTGCACCGTCCCATTGTGCCGCGCAAGGAGTGAGCATGGCCGAGCCCGTTGACGTACATTCGCAGCCACTGATAGCGCTGTCCGCCGTCTCGAAGCACTACGGTGGCGGGGCCGGCCCGATCGTGGCGCTGCGCGACCTGAGCCTCGAGATCGGCGAAGGCGAGTTCGTGGCGATCATTGGCAAGTCCGGCAGCGGCAAAACGACCTTGATCAATTTGCTCACCGGCATCGACTCGCCGACCAGTGGATCGATCCAGGTAGCGGATACGGCTGTTCATGCGCTGAGCCAGGAAAAGCTTTCCCGCTGGCGAGGCAGGTCCATCGGCATCGTATTTCAGTTCTTTCAGTTGCTGCCCACCCTCACCGTGGCCGAAAACGTCATGCTGCCGATGGACTTCTGCAACACCTTTCCGTCCGCAAAGCGCCTCAGGCGCGCGCTCGAGCTCCTGTCTGATATGGGGATCGCGGATCAGGCCAATAAACTGCCGGCGGCCCTGTCCGGTGGCCAACAACAGCGCGCAGCCATCGCGCGTGCGCTAGCCAACGATCCACCGCTCATCGTGGCCGATGAGCCCACGGGCAACTTGGATTCGCGGACGGCGGCTGAGATCATGGCGTTTTTCGCGCACCTGGTTCATTGCGGAAAGACTGTGGTCATGGTGACCCATGAGCGCGATCTGCGCCGGTATTTCGCACGCTCCATCACGTTGGTGGACGGTACGTTGAGCGACGACGCCGCTGGCGGTTCATAATGCTCAGCCCGCGCTGGAGCAAACTCCTCGGGGATGCAGCGCAGAGCCAGGGCCGCCTGGCGATCATGGCAATAGCCATCGCGGTCGGCGTTTTTGCCGTTGCCGCGATCTCGACGGCCTACACCATCCTGACCCGCGAGCTGGATCGGAGCTATCTGGCCAGCAATCCCGCGACCGCACTCATCGATGTGGATCCGCTCGACGCCGCCACCATCGCGGCGACGCGACGACAACCAGGTATTGCGTGGGCGGAATCCGCGGGCAGGCTGGCGGCCCGGGTCGAGGTGCGCCCCAACGAATGGCTGCCGGCGCTACTGTTCGTGGTACCGGACTTCACTCATATGCGTATCGGCACTGTACGCCTCGAGTCGGGAGTGTGGCCCCAGGAAGGCGGCATTGTGCTCGAGCGGACGGCGTTGGCCGTCGCGAATACCGTGGTAGGAAGCGCGATCACCCTGCAAACGCAGGGCGGCAAACCGCGCCGCCTCAGCGTCACGGGTGCGGTTCACGACCCCAGTCTCGCGCCCGCGTGGCAGCAGCAGACAATATACGGCTACCTGACTCCGGCGACCATGCGCTTACTGGGGGAGAGTTCGGACCTCCATACTCTGAAATTAATCGTTCGTGAGACCTCAGATGGCGCGGCGGGCGTGGAGCACACCGTTGTTGATGTCGCGGGCTGGCTGAAGCGCACGGGCCACGTCGTCCGCGAAATTCGCATTCCTCCGCCACACCACCCTCATCAAGAACAAATGAGCAGCGTCACGCGCATGCTGCTCGCGTTCAGCGTGTTGAGCCTCGTTTTGAGCTCAGTTCTAACAGCCACCTTGACCGCGAACCTGCTGGCACCTCAAGTGAGGCAAATCGGCGTCATGAAGGCGATCGGAGCCTGCAGCAGCCAAATCTTGGGACTTTATGTGGTACTGGTTGCGGCGATCGGATTGGCGGCGGTAAGTATGGGTCTGCCCTCAGGGGTCGCCGGGGGACGTGCCCTGGCGCTGAACGTTGCGCATGTCCTGAATCTGGATCTCGCCAGCCTCGCGGTCTCCAAAGGGATGTACTTCGGGCAGATGGCAGCCGGAGTCGGATTGCCCCTGCTGCTCTCGTTGTACCCCATCATCAGCGCGACCCGACGCACGGTCGGAGAATCGTTGAACGACTATGGGGCGGCACAACCTGCCTCGCGTATTGGACCCGTCGCGCGATGCGTGTCACGCGTCTTGGCGCACGATGCGGCGCTCATTCTGGCAGTGCGCAACGCAGTTCGCCGCAAGGCGCGACTGATCCTGACAGTGGGCCTACTTGGGTTGGCCGGCGCGTTATTCATCACCAGCCTCAATATGGGGGCGGCATGGGACGGCAACTTGGCCATTGCGGGCGCCGAGAGACCCTTCGAGATGGAAGTCCATCTCGTTCGACCCGCGCCTGAGTCGGCGGTGATCGCAGCTGTCTCCGTCGTCCGGGGAGTGAGGCGTGCGGAGCCCTTCAGCGAGGCGACCGCGGCCCTGGCCCGCAACGACGGTCTCGACATCGTCCGAACCTTCCCCGATGGCGGTCACGGCAGCCTTCGAGTGAATGCGCTGCCACCGACAACCGCTTTCGTAAAACCCAACATGATCGACGGACACTGGCTTGAATTAGCCGACAACGACGCGGCGATCCTCAACCTGCAAGCCATGGCGTTTTTCCCCGGTGCCAAGGTCGGCGACGAGATTCACCTCGTGGTCCGCGGCCGCGCCATGGATCTTCGTATCGCAGGGCTCGTGCGCGAACATTTGACCGGCGCTACCGTGTACACGTCGCAAGACACGTATGCGCAATCAATGGCCGAACCCCGTTTGACGGGAGGAGTTCGGGTTGCTCTCGTGGCCAGCGATCCCGGGCAGGCGAATGCCGTCACCGCGACAATCGAACGGTCATTGCAGGCTTCCGGCTTCGCGGTGGCCCAGTCGACGTCGCAGGCTCAGATCGGACGCGCACTGGCGGGGCATTTATACATATTGATTTTCGTCCTGATTGTGATGTCTCTATTGATGGCGCTGGTCGGAACCCTCGGCCTGGCCTCCACCATGACGACTGGCGTGCTCGAGCGCACGCGCGAATTTGCCGTCATGCGGGCAATCGGGGCGAGCAACGCGGCAATATTTCGCACCGTCATCGGCGAGGCAGTTTTCGTTGGAACTTTGAGTGTCGCCGCCGCCGCGGCACTTTCCGCGCCGTTGACCACGGCGGTGGCGAAGGTTGTGGGGACGAGCTTATTGGGACCCGCTCTGGGTGTGATTTCGGCTGGAGCAATACCGATTTGGCTGATCATTGTGCTGCTCGGCGCAGCGGCCGCCAGCGCTTTCCCCGCCTGGACCGCGTCCAAGTTCACGATTCGCGAAGCACTGGTTTATCAGTAGTCAAAGGCAATATTCCGAATGAATAAAACCATCAAAATCATACTGGTCTTGGTGATAGTCATCATCGCCGTCGTGCTGATCCTGCACCACACGAATTTCGACGCAGTGATGAGAAAGCTGCACGGCGGCTGAACAGCTCGCTCAGCGCCTGACGATGCTGACAGATTCGGTCTCGGGATCGAATACGATCTGGGCGTCGCCGCGCTTGAGCTGCTTGATGACGTGGGCGACCTTGTCCTGCAGCGAAAATTCCTTTTCGCCGTAATCCGTGCCTTCTCGAAGCACATAAGATTCGATGACGGCATGCAAGAGATCCGGCGCCAACTCGGTATACGGCACCACCACGGACTCCGGAGGCGCGGACATACCTGGCTCGTCGTCGGAAATGTTCGGCTCGTCTGATTCGCTCGACATTTACACGCCGCTGCGCCGCGCCAGCCAAGAATCCAAATGGCCCGCGAAAGCATTGCGATTCGCCTGACTGAGCGGCGGCGGACCGCCGCCGACATTGCCGCTGGCGCGCATGGTGTCCATGAAATCCCGCATGGCGAGAACTCCGCGAATGGTATCCGGCGAGTAGCGCTCTCCCCGCGGGTTGAGCGCCTCGCCGCCCTTGGCTATCACCTCGGCGGCCAACGGAATATCGGCCGTGACGACCA
>Ga0302320_10021290_pt1 | contig 12880 bp, 16 predicted proteins | sample Bog_T0_3_FD_202130 | JGI IMG/M metagenome (GOLD analysis project Ga0302320, IMG submission 202130) | Peat permafrost microbial communities from Stordalen Mire near Abisko, Sweden - Bog_T0_3 | ecosystem: Environmental > Terrestrial > Soil > Wetlands > Peat | place: Sweden: Abisko, Stordalen Mire...
CCGGAGTGTAAAACGCCGCTGTTGCGTCCGGATGCATGCTGAGCCTCTGAGGATTCTTTTTCCAAGATCAAAATACCGGCTTTAGGCCTGCGGCTTTTGATCGCATGAGCGATAGTTAAACCAATGATACCTGAACCGATAATGATAAAATCATATTTTTTCATTGAACGCCCTTTAGTTTGTTAATATAAATAAAAAATTATACCATTAACGAAAGGCAAATCCATGAATAATAAGGAACAAAATCATCCTTTTGTCATGACCGTAAAACCCGGTCATTATGCTTGGTGCAGCTGCGGGGTGTCTTCCAAGAAACCGTTCTGTGACGGCTCCCACGGAGCTAAAGGCATGCAGCCGCTATTGATAGAAATTACCGAGGAAAAACAGGTTGCCTGGTGCGGCTGCGGACATAGCGAAAAGAAGCCGTTTTGTGATGGCACACATAAAAAAATGTAAGGAAAAAAATTTTGCGTCTTTACCGCTTTATGACCAACGGAACATGGCTTCGATCGTTTTTAAGGCTTTAAGACGGGTGGATTCATCTAATATTACCCTGTCTCTGGCTAAGGGGGCCTTCAGGGCGCGTAAAATGTCCTGGAGGGTATTGGATTTCATGTATTTGCACATGGTGCAGCTGCCGACTAACTGCTTGCCGGGGAATTCCGATTGCAAACGTGCCGAAAGCCCGCATTCGGTCAGCATTAAAAACTGTTTTGAAGTGGTCTCACGCATATACCCCAGCATTTGTTCGGTGCTTCCTACGAAATCAGAATGATCGATGATGGCTGCGTTACATTCCGGATGGCTGACGATCTTAGCATCGGGGTACTCAAGCTTGACCTTCAGAATATCATCCATGCCGTATTCTTCATGGACATAGCAGGTGCCTGAATAAAATTGGATGTCTTTCTTGATCCCCTGGCGCTGCATATAATTCCGAAGATTTTGTCCCATGAATTTGTCGGGTAAAAAATAAATCTTATCATTAGGGATAGCGGTAGCGATCTTGTATACATTTGCAGATGTGACGGTGATGTCACACTCTGCCTTGACTTCAGCGGTGGTATTGATATAACAAATAAAGGTATGCTCCGGGTATTGCCGGCGCAAGTCGCGTACTGTCTGGGGCTTAATAGAATCTGCCAGTGTACAACCATCTAAAACAGCCGGAACCAGTACTTCTTTGTCCGGATTAAGGATTTTAGCCGTCTCCCCCATGAAACGTACCGCCACAAAAACGATCGTTGAGGCAGCGGTATTTAAAGCGTCGCGGCTTAATTTGTACGAGTCACCTACAAAATCAGACACCCCATAAATGATCTCCGGGCTGATATAAGAATGCACCAGGATAACAGCCTTTTTCTCTTCTTTTAGCTCATTGATCTCATTAATAATTGGGACCAATTCTTCGCACTTGCGCAAGGAATACTGGCACACAGAGGCCCCGAGCTTTATATTTTTAAGCTTTTCGTAGAGTTGTTCAGCTGTTATCTGCGTCTTTAACATAAGTAGATAAATATATACCTAATCGCAAAATATATCAATAAAAAAGGGGTTCGCTGTAAATGGTAGACGTCACCATTTATTTAAATGGTAGACGTCACCATTTATTAATTAAGTATTGTGTCCCCTTAATTAGATTGCGCGGTCATTTTTTGCAGGTAGTCTGCGGTGGGGTCATCGATCTGTTCCGGATAGGACAGACCGACCGGACTATCTTTGAATAGCACCGCATAAAATGCGCAAGCGGCTAGATAGGTGCCCGTTACATTAGGATGGGTGTCGTCCTTATATAAGTTAATATCCGGCCTTTCGGCGCGGACATTTTTCCAGATCTCGCCCACCGGAACAAGCAATCCCTGATTTTGCTCGGCCATACGCTTATAGCCCGCATTGATCCTTTCCTGCATCCCTTCATACGTACCAACCTCAGGGACATACCGGGCATTCATCGGATCCCCGTTCTTTTTGGCCATGGTCATATAAAAGACCACCTGAGCTTTCGGATTGGCATCCCGGACCATTTGGCATAATTTTCTAGCATACGGCAATACTTGAGCCTCAAAACGATCTTCTCTTAACGCAGGCAACTGACTTTGCTCCTGAATTACAACAAAATCCCAGATCCCCTTGTTGATCTTGGCCCTAAGTACCGGATCTGAAGCATGCTGGAACAGCGTATAGCCACCCGGAGCATACATGTCATGTTCCATTAAATGATGTCTGGATTCCGCTAATTGGGCAATCAGATCAGGAAGGTGGTTCATAAAGGTCAGACTGTTACCTATAAATAACACATGGATCGTAGGACTTTCAGAAGCATCTTGAGACGCCTGAGAAACTGAAGCATTACCGAAGAGTATCAGACAGAACGTTAAAATATATTTATAAAGATGGATGTCATAGACCATTTAACATTCCCCTTTAAGGGCATGGGGTGAGGCGTGGATGATCTTCACTTTGACCAGATCCCCTATCTGATGATCACCGGCTGACAAGATGACCAGCTTACCTGAGTCCGTACGGCCTACGGCATGCTTTGCCGCCTCCTTGTCCCCGGTGGCCGGCTCAATAAGGATCTCATGCACCTTACCGACATACGCCAGATTCTTCTGGTAGGTGATCTCATTCTGGATCTTATTTAAACGCATGATCCGTTCGGTTTTGACTGATCCCGGGACATCGTCAGGATATTTCTTGGCAGCGATGGTCCCTTGACGTTCGGAGTACTTGAAACAAAAAGCAGCATCGAATCGGACCTGTTTGACCACCTTCATCGTGTCTTCGAATTCGGCATCTGTCTCGGTGGGGAAGCCCACAATGATATCTGTTGATAAGGCAATGTTAGGTATTTTTTCCTTGATCTTGTCCACTAATTGCAAGAATTCCTCTTTGGTGTAGGTCCTGTTCATCATTTCAAGCACACGGTTGTTACCCGCCTGCAAAGGCAGATGGATCTGCTTGCAGATCTTCGGATCGGCTGCCATTAAATCCAGCAAAGAGTCAGGGAAATCTTTAGGATGCGGGGACGTAAAACGAATGCGCTCGATCCCTTCAACCTTGCTCACCTCATGCATCAGATAGGTAAAATTATGGTCTTCATAACGGTAAGAGTTGACATTCTGACCGAGAAGCGTGACCTGTTTAAAGCCTTCAGAAACCAGGCGGCGCACTTCTTGGACCACATTCTCCGGTGAACGGCTGCGTTCACGTCCTCTGGTATAAGGAACGACGCAAAAGGTGCAGAAATTATTACAGCCGCGCATGACCGCGACCCAGGCGTTAGTCCCCCCGGACCGGCTGGGGGTTATGTCAGAATAGGTTTCAAACTCAGACAGGGTAACGTCATAGGATTTCTGAGTTTTATCGCCAGCCTCGTGAATTAATTCTCCCAGACGCTTGTAGCTGTCCGGCCCGGCAATAAAATCGATCTTTAAGCTGCGATCCTCCAGTAAGTCCTGGCGTAAATTGGTGGCCATGCAGCCTAAAATGCCGATCATTACAGAACTGTCTTTGCCCCGGGCGTGACGGATACTGTGCACCCGGCCAAAAACCTTTCGGTGCGCATGCTCGCGTACCGCGCAAGTGTTCAGTAAAACAATGTCCGCTTGCTGTTCGTCATCAACAAATTCGAAATTCTCTTTTTTAAGAATAGAACGAACCAGTTCACTGTCATATTCGTTCATTTGACAGCCGTAAGTTTCAATATATACAAGTTTTGGGGACTCTCTGCCTTTAGTTGATCTTGGACGCATTTTAACTCTTCCCAATATCTTGAAAACGGCCGCTAATTAAAACTCTCTTAAAAATACTCCCTATCACTTCCAAAACCATTTTCTTCATCGATTTTCTTTTGTCGCCGTAACCTGCCATTCCGAAAAAGGGTATGTGTGTATTTATTCTATGTTTCAAGAGATTGTCGTAGCCTGATATCCTTACAAAATTTTGCAGTCTCTCCCTTTCGGCTTTCTCCTTTAAAAAACGCTCAAATGAAATTTCTATATATTGATCAGAAGCCAATTTTTCCCGGATCTTGATCCACTGGGCTGAAGTTTCTTTAACATGATACCAAGGGGGAGGTAATGTACGATCAACCAATGAATTAGCATCGGTTGGTTGATATCCCCAAAATATCCCATTTGGGAAAGTATGTTGCAGAGATCTTACAACATCCCTCTCATTTCGTAAAAGATAAATCATTCTTATTTTAATACCCTCACGACAAAAATCATCCCAAAACCATCTTCCTAATTTATTATCAGTAATCAAATATTTATCACATTTTTTATTTTTTTCTAATTCCCTTAATAGAAAACCTGCAACTTTTGGATCCTTCCCCTGTTTAATATCCTTAATCGCTTGCGAATATTCCTCTAATTCATCAAACGGCTCATGAGCAATAGCAATATTGTCTCTATAATTCCACGTGTATTTATTTTTAAACACTCCACCAAAATATTGCGCCAAAAGCGCTGTTCCGGATCTGCCGGTTGAAAATACGAATATAAATTCCATGGTTACTGCCCCTATCGGCCAATCTATTCCACTTGCCTAAGATCCCCTTGATCATCAAGTTCTAATGTTTTATGAAAATTGTCTGAATTGGTTATAGTTACATCTATCGAATTATCATCTGAACTTATACGCGTATAGTTAATTTCATTAGTCCAAGAAACAAGCGGTGAATTTCTGCCATTATTAAAGACTTTTGGGGCCATTGTAACACGCTGGGCCACACCTTGATCACTGACTTTAAAATGCTGAAATGTAATTTGTGCCCCCCAGCATCCACGACTATCAACTTCCCATGTGGGAGCACATCCTCTGGTCTGGAAATACAAATCCTCCCCTTTCCATCCATTGAGCCACGGCTCGAATTTAATGAGTTGATCGGGCGGATTTTTAAATACATGTAACGTGCGCAATTGCTTTTTATCAATATCATATAAATAGATTACAGCTTCATTGCCTAAAATCTTAGGTTTTCCTCCATCAGGAAATGTGGCGAGTCCCTCTGGGCGCTTAAAGGTAATTTTTTGAATAAGAACAGCAATAACCCTGCTCTCTGGTCGCCGCAAAACATTTACAATCTTGCTTACAGTAACAATTCCCCTTCCACGTTCAATTTTAATTGGATGTTTCTCTCTAAGATCACTACATGCTTTTGTGTGAAATTGTAAACATCCCATATAAATATCTGTTAAGCTTAGCGTCACAAATGTGTTATTTACAAAATCATGTTCATTAAGAACTTGACAATGACTTCCCGCATGAAGAGATGGGAAATGCAACATCACATATTCTGTATCAGAAGGAAGTGATGGAAAAGCAAGAATATGGACATTGGCGGGACATTTCTTACAAATCAATTCTTGTGTTGGCTTATATGTAAAACGTGGCGAAGGGGTATAGTCATCGATAGAAACGAGATCGCGGAAACGATCTATATCCTCCGTTTTTACGATGAGTGTGCAGGCGGCATCTTTAGTACAGTAAATTGTATCAACATAAGTCCCAATGACCGTAGGTTGACCTATAGTTACGAACGGTAAACGGACTTCTTTGGGGTCCAAAGCTAAAGGAACTTCACAAAAATATTCAGGCCATGACTCATTAGGATGACGATCACGCATCTTTTTTTTAAATCCAAGCCCTGAATCTGACGCGACAAGCAATGTTTTATCCTCCTTATCATTTGAAATTTGCTGCGCCTTAAGATTGGGGGCACTTGAAATAAGTAAAACAAAGCAAAACAGTAAGAATATATAGAATTTCACCAATTTCCTCTATTCCTTAGAAACGTCCCGAGGCAGGCATTAGATCAAGCCCCCAAATATGACTCTTTCACTCGGGGATCGTTTAATAGATCTTTACCTTCGCCGCTCAAAGCAATCAGACCTGTTTCTAGCACATAGGCATTTGCGGCGATCTTCAGGGCCATGTTGGCATTTTGCTCGACTAACAGTATTGAGGTCCCCTGTGCATTGATCTTTTTTAACATCTCGAATATCTGTTTCACAATAATAGGTGCGAGACCCATGGAGGGCTCGTCTAGCATAAACAAAGCTGCACGGCTTAGCATAGCCCTGGACAAAGCCAGCATTTGCTGTTCACCGCCAGACAGTGTACCGGCAAACTGATCTTTACGCTTTTCGAGGATCGGGAACGAACCAAAGATCGCGTCATAATCCTGCTTCAAATGGTGTTTGTCTTTGCGGATCCATGTCGCCAGGGCTAAATTCTCGGCGACGGTTAAATTCCCAAATATCCCTCTACCTTCCGGCACATGAGCAATGCCCAGAGCCGTAATTTTATGGGCGACGATCCGGCGCAAACTCGTGCCGTTATAGATCACTTCACCGGAATAATTCAATAGCCCGGAAATGGCTTTCAACGTTGTGGTCTTGCCTGCCCCATTGGCACCGATCAACGTCACGATCTGGCCACGCCTGACCTCAAAGGAAACTCCTTTAACAGCGGCTATCTTGCCGTAACTGACCTTTAGATCTTTGACTTGAAGGATGATATCGTTCTTCATGACTATGTCTTTAACCCCAGATAGGCCTCTAAAACGATCGGATCATTCTGTATCGCTTCGGGGTTCCCTTCGGCAATGGTTGTCCCAAAATCCAGGACTTTCATCCGTTGACAAATATTCATCACTAAACGCATCTGGTGCTCTATGAGAATGATCGACAAGCGGTATTCCTTATGGATCATATGTATGAATTCTATCAACTGATCGATCTCTTTGGGATTCATCCCCGCTGCCGGTTCGTCCAAAAGCAGCAGATGGGGACGTGTCGCCAGAGCCCGGACGATCTCCAAGCGGCGCTGCAGACCATACGGGAGGTTTCCGGCGAGCTCAAAGGCCAGATGATCCATCTCAAAGAGGCTTAAAAGCCCCATCGCCTGATCGATGATCCGGTGTTCTTCTTTTCTGTATCTGCGGGTATGAAAAAGCGAGCCCAAGACACCGTAGCGTGTGTTGTTAAAATAGGCCACCCGAATATTATCAAGAACTGACATCCCGTTAAAAAGGCGGATATTCTGAAAGGCCCGGCCGATGCCGGACGCGGCGATGAACGCAGGAGGTTTACCGACGATCTGGGCGCCATTAAGAAGAATGCTTCCTTTTTCGGCGCGGTAGATCCCGGTCAGGATATTGAACACCGTCGTTTTACCCGCACCATTAGGGCCGATGATCCCGACAATTTCAGAAGGCTCAATATTCAGATCAAAATCAGATACCGCACAAAGGCCTCCGAAATGATGGGTCAGACCTTTTATTTCCAGTAAAGGCATCGTTTAAACCCTCTCTTTGATCTGCACCCTCTTGTCGGTACGAGGAAAAAACCAGCTGAATTCTTTGATCCCGATGATCCCCCGCGGCCGGAAGATCATCAAAACGATCAAACATAAAGGCAATATCACCATGCGCCATATTCCCAGGGGCCTTAGCAATTCAAGCACCAGCGTGTACGTAGTCGCTCCTAATATGGCACCTGTGATAGATCCGATACCTCCCAGATAGATCATGATCAGAATATCGGTGGATTTTAGGATATCAAACATGCTGGGATTGATGTATTGGATCAAATGCGCGAACAAGCCTCCGGCAACACCGGCAAAAAAAGCAGAAACAACGAAACCCATGACCTTGACTTTACGGGTGTTGACGCTCATCAATTCACAGGCAATTTCATCTTCTCTGATAGAAAGCATGCCTCGCCCCAAATTGGAATAAAGAAAATTCCTGGTCACCCAGACGGTCAGCACGGTCCAGAAAAATACCCAGGCCGGAGTCGTCAGCCGGTCCATGCCCATAAAACCACGGGCTGCCCCGACAGCGTCAATATTCTCAATAATGGATTTAACGATCATAACCAGGGCCAAAGTGACGATGGCCAGATAATCGCCACGAATCTTAAAAGACGGTATCGCCACCAGGAAACCAACCCCAGCCGCAGCCAATCCGCCGGCAATAACCGCCAAAGGAAAACCGATCGCCAGCATAGAAGCAGGAATTATCTTAACCGTCAGTATAGATGCGATATAGGCGCCTATCGACATAAATGCCGCATGCCCCACCGAGAATTCGCCCATAAATCCGTTAATAATATTAAGACTTTCAGCTAATATTATATTTATCCCGATATACATCAGAACCTGCTGTAAATATGGATTAAGCAGATGATAGCGAGGCAAAAGCAGCATTAAGATAAAGAACGCAGTCAGCACGGGGATAACAAACCGACGCCTTGAGAAAAAGGATATGCGTTTCTGTGAGATCTTATTCCTCATACTTTTTGAGTCTTAGGTTTTCCAAAAATACCGTAAGGTCTGACCATCAGAAGAATGATCAGCAGCGAAAAAGCGACGAAATCGCGGCAGGTTGACGGAAGAAATGCCGCTACTAATATTTCCAGGGTGCCAAGAATATAGCCTCCCAGCATAGCCCCCCTGATATCTCCAATACCTCCGACTACGGCGGCAATAAAAGCCTTCCAGCCGATAAGCACCCCCATATACGGATCAATGACCGGATAAGATAAAGAATACATGAAACCTGCGGCCCCTCCTAAAGAGCTGCCCAGGGCAAAGGTGATCGCGACAACCTGGTCAACGGGAACTCCGATCAACTCTACATTGTCTTTATCCCAGGATACGGCCCTCATGGCAGTCCCCACCATAGTCCGCATGACAATAAAATTCAAAGCCAGCATCAACAGGATGGAAACAACAATGATCAGCAGCTGTAAGAGCGACAGGCTTAAACCACCAAAATTCCAGTTGATATCGGGAATAAACTGGGGTATGTGCTGCGGATAAGGGTTAAATGCCAGTATCAGATTTTCCAGAAACATCCCCACTCCAAGAGACGTGATGATCAGGGACACTCTTGGTGCTTTGCGTAAAGGCCGGTAGGCGACCCGCTCGACCGTAACACCCAGAATGGCAAGCCCTATCATCGTCAATAAGAGTGCCGGAATTACAGAAAGTTTTAAGAAAACCGCACCAACAAAACACAAAAACGCACCGACCATAAAAAAATCGCCGTGAGCAAAATTGATCATGGTCAGGACCCCATAGACCATGGTGTAGCCCAAGGCGATCAGTGCGTAAATGCTGCCTAATTGTAAAGCGTTCAAGCCCTGCTGCAGTAAATAGATCAAACTAAGGAACTCCCCATGACTTATGGCTGACTATCGCTCGACCAAACAAATTTTCCGTCTTTGATCCTCATGATCACAGCGCCCTTAACAGGATCGCCTGAGTTCGCAAGAAAGACAATGCTTCCGGTAACACCTTTATAGGATTGACCTTCTGAAAGCCGCTGACGCAGCATCTCGCGGTCATCAATGCTTCCGGACTTGGCCAGCGCCTGCCACAAAAGCCCAAAGGCATCCCAGGTCAATGCCGCCACATCATCCGGTGTCGTGCCATAAGCAGCTTTATAAGCTGCTACAAAATCACGCGTAGCCGGATTTTCTGAATCGGCAGAATAATGATTGCAAAAATAAAAACCCTCGCAATCCTTGCCGCACATTTTGATCAGCTCCGGCGTACTCCATCCGTCGCTGCCCACAAAAGGGACCTTGATGCCCAAACGGCGGGCCTGTTGGACCTGTAAAGAAACATCGGTGTAATAACTGGGCGAAAAGATGACATCAGGACCAGCATTCCTGATCTTGGTCAGCTGAGAGGAAAAATCCTTATCCCCGGTGGTATACGTCTCGAAACCTACCACCTTGCCACCGGCCGCCTCAAAACTCTTACGGAAAAGCTCAGCTTGGCTTTTGAAAACTTCAGTGGCTACATCGAACAACACGGCCGCTTTCTGAGCCTTTAGCGTATCGTGACAAAACTTGCCCATGACACGCCCTTCAAATATGTCCGTAAAACAGGCGCGAAATACATATTTCTTGGGCGTGCCTGTTTTAGCATTGATGGTAGTTTTCGGATTGGTGGACCAGGGAGTGATCAGAACGGTCTTTGACTGCTCGGCTATCTCAGACGCAGGCAAGGCATTCCCGCTGGAATTAGGCCCAATGATCGCCAGAACATTATCCTGAGTGATCAGTTTCTGGGTAACCACTGCCGCCTGGTCCGCTTTAGAGGCAGAGTCTTCAACCAGAAGTTGTATAAGATATTTCTTGCCGCCTAAATCTATACCGCCGGCATCATTGATCTGTTTGACCGATAAGAGCGCGGCATTCCTGCAAGAGGCCCCCACCGCGGGTATCTGTCCGCTAATCTCAGCGATCAGACCTATCTTTACTGTAGGACTTCCCGAGTTATTCCCGCATCCGGGGAAGAAAATCATTGCCGCCACGGCAAGCACTGACAAACCGATCTGCTTGTTCATAATATTATGCTCCAAAAGAGTTAGAAAGATTGAATAAAATATGATCACAACTTTCCTAAAAATTATAACAAAATTTCGGCTTAGGATGGGATTATTGCAAAAAAATTATTGGGACAAGGCGTTAGTCAGCTGGTCAGATTGGTTATGCTGCATTTCTTCAACAGTCCTGATCGTAGATTTTGTGCTGTCTAAAATAGAACTCTGGCTGGTCGTATCTATACCCGCCTGATTGACTATCTGTTGGGTGTTTTGATCCATTCCTTGTGGTTTTCCTAAATAATGCACAGAAATTAAATAAGCCAGAAAACTGATGATCGCTAATGTCAAAAGCAACCCTATGAATCCTCCAAAACCTCTGTTATTCATATAGTTTCCTGTTGATGAAGAATACTTGAGCAAAGGTTCGGTCAGAGAAATCAATGTAAAGGACACCGAGCTTAAAATCATCTATTGAATTTTTCATAAGCTCACCTGGCATATTTAAACTTTTTATTAACTCCGCCGGGTTTCTTTTTCCAAGGCTTGGAGGTCCCTCTTCCTTTTCGTTTTTCCCAGGCTTGTGCTCCGGCAGGTTCAGCAAACTTTTTGGCCTCTTCGCGCAATTTCTTACGGGGCAATTCTACTTTTTCGGGAATATCCGGTGCTGTAAAAGCTTCAGGGGCTTTGTTCTTGGCTTCCAAACGCAATTTTTTGATCAGTTTATAATCTTTTTTGGGCTTAACCGGTTTAACCCGCTCAGGACTGATACTTAAAGGCCGGCCCATAAAATCTTTTTCTTCCAAAGCGACAATAGCTGCCTGGGCCTGAATATCGTCAGGCATACAAACAAAGCCAAAACCTCTGGAATTTTTGCCTGATTTCTTCTTTATGTTCACAGAAGTTACCACACCAAAAGCTTCAAAAATAGTTTTGACATCCTGCTCGGTCGCAGAAAATGATAAATTGCCGACAAAAATATTCATAGATCGTCCTCCTCAATTAAATTTAATTTTAAAAACCAACTTCTTGATCTGCCCTGTGTATCCTTCATAAACGCAAGAAGGACGATGGGCTTCCAGGGGATAAAAAACAGCAAATTCATTGTCCTTGACGATCAAGTTGGTTGCGGCATCAGCTAGTGGTTTAAAGAATTGATAATCCCCCGAAACATCATAATCCGTCAAAGGCGCCAAATCCTCAAGACGGGCTGTTTGCATCAACTCGGTACCGCTGACGATATACTGCACATCTGTATACATATGATGGGTTTCAAAACGACCCTCCGCGGCCTTTTTGGGTTGATAGCTCATGATGCGGACAAATAAATCCCTGCCTTTGATCTCAATCTCGCCATCGGGCAAATGAGCGCAATCACGACCGGCAATGAATTTTAAGATCGCTTCGGTTTGAGGAACCGCGTAACGTTCTAAAAATTTGATATTATCTGTTATCATATCTCAACTCCCTGAAAACTGCGACGATGGATCATGCAGGCGCCAAACTTCTTTAAAGCCTGCCGGTGATCCGCTGTGGGATAACCTTTATGCCGGGCAAATCCGTACTGCGGATATATCTTATCATAAGCGTTGAAAATATGGTCACGATAAACTTTTGCGATGATGGAAGCACTGGCAATGGACAATGATTTCCCGTCCCCGCCAATGATCGTCTGATAAGGATAGGTCAATTCAGACCTGAAAATATTCCCATCAACCAAAAGACCGACCTGACGATGGAACCCTGCCTTCGAGGTGATATCCGCAGGCATGCACCGGACCAATTCCTTAACAGCCATTTCCATCGCCATCAGGGAAGCATTCAAAATATTGATCTCATCGATCGCGGCTTCAGAGATGATGCCGATACCGACATAGGCCTTTTCAAAGATCTCATGGAACGCCACTTCACGTGCACGAGGCGTCATTTTTTTGGAATCATTGATGGGACAATTAAGATCAAACTGACGCAAACATACCGCGGCCGCGACCACCGGTCCTGCCAGAGGTCCCCGGCCGACTTCATCCACCCCTAAAATGAAACGCAAGCCCTTTTTTGAGGCTTGCGTTTCATAATAAAGCATGTCTGACATTAAATTTTATTTCGCAGTTTGGTCAACTTGAACGCGGGCTTTCTTACCTAGACGATCACGCAGGTAATATAATTTAGCGCGTTTAATTACCCCTTTGGAGATGATCTCGATCTTATCGATGACCGGAGAATTGACCGGGAAAGTTCTCTCTACGCCTTCGCCGAAAGAGATCTTGCGTACGGTAAAAGCCATTCCGATACCAACTCCGGTTTTCTTGATGACCGTACCTTCGAACGGATGGATACGGATCTTGTCGGCTTCCTTGACCTTGATCCTCATCTTGACAGTGTCGCCAACCTCAACGACAGGAAGATCTTTACGGATATTATTTACATTAATAGCTGCTAACTTTTCAATATTACTGACAACCATTTAAACTCCACCTTTCTTATTTAATAATAAATCAGGCCTGACCTCTTTAGTCTTAGCCAGAGCCTTAGAAT
>Ga0302320_10021292_pt1 | contig 12879 bp, 8 predicted proteins | sample Bog_T0_3_FD_202130 | JGI IMG/M metagenome (GOLD analysis project Ga0302320, IMG submission 202130) | Peat permafrost microbial communities from Stordalen Mire near Abisko, Sweden - Bog_T0_3 | ecosystem: Environmental > Terrestrial > Soil > Wetlands > Peat | place: Sweden: Abisko, Stordalen Mire...
CCGAACATCCGGCATTACTCCAATGCGCTTGGCGGCGGCGGGATCCTCGACGTCGGCTGCTACCCGGTCTCCTTTGCCAGGCTCGTTGCGGGCGCGGCGGACGGCCGGCGGTTCTCCAACCCCACGGAGGTGAAGGGCATCGCGCAGCTGAACCCCGTGACCGGCGTGGACGAGGTCGCCTCGGCCGTCCTCCACTTCGCCAACGGGATCGTCGCGCAGGTGGCGACGGGCGTTGCCGTCAACCAGGACAATTCGGCGCGGGTCTATTGCACGGACGGATGGATCCATCTTCCCTGGGGGTGGATTCCCGCCCGCGAGGGCGGGGCGGAGCGGATCCTCGTCCACCGGGCGGGCGAGGAGCCCCGCGAGGTGATCGTCGAGACGTCCGACTGGCTCTACGGGATCGAGGCCGACGCCGTCGCCGAGGCGCTGTCCTCGGGAGCCCGCGAGGTGCCGTTCATGACGGTCGCGGACACCCTCGGCAACATGGCGGCCCTGGACGCGTGGCGCAGGTCGGCGGGCATGATCTACGAGTCGGAGAAGCCCGAGGCGGTCGGCACGATGAACAGCGTCCGGCCCCGGGCCACCAAGTCCTCGAACCCGATTCCCCGGGCCGCCGTCGCCGGGCTGGCCAAACCCGTCTCGCGGCTGATCCTCGGGTGCGACACGCCTTCCTGGATGCCCCATGCGGCGGCCATGTGGGACGACTGGTTCGACCGCGGGGGAAACGCCTTTGACACCGCATACCAGTACCTGGACGGCCTCCCCGAGAAGCTGCTCGGCCGTTGGATGGCGGCTCGCGGCGTCCGAAGCGAGGCAATCGTCGTCTGCAAGGGAGCCCACACGCCCACCTGCACGCCCGAGTGGCTCACAAGCCAGCTCCTGGAGAGCCTGGATCGCCTCCGGACGGACTACGCCGACATCTACATCATGCACCGGGACAATCCCGACGTGCCGGCCGGGGAATTTGTCGACGTGATCGATGGCCACTACCGCGCCGGACGCATCCGGGTGGCCGGCGTCTCGAACTGGACGGTCCGGCGCTTCGAGGAGGCGAACGAATATGCACGGCGCGAGGGCCGGCACGGCTTCGCGCTGCTCAACAACCAGTTCAGCCTTGCGCGGATGATCGGGCCTCCCTGGGAAGGCAGCATCAGCGCGGGCGACCCGGTGACGCATGCCTGGCTTCGCCAGCGGAAGGTTCCCCTCTTTGCATGGTCGAGCCAGGCGCGCGGGTTCTTCACGGAGCGTGCCGGTCCGGACAAGCGCACGGACGCGGAGCTCGTCCGTTGCTGGTACTCCGAGGACAATTTCGAGCGGCGCGCCCGGGTGCTCCGCCTGGCGAAGGAGTTGGGCGTACTTCCGATCAACATCGCGCTCGCCTACGTGCTCTGCCAGCCGTTCCCCACCTGGGCCCTCGTGGGCCCGCGCGAGATCTCTGAGACGGTTTCCACCCTTGGCGGCGCCAACCTCAAGCTGACGCAGGGACAGCTGGACTGGCTCAACCTTGAGTGCGACAAACCCTGAATTCGTATGGCTTAAAAGGGGTCAGGTTGTTACATGTTACATCCGCTGCGGATGTAACATGTAACAACCTGACCCCTTCCCCCGTTTCCATGAAACTCTGTACGGCGGCCGTCTGGCTTCTGCCGGTCGTGGCCCTCATCCCGGGATGTTCCAAGGGCCCGCTCGATTCCCCGATCTCGGCACGCGACTACGTCAACTACAGCATGTGGCGGAGTGAGGTGGACCCGGAGTTGACCGACGCCCAGCGGCAGGAGATCGCCGTCGCCGAGTCCGAGATCAAGCTGGGCATCCAGATCGATTCCGGGGGCGGCGGGTCCGACACCATTGACGCGGCCTACTATGAGACCATCAACGGGCACACGCTGCGGGAATTCCTCGAGCAGGGGCTCACCAGCAGGATCGAGCGGCTGAAGCTCGAATCCGCCCGCCTTGCCAAGGTGCTTGACCTCGATGCCGGGATTGAGACGAGGGAGGGCGACCTGCCCTCGGCCGACTTCCTCAGGAACGATGTGGAGAACAAGCGCGAAGCGCTCCAGAAGGATCAGGATGAAATCCAGTCGGCGCGCGCCAGGCTGAAGGAATTGCAGAACCCATCGCCGTGATGCCCCTGAAAATTAGCTCCCCTCGCAACCTGCGCGGATTGTCCCGCGCCATCCTGGCCGCAGGCCTGCTCCTCGCGGGTGCCTGCCACAAGGCCCCCGGGGTCTCAGCGCCTCCGGCGGCCCCTTCCGTACCCGGCCCCGAACCCTTCACGGCCCGGCTTCCGGAGGTGGAGGGCGTGCAGGCGATCCTGAGCCTCCGGCCCCCGACCCTGGTGAACCTGGACCTCAAGAAGATGATGGTTGGGGTGCCCGAGGCTTCGCTGCTGCGCATGATGCTGTTTCGGCTTTCAGAGTACGGATACCCGGACTTTGAGGATGTGGCCTCCGGGTCCAACGCCGGCGTGGTGCTCCTTTCCGCGTCCGCCGAGGATGTGAAGGGAAAGAAGTGGGTTCCCGTCGGATTTGCCAAGATCAAGGAGGGAGGGAAGATCTGGAACTTGCTCGAGGCGAGGCACGTCGCCCACCTGAAGCGCGGCGACTGGGTGATGTTTGCCAAGACGTACGCCGATCTCGGGAAGCTCGAGTCGCGCGACCCGGTCATCGCCTACCTCGAGCAGCCGCAAGCCGAGGACATCCGCGTCTGGGGCCGTGTCACCCCGGAATTGCTGGCTGGGTTCCGGGAGTCGATCGCTCCCCTGATCAAGTCCAAACTGGCAGACCTGCCTCCTGCCCGAGCGACGGCCATCACAGGATACCTCGGCGTCTTCTATTCCATGGCGCCCCAGATCCACTCGCTGGGCCTTTCGCTGAGCCTTACCGACAATGCAATCCGGCTCGCCTACTCCGTGCAGTTTCTCCCGGAATCGACGATCGGAAAGTATCTCCGGTACAAGCCCGGCCCGCAGCCGGCCGTCGCCCGGTATGTGTCCTCGAACGCGTTTCTCTCCATGGAGGCCCGCCAGGATCCATCGGCGTTTGGCGAGATGGCCAACTCGGTGATCGATTCCCTGCTCCAGGTGGACTACCCGCCTGTCTCGGCAAGGCTCAGGGAGTTCAAGGCCGCCTATCAAGGGTATGCGGCAGCCGCCGACGGCGGGAGCGCCGCAGCGTTCGATCTTTCCCTTTCCGCCCCCAACGGGAGCAAGGGGCTTCGCACGGAGTCGTTCACCGTCGTCTCAGGCCACTTTACCCGGGATGTGGCGAGGCAGTATTTCAAGGGCCTCCTGGGCTTGGTTGGCAAGGGACTGACGTCGACCCTGGCCAGCTTCAAGCCGGCCGCCCCGGCGGATCTGACCGTGAAAATCAAGATCAGACACGCGTACGTGGAGGACGCCGTCACGGTGGACGGGATCCCGTTTGACTCGCTGGCGATCACGAGCGACCTGAATGGAAGTGAAATCTCGAAGTCGGTGCAGTTCGTTGGCGTCGTCGGCGGGAACCTGGTCATCGCGGACAATGAGCCGGCCCTGAGGAGCCGCCTCCCTGCGCTGATCGCCGGGCTTCCGTTGGCGGATGGAGTCGGGATCCCGCTCGAAGGCGACGACCAGATCTTGGCCAATGTCAGCGGCGGCAAGATTCTCGACCTGATCGTGGGCGCCGCCAAGCTCGACCCGGCGGATGAGGACTCGAAGGCCCAGGTGAAGGACCTCGCTGCGGAGTTTGCCGCAGCCGGTCCCATCCGCTGGACGTTGGCGGGAAGCCAGGCGAAGGCCACGGCCACATTCACAATCCCCTACAAATTCGTCGAGGCGGGCGTCCACTTCGGACAGTGGGTGGCGACCCACAGGCAGGTCCTGGCCGCCCTGGCGCCCGTCCCCGCCCAGACGCCTCCGGCCAATGTTCCCCTGCCGGACGACGACCAGCCGATGCCCGTGCCGCTCAACCAGTAGCCTGACCCCTTTGCATTCCCAGGCTCAGCCGATAGCTTGAGCTCCACTCCCGGTTGGGGCTCACAGTCAGGATCAGTTCAAAGGCCTCCGCCGGCACCGAAGGCAGCACGGCTTGGACGGTGGGGCCGGCCAGGTTCCTTCCGGGCTGCAGGGCGGGGAACGACCAGGTCGCAAGCCGAAGCAACCGATCGCCGGCCGCCAGCGTCACCTCGACCTCGCCCCCGGGAATCGCCTCCGGGGCGTCGCTCAGGAGCCAGATCTCCGCGGAAAACGTCTCTCCGGAACGCCATTGAAACCTGGCAAATCGGGCGCTCGCGAGCACCGGCCTGCAGGCCGCCTTGGCCGCATGGTAGGCCGGCTTGGGATGGGCCGGCCAGTGGACGAGGCTGTTTCCGGCGGCGCAGGGCCAGGGCTCGTTGAAGCACCAGTTGAGCGCCATCGCGCACCTGGGCTTCTGCCGGCGGGCCTCCTCGAAGACCGCCTGGTAGCCCGCGCACTGGAGCCAGGTGCCGCGATGGACGAGGGTGTCGAGGCTGTCCGACGCGCCGAAGTAGTGCTCCACCATCCCTGGAAACAGCCAGGAGTCGGGATGACCCTCCCAGGCTTGGAATGCGTGGTGGGCCTCCCAGGCCGTTCCCGGGCGCGGCGGCCAGAGCTCGTCCTCCGGGATGAACGCCCTCAGGTGGCGGCCCGGCGTGGGGCCGGCGCAGCCAAACTCCGAGTAGGCGGTGTTGTCCGCGCGCTGGAAGATCTCGTAGACCTCCTGCCCCCTGTCGTTCCGGAACCTGTAGTCGCCGTGCCCCATACCCTCGATCGGAGCCGTCGGGAGGAAGGGGGTGGCGGGATCGAGTTCAAGACAGTTCCTGTTCAGGAGACGCACCGCCAGCGACTGGTCGGTCATCCGGCTCCAGGCGTTGAACAGCTCGTTGCCTCCGCACCAGAGGCCCAGGCAGGCGTGCTGGCGGAGCCGGGCGATGATCGAGCGCGACTCACGGTCGAGAACGCCCAGGTAGGCCGGGTCGTCGGGGTACAGGTTGCAGGCGAGGGGGAACTCCTGCCAGACGAGGAGGCCCAGCTCGTCACATTGGTCGAAGAAGGCCTCGGGGTTGACGATGCAGCCGCCCCACGCCCGAAGCAGGTTGAAGTTTCCGTCGCGGGCGAGCTTGAGGAGCGGGCGTAAGGTTTCGGCCGTGATTTTCCCGGGAAACACCTCGGGGCTCACCCAGTTGGAACCCTTTGCGAACAGGGTCCTGCCGTTGAGCTCGACGGTCACCGGAGGCTCGTTGCGGGTCACGGGGAAGCCCATGGGCCGCTCCCATGCCCCCTCGGCCATGACCAGGCGCACCCGCCGGAACCCCACCCGGCTGCGGTGGAGGTCGCCGTCGTCCAGCGAAACCTCCAGCGTGTAGAGCGCGGACTCGCCGTGATCGTGCGTCCACCAAAGCCGCGGATTTTCGAGAGTGGCCAGCGGAGACGATGCCTCGACCACCGTGCAGCCCTCCGGGTCGAGGAGACGCCAGCGCGGAGCCCGGCCTTCGCCTTCCACCTCGACGGTCACCCGGAGGGCCGCGATCGAGCCGTCTTCCTTCAGCTCGTACGAGAAGTCCACCGATTTGATGTGCCTGGCCGGGCGATCCGCGAAGCCGGTCTCCGCCCACAGCCCGAGCGGGATCAGCCGGGGATGCCAGTCCCAGCCGTAGCTCACGGCGGGCTTGCACGAGTGGCTCGCCTGGGTGCGGTCGGCCGGCGAGGCATGGAGCTTGGGCGCCGGAAAGACCAGGATCTCCAGGGCGGCGCCCGGGGGGGCGCTTGCGACGTCGATTTCAAAAGGGGTGAACATTCCCTCGTGCCGGAGAACGGTCCGCCCGGCGAGGCGGACCTCGCATGCGTAGTCGACGCCTCCGCAGAGGAAGGCCAGTCGCCGGCCCGCCTCCCTGGGGTGGTCCGGCACGCGCGTGCGGTACAGCCAGTGGAAGTCCTCCAGCCCGTCGTAGGCCCGATAGTTCTGCCCGAGATTGTAGTCGGGGAGGGCGTGCGCGGCAGCCCAATCGAGCTGCACCGCGCCGGGAACCGTCGCCGGGATCCAGCCCTCCGGAACCGATGTCGGTAGCGGGAGCCGCGCAAGCTCCCAGGAAGTCCCGATCCTGCGCCACTCGGGCCGTCTCTCGGAGGAGCTCATGGGTCGCCGCGCGCGGCCCGTCACGCACCGAGCCGCACGACTGTCCGGTCGCGCTGGCTCGCAAGGGCCGCCGCCCAGATCTCGTGCTGCGCCACCGCCTCGTCCGGCGTCGCGCAGCCGAACCGACCGCCCAACAGCCCCGCCCGCTCTGCCAGGAACGCGGCCCACATCTGCATCAGGATGTCCGGGAAGCCCGGCTCGAAGATCGAGCCGGTGATGGCCTTGAACTGTGTGCCGAAGCCAAGGTCGGTCTTCTCCCAGACCTGCTCCTTCTCGCGCCGGAAGGTCCACAGGGTCTTTGGCTCCTTGGTCGAAAACCTGACGCCCCGCTCGGTTCCGAGGGCCTCGAACAGCCACGTGTTGGTTTCGCCCGGGGCCATGCGCTTCATCTCGAGCGTCATGGGAACGTCCTGTCCCGAGACTCCGAACGTCGTGTGAAGGGTTGCGTTGTCCCAGGTGTCGCACGGCGCCATGCCCCCCTTCCCATCGGGCCTCGTCGTGGTGATCTTCTGCAGGTGGGCGTGCACGGTGGAGGGCTTCCATCCGAGCCGGAGCGGAAGGTGGGCGGCGTGGAGGCCCAGGTCGTTCATGACGCCGGCTTCGCCGCAGAATCTGCTCTGCCGCTTCCAGTTGATGGGCTTGGCCGGGTCCAGATCGCTCGAGTGCAGGAAGGAGGACCGCACCTCGAGGAGGCGGCCGAGCGACCCCGAGGCCGCGATCTCGCGGGCCCGCAGGGCGCCGGGCAAAAACGGAAATTCCGAGGACACCCGCACAAACCGGCCGAGGCCAACCGCCTCGTCCCGGATGCGGCGTGCGGCGGCGAGGTCGATCCCGAAGGGCTTTTCGGCAAACAAATCCTTTCCCGCCCGGAGCACATCCAGGTAGATCGATTCGTGCAGGTGGTGGGGCACCGCGACGTACACGAGATCGATGTCGGCGCGCGCGAGAAGCGCGCGGTGATCGCCCTCGAAATGCCGGACCGTCGGCACCTGCCGGAACCAGTCGAGGGCCGAGGGGTTCACGTCGCAGACCGCCACGAGCTCCGGGCGCACGGGGCAGTCGGCAAGCGCAAACCACCGGCCGAAGGCGCTCGCCACTTCGCGGCCCATCAGCCCTGCGCCGATGACGGCAACGCGGACGGGCCCGGGGGAGGAAAGGCTTGGGCCTGTCATTTCAGGGAGCCTGGAGGATGGCCAGCGCGTCGGCCGGGCTTGCCCCTTCGTGTACGATGGCCAGGAGCGCCCGGGTGATCTTCCCGGGGTGGGGATGCTGGAGGATGTTCCGACCGTAGACGATGCCCGACGCACCCTGTGCGAGGAGGGCGGCCGTGCGCTCGAGGATCTCGGCCTCGGGAGCCTTGCTCCCGCCGCGGACGAGGACCGGGATCCCGCCCGCGGTCTCGATCACCTTGTGGTACAGGGAGACGTCGTCGGTCGGGTCCGCCTTGACGATGTCGGCCCCGAGCTCCACGGCCTGCCGGACGAGGGGGATGATCTTTGCCGGATCCCCGTCCACCATGTATCCTCCCGCCCTGGCGTTGGGCTGGAACACGAGCGGTTCCACCATCAGCGGCATGCCGTGCCGCTCGCAGAGGGGCTTCAGTGCGTTGATGTTCTGGATGCACTGGTCGGCGATCTCCGGCTGGTTCGGAATCCGGAAGAGATTTACCACGACACACGCGGCGTCGAGGCGCAGGGCCTGCTCCACGGCTTCGCCGATCACCCGGGAATAAAGCGCGCGCGGGAGCGCTGTGCCGTAGACATTCGCCACGTCGGTCCTGAGGACGAGCGCAGGCTTCGGCCGCTGGGGAAGCCGCTGGAGGTGCGGAGCCTGGCCGACGGTCAGCTGGATTGCGTCCGGCCCGGCCGCCGCGAGGACGGCCACCGCCTTCGGCAGGTCCTCGATGCCCCCGAGGAACGAGCCCTCGTTGAAGAAGCCATGGTCGATCGCGACGTCGAGGCAGCGGCCGGTCTTTGGATTGAAGAGGCGATGGAGCCGGGCGGATTTCATTTAAACTCTGCGTCCGGCGCGGTAGCCGTAGATCCCGTAGAACATCACGTACGCGAAGGCGAAGACAGGCACGATGTACGAGGCCTGGATCCCGATGTGGTCCGCAAACCAGCCCTGGGTGAGCGGGATGACCGCCCCGCCCAGGATCGCCATGACCAGGAGCGAGGAGCCCTGGCTTTTCAGAGGCCCGAGGCCCTCGATCGCGAGCGAGAAGATGTTCGACCACATGACCGAGCAGAAGAGGCCGACTCCGAGAATCGCCCACTTTGCCGTCTCTCCCGTGGAGAGGATCCCGGTTGCGAGAAGGACGATGATCAGGCCGCTGAACAGGGCCAGCATCCGCTGCGGGCTGGCCTCGCCAAGGAAGAAGGCGATCAGGAGCACCCCGAGGAGGATGCCGAACCGCCAGACGTTCGGCCCGCTGCACACCTGGGCCGCCGTCGGGGCCCAATCCTGGTGGAGCAGGGCGCCGATCCGCCCAAGGTTGAGAATGATGACGAAGGCGACGACCGGAACGATCACGACAAGCGTGTGCTTCAGGGCCGCCTTCATGTCGCTCAGCGCGAAGGCGCCCATGAACCGGCCGATCATAACCCCTCCCCAATAAAAGGAGAGGTAGTGGCTCGCCGCCTCGTGCCCCAGGCCTCCCAGCTTTCCGACGCCCAGGAAATTGACGATGGAGCTGCCCACCGTCACCTCGCCGCCCACGTACATGAAGATGGCGACGACCCCGAGCAGGGTGTGCGGGTGTTTCAGCGCCCCGATGCCGGGGCGGCTCTCCTCCTTGTTCGTGAAGCTCGGGACGTGGGAAAACTTGAAGAACACGGCCAGGAGCACGAACGCCGCGGCGAAGCCCAGGTATGGGATCTTCACCGAGTCGGAGCCGTTGGCGGTCTTGCTCGTGAAGTACGTGAACACGAGCCACCCGCCGATGATCGGCCCGATGGTCGTGCCGAAGGAGTTGAACGCCTGCGATAGGTTGAGCCGGCTCGACGCCGTCCGCTCCGGCCCGAGGATCGTGACATACGGGTTGGCCGCGATCTGGAGCATCGCAAGGCCCAGCCCGATGACGAAGAGCCCGAGCAGGAAGAGCGGGTAGGAGACCAGCGTCGCCGCCGGGTAGAACAGCGCGCATCCCGTGGCCGTCACGAGGAGCCCGAGGATCACGCCGTTCTTGTAGCCGATCCTGTTGATCGGGTCGCCGCTGGTCATCGAGATGATGCAGTAGACCAGGGACCCGATCCCGTAGGCTCCGAAGAACGCAAACTGCACCAGCATTGCGTGCGTGTAGTCCAGGGTGAAGGCGTCCTTGAACCGGGGGATCAGGATGTCGTTCCAGACCGTGATGAAGCCCCACATGAAGAAGAGGGTGGTCATCACGGCAAACGGGCCGCGGTAGGTCTGGACGGGGGCTGCCGGGCCGGAGGGGGCGGCGCCCGGGGTTGGGGCTGGGGTGGTCATGGTTGGGAAGTCGCGGCAGGCTGCCTGAAGTTCAAAGCCTCTTCGATCCCCCTTTCGGCAAGGGGAGCCATGAGAGCGTAACCCGCCGGCGTCGGATGGACGCCGTCCGAAGCCAACGCCGGGGGGAGCCCGCCCCTGCTGTCGGCCATGGGGGAGTAGTAGTCCACGTGGGCCAGATGGTGGATCGAGCAGTACTCCGCGATCCAGTGGTTGAGTTCGGCGATCTTGCCCGCGGGCTGGTTGCCCGGCCTCCATGGGTAGGCGTACGCTGGCAGTACGGAGGCCAGGACCACATGGATCCCGTTCACCTGTGCGAGTTCGACCAAGGATTGGAGGTTCGCCTCGGTCGCATCCAGGGGCATCGGGCCGTTGTTCCCGGCGATGTCATTGGTCCCGGCCAGGATCATCACCGCGGCCGGCTTCAGGCCGACGACATCCTGCTGGAAGCGAGCCAGCATCTGGTTCGTCGTCTGGCCGCCGATCCCCCGGTTCACGTAGGGCTTCCCCGGAAAATACTTGGCGAGATCGCCCCAGGCTTCGGTGATCGAGTCTCCGAAGAACACAACCCTGCGCTCGCCCGGCGCCGGCGGCCCCAGCAGGAGGTTGGCGTCGTGGTACCGCGAAAGATACGCCCATTCGATTTTCCAAAGCGGGACAGGCGGGGCGGGAGCAACCGGGCTTGCGGCCGGCGGCGGCGTTGCCTGCGCAAATGCGCCAGCTGCAACCGCTGCGGCCAGGAGAAAACCAAGCGCGGGGGACTTCATGGGGCCCAAGTGGTAAACACCCGGAACCGCCGGAAGACAAGCCGGGCGGAGAAGGATGGTGTATCAGTATGACTGAAAACCTGGTAGGGGCGCCCGGCCCGGTCCGCGTTTGGAGGTAGGGACGCCCGGCCCGGGCGTCCGGGTTCTACGAATGACCCTGTTGTGTGCACGGACGGGCGGGCCGCCCGTCCCTACCTGCAAACGTGATGCTCGGTCCTGCCTGTAAGCGTGCCGTGCGGCCCTGCGTACACACGCGACGCCCGGCCCTGCGTGCACGCCCGGCCCTGCGTCTTCAAAATTACTGCACACTTTTTGGCAATCGATGCACAGGCCGGCGGCTGGACTTTGAGCCCCTTCTGTGGAGAATCGGGGCTGGTACCCGATCCAAAACCCATCCCACCGCATGAGCACCCCCGTACAACCCAAGAAGGTCGCCCTCCTGACCGCAGGCGGCCTCGCCCCTTGTCTCAGTTCCGCCGTCGGCGGCCTGATCGAGCGCTACACGGAGATCGCGCCCAACATCGAGATCATTGCCTACCGCAGCGGCTACAAGGGCCTCCTGCTTGGCGACAGCTACAAGGTGACGCCCGAGGTGCGCGCAAAGGCGGCCGTGCTTCACCGCCATGGGGGCAGCCCCATCGGCAACAGCCGGGTGAAGCTCACCAACGTCAAGGACTGCATCAAGCGGGGTCTGGTCAGGGAGGGTCAGGACCCCCAGAAGGTTGCGGCCGACCAGCTCGTCAAGGACGGCGTGGACATCCTGCACACGATCGGCGGCGACGACACGAACACCGCGGCAGCGGACCTCGCCGCGTTCCTGGCGAGGCACGACTACGGCCTGACCGTGATCGGCCTGCCAAAGACCGTGGACAACGACGTCTATCCGATCCGGCAGTCGCTGGGCGCATGGACGGCCGCTGAGGAGGGAGCGGGCTTCTTTTCGAACGTCGTCTCCGAGCACGGGGCCAACCCCCGCATGCTCATCATCCACGAGGTGATGGGCCGCAACTGCGGCTGGCTGACTGCCGAGACCGCCCGCAGGTACCGGGAGCTGCTTGCGGGCCAGGAATTCGTGGCGGGGATCGGCCTGTCCTGGGACCGGCGCGACATCCATGGGGTTTACATTCCAGAGATGGCCCTCGACGTGGCGGCGGAGGCCGCGCGCCTCAAGGCCGTCATGGAGCGGCTGGACAACGTGAACCTGTTCGTCTCCGAAGGTGCGGGCGTCGCCAGCATCGTCGCCGAGATGCAGGCCAAGGGCCAGGAAGTCCCGCGGGACGCCTTCGGCCACGTGAAACTCGACGCGATCAACCCGGGCAAGTGGTTCGGCGAGCAGTTTGCCGGGATGATCGGCGCCGAGAAGGTTCTGGTGCAGAAGAGCGGGTACTACGCCCGCGCGGCCGCCGCCAACGCCGACGACCTCCGCCTGATCAAGAGCTGCGTGGACCTCGCCGTCGAATGCGCCCTGCGGCGCGAGAGCGGCGTCATCGGCCACGACGAGGATCGCGGCGGGGTGCTCCGCGCGATCGAGTTCAACCGGATCAAGGGCGGAAAGCCCTTCGATCCGAAGACGCCATGGTTCGCCGGGCTGCTCGAGGAAATCGGGCAGGCTTCCAAGTAAGGTTGCGAGCTTTCGCCTGCGAGGTAGGGACGGGCGGCCCGCCCGTCCGTGCCAACGACAGACCCATTCGCAGGACCCGGACGCGCGGGCCGCGCGTCCCTACCTCCAAGCCCGTGAAAGCGTCTCTTCCCCGGTCAGAGGCGGACGGCAAACGTGTGCCCGTGGTACGGCACCACGGCGTCAGGAACCGCGCCGTCGCCCATCCCCACCCCGTGGCCGGGGCGCACGAGGACCAGGTTGAAGACGCGGGTTTCCGGAATGCCCGGGAAGTCGCCCTTCCTCGTGCCGATCACCAGGGTCCTGGTCGCCTCGTTCCACACGAAGCGGATCGTCGAGAACAGGCCCTTCTCATAATTGTAGTTGTCGTTCTCGTCCTCATACAGGGAGAAGGTGGCGTTGGCCCCGGGGTAGATGCGGATTTCAAGCGGTTCGCCCGGCTTCTCGGCCGCGTACTGGACAAACGGCCCCATCGGCACGATGGAGCCGGCCCGGACGAGCAGCGGGATCTTGTCGATGGGAGCCGCGGCTTCGATTGTGCGGCCGCCCTTCACGAGGTCCCCGGTCCAGAAGTCGATCCATCGGGAACGCGCGGGCAGGTAGACCGGCCGCGTCTGCGGCCTGTCCTCGGGCACTTTCCCGGCCGCGAGGAGGGAGGGCGTCTTCCAGAACAGCTGGGCCCGGAACGCGCCGAGGACTCCATTCGAGGTGGCGAGGGAGAAGTCATATTCCCTCCCCGCCTCGAGATGCACGGGCTCGGAAACAGCCTCGATGGACTTGTAGTTGTACTTGATCTCCCTTCCGTCGATGAAGAGAAGCCGGGGCCCGAAGCTCTTCACGTGGAAGCGGTAGGGCCCGGTTTCGGGGGGGACCAGCTTTCCCGTCCAGC
>Ga0302320_10021293_pt1 | contig 12879 bp, 12 predicted proteins | sample Bog_T0_3_FD_202130 | JGI IMG/M metagenome (GOLD analysis project Ga0302320, IMG submission 202130) | Peat permafrost microbial communities from Stordalen Mire near Abisko, Sweden - Bog_T0_3 | ecosystem: Environmental > Terrestrial > Soil > Wetlands > Peat | place: Sweden: Abisko, Stordalen Mire...
GCGAGCCTTAAGACGGCTCTCAGCCGGAAAGCTTTCAAGCGGCTTCAGCCGCAAACAGGCGACTTTCAGTCGCAACGTCAACCCACCACCTTTAAGGTGGTGGTCGTTGAGCTTAGTCGTTTCTCCGCCAAGCTCATTGCCAACTATGGTTTATAGCTATTTCATGGTGTCCACGATTTGAATTGCGTGTGGCTCATTTGCGATGCTTTCGGGATTCAACGACCGGGAGTGCCGCATGAACGTGGGCAAGACGCTATTTGCACAGGTGATCGAGTTTGTGCCGTGGAAGACCTTTGCACGCATCATCGAGCGGCACAAGGGCGATGCAGGAGTGCGCACGCTCGGCTGCGTCGACCTGTTTCGCGTAATGGCCTTTTCTCAATTCACCTGGCGCGAGTCGTTGCGCGACATCGAGGTGTGCCTGGAGGCCAACCAGTCCAAACTGTTTCACATGGGCATTGGAGCACCGCCCGCACGTTCCACGCTGGCTGATGCATTGAACCTGCGCGACTGGCGCATCTACCACGCACTGGCCCTGCGGCTGATCGCCCACGCCAGGACGCTGTACGCGCAAGATCCTTCAGTGCTGGGGCTCGATGCTACTGTTTATGCCCTGGACTCCACCACCATCGACTTATGCCTAAGCTTGTTCGACTGGGCACCGTTTCGATCCATAAAGGCAGCCATCAAGCTACATACGCTGCTGGACCTGCGCGGCGCGATTCCAGCGTTCATACACATCCGCGATGGCAAAATGCACGATGTCAACGTGCTCGACGTTCTTCTTGTCGAGGCGGGCAGTTTCTACATCATGGACCGGGGATATCTGGACTTCGAGCGGCTATACACAATGCATCGGGCCGGAGCCTTCTTCGTCACACGCGCCAAGGAGAACATGGATGCGCGGCGCGTGTATTCGTTTCCCGTGGACCGCGCCAGCGGAATCATTTGCGACCAACGCGTCATGCTCAACGGATTCTACTCAGCCGAAAGTTACCCGGACCATCTTCGCCGCATTCGCTTCAACGATCCAGCGACGGGAAAGCCGCTGGTCTTTCTGACCAACAACACCGCATTGCCTGCCCTCACCATCGCCACGCTTTACAAAGGCCGCTGGCAGGTTGAGTTGTTCTTCGAGAATACGACATGATGCACTCCTCCGTATGTCATTGACTTTCAAAGAGCAGCGGTGTGGAATCGCGTGGCGGTGGTATATTGTTTTTGTTTCTCTCTGCACTGTATAGTTCAATGTCAGACTTGAGCATTACCCATGGCGCATTTGCACATGCTTGCGTTGCCGGCAACTGCTTCAAGTGAATCAGGCGGAAGATAGTCGTCGGGGTGACTCCAAGGATATCGGCGACTTCGTGGACGGACATTTCGCCACGAGCCTGTCGTTCTCCCTCACTATAGACCGGAATCGCATGATGGTTGCGCACTGAGCATACGCGGACTGGCGTCCAGATTTGCCCGTGTGCCGTGCGGCGTTGATTCTTGTTCAGGATCGAGGCGATCCGTGTGTCAGATTGGATTCGCGCCAGTTTGCGAACGGTCTCCACAAGATCATGGGCAGTGGCATAGTGATCCTGTCCGGTCTGAAGCTTGGGAAACTCAACCTGCGTGTGGTCTCCGCCTTGCCAGTGCAGAACGAGGCGTATCGTCTCGCCCTCTGAAGTGGCGGTGATCTCCTTCAGAGCGATGCGAAGCAGGCGCTTTTTATATTCTGCCGGGCTGTCCGGATTGTCCCATAGCCTGGGGATATCGCGTGCAAAGTCCAGCAGATCTCTCTTCTGAGCGTCCGTGATTGGGTGTTCGCGACCGACTTCGAGTACCGCGAGTTCAGCTTCAAGTTCAGCTTCCGCAGCCAGTGCCTTGTTCCAGCGACGTTCAAGTTCCGCCGCAACGAGCCGATTCGAGGGATCCACCGCATCATATTGACGACGCGCATGGGTCACTTCATAGCGCGCTTGCTTCAGCGCCAACTCCTTCTGATGAATGCGCTCGTCGCTGGCATTATCGAGCGCGGCGATCGCGGCCATGGCCGCGTCGATGCCCAACGGCGTCAAGCATTGCAGCAACTGCTCTGTTACCAGGCGATCGGCACGCAATCCGCCGAATAGCACACAGTAGGCTTGATTGGGATTCAGTACGTGCCCGGAACACTGATATCGGATGACATGCGGACGAGGATGCTGCGCCAACAACTTGGCGCCGCAGTGACCACAGCGAAGAAGCCCGGCAAGCAGAGCCTCGCCGTGCTGAACGGCCCCGCGCACAGCGTAGCTCTTCGCGTTTTCGTTGTGGGCAATCATCGTTTGATTGCTTTGATACACGTCCCAATCAATGTAACCCGCATGATGATTCAAAATCAATACCGCCCAGTCTTCCCGGCGGCACCTCACCTGCCGCTGAACCTTCTGGCCTGCTTCCAAACGCGTCATCACCTTGCTCTTCCCGTACGCGTATGCGCCTGCGTAGACCGGGTTTTTCAGCACGCTGAGAACTGAGTGGTATCGGGCAGGCAACCGAGCGATCTCGCCTGCTTCTTTTGAGCCCCGAGCAACTGGCAACTGAATCTGTTGCCGATCCAGCCAGAAATAGACCTGGCGCACACTGCCCAATTCCGCAAACTTGCGAAAGATCAGATCGATGGTGGACTGAATCCGAGCATCCGGATCCTTTTCGATCCGGTCTTCCGCTCCCTTCATGTACCCGATCGCAACCCGCTGAACCAAGGCGCCCCGCTGCGCCTTCTGCCGCAGTGCGGCTTGGCCGCGCTCGCGGAAATTGGCAACTTCCATTTCACTGATCGTGCCTTTCATTCCGAGCAACAATCGATCATTCGGAAGTCTTGGGTCGTACACGGCTGCGTATTCCAGTGAATTGGGCCACTGATTCCAGTAGGTTTGGGCCGGAGCCGGGGCGAAGCGATTTTGGTTGGTTTCTACCCAATCCAGGTGGCCCGCATGAATCAAGAAAAGGGGCAATAAATATCAGTTAGCGTCATTTCGTTTCTTGCCCCGCTGAAGCGCGCGGTTGTTGATTCCATTGGAAGTAGGCCATATTTTAGTTTTCATGTGGGCCGCGACTACGCCATGTGGGCCAAGATTACGGTGAAACAGAAAGTGGCGCCCACACCCAACGGAATCTCGGCCCAAACCACACTGGAATCGGTGGCCCATTTCGAATGGAATCACCGGACCACTTCGACCGGAATACGCAACACGGCTTCAGTATCAATCAGCAGCGCACCAACCACGCAGCAAAACTCCAACAGCGTCTGCCAGTCCCGTCCGTTTCGTGCCAAGCGCGAGGCCTCGATGCTGAACACGGCGCCAACATGACCATCGCAAAGTTCGCGAAGCAGACGTTCAAAACCTGGCCGGCGCGTTCCCGACCCTGACATTCCCAGATCCTCATCAATTACTTCGATGTCTTCCCAGCCAAGGGTACGGGCATGATCGACTGAGGCGTACTGACGGCGTTGGTTCTCAAGGTTATGCCGCACTTGATCTGGTGTCGATTGACGAATGTAAACACAGGCCCGCCGGGCAAAATGATCAGCGGTGATCTTGTTCATCGCCAACCTCCATCCGGATTGTCCTGGCCTGCACTTGCATCCACTGAGCAAGTATCTGGCGAAGCTGCTCCCTCACTTCCTGCGGAAGCCGTACGTCGAGAGCGGGGAGAGGTTCTTCGAAGAGCTGGCGCTGTCGCCCTATCCTGGTCTGCGGCATTCTGATCCTCCTGGTGCTCATTGTGCACAAAAGAGAAACAGTTGGTCACAGCCGCGTTGCGTAAACCAAGAAGCACCTTAACCGGCAGACAAGCCGTGGATACAAGCCTTACATTCGCTGCGTCTGGACGAGTCATCCATCCGGGAACCGCCAGCGGTCTGCCGTCCGCTCGCCGCACAACGTAGAACGATTCGCCTGCACGCTCATAAAGCCTGATCACAGGCAAGATGTGCCTACATGACGGGTGAAAAGGATAGAAGATTGTGACGTCGTCGGGACGATGTTGATGGGCAGTGTGTCGCCCTGTTGTTCAAATGGATCAAGCTGCAGAGTGCGGACCTCGAGTCGGCCAGGATCGAAGTGCAGACCACAACAGACAACACGTGTCGTGCTCTCGGCCGAACCCGCACTGTGCAATTTGCATGTCGCAGAAATTCTTTCGCTGGTTAAAGGAGGCCGCGCTCAACAAAAAAATGCAAATCAGTAATTTGCGGAATGCATGTCGATTGGTTTCATTGCAGTCATGACTTTATCGGAGGATCAATTAGCCAAACCGCAAATGTTTGTAGCGGTGCTCCGAATGGAACAACTCAATAACCCCACTCCATCCCAGGAAACGTCTGCCGTTTCTGGCAATCTGGTGGCACGTGCGTGGACCCAGCATAATGGGTTGAATCGTAATCCAGTCAACCAAGGCTTAGGAAAACCATCCGGCCCGGACCACAAGGCGGAAAGTCCTTCGGGATCCGGGAACTACGAAAACACAAACCCACTTGCCCCGGCCACGAGCCGGGGCGGTTTTTTGCGCGCAAGAAAGGATTGAATGGAGAAGAAACGCAAGACCTACTCTGTACAAAGTTCGAAAGCAAACTGCGGGCACCTTCATAAAACTGAGGCGGAAGCTGCGGAGTGTTTGCGAATTCTGACGCGCTATTACTGCAACCATTTCTGTATCGCCGGGCGCGCTTGTCCGCACTGCCCAATCGGAATTGCAGAGGAACAAATCACCAGCGCCAACTTCTGGGGCGCAAGAGTTGTAACCAACAAATAACGAAAGGACCGCATGCGATTCATTCTTTCATCAGTCGCCGGCATCTCTTACCAGGATCAGTTGGAGATCTACCAGGCATACGTTACTCGATTCCTCGACCAGCACCGCTGCACATCTGGCGCTGATTGTGACCCACAATTTCTCGGCATTTCGTTCGATTCGCAGAAAGGAGATGAGCCATTACCACCCCAAGGACCACCCGAGAAATAAAACAAATTCACGCAAGAAGCGACCCCAATTGCCCGCAGAACAGCGCTTATGCTGCTCTGCAACTGGAAAATTTGGGAGTCAACTTCGAGTACCGTGCGGAGCCAGTACTAGGTACCGAACTCTGTCATCCGATAATCCACCTCTACGCAAGCAGCAGTAAAGGAGTGCAAGCTCTGGCAGCAGTCCAGGTGCTGATTGCCAGCCGGCCCAAACGGATCAGCCGAATGAATGGGATCGTGACGGCCCGCTACGACCTCGAATTGCTGTTCCCACACCATCCCGGATAATGTACGGATAAAGTACTCTTTCAGTACGATTAAAGTACGCATTCAGTACGCATTTTCCAAACCGGTTCCACTTGGCCTCCCGACGACTGTATCCATCTCATAGGATTGTAGTTGTCGGGTGTTATGGGCATCGGAAAAACGGTTGATTTTTCCTGACAACCCCCTCCAGCACACCCTCCCAGACGCGCAACCCTCAGCTTCGCTGAGGATTGCGCTGTCAGGAGAGCTATTTTGGCCCCTGGCGAGGCGGTTGAAGAACCGTATCTGGGTTCTTAAAGCATCTCCAACCTGATCGCCACTACGCTTTTTTGGGTCTCGATAAGGAAGACTCAACAACTACCAAACAGCATCACTTAGGTTAGAAGTACCGGACTTGTTCCCGCATTCTCCGCGCGAAGTTCTCTTCCCGTAAATCACTGTGGCTTCCGGGACCAGCAAAGTCCGGCCGAAATCGCGCACACTTTCCCTTTAAGATCGGTGAATGTCTGGTGATCAAAAACCCGAAAAAAAGAGCTTACCAATGCAAGCCTGAAGCTCAGAGCTGCGACGGAAGCGACAAATATTGGCCTGTTCGTTGCGCGCAGTCCGGCGGCAAATACGCCGCCTGTGGTCACAGATCTTGCCAATCAGTTCGATAGTCAGGTCTTGCTTACGCGCGCACACGTTCCGAAGAAAGCCCTCAAACCTGTGCCAGCACTTGCACACTTTGATGCCACGGCCGACGTAATATGCGTCGTCGCCAGGTTGCGGATTCTAGCGATGCTCGCGTCGAGTGTCTTCAATTGTGGGTTCCGGACGCCCGCGCATCGGAGTTAAGGCGATGACGAACGTTCCCCGGACGCCAAGTTTTAAACCTGTCAGATTTTCAAACCAGATCAAAAAAGGACAACATGGACGACATCTTCGAGCTTCCACCTGCAGAATTATTGGCAACCATCAGCATCATCCTGGTCGTAACCTGCTTGGTAATTTTACTGATTGCAGCTCCCAAGCGAGACTTCTTTTTCTTTCGATGGCCGGCGGAGATCAGGTTTGCTGTAATCCTAATCTTGCCAGCGCTGGCGATTTTGTGGCCAGCATTAGTGATGTCTAAGTTGCTCGAAGTTGAGGACGAAGACGGAGACTAGCATCCAGAACCGTCCTGTTTCCCGGTGTCCTTATTCCAGCGCGCGTCCAAAGTTCCCGTGAAACCATACCGGTTTTTTGACACAATAAGCATTCCCTCCATGCCGTGGTCTTCCGTCTTGTCCCGCGTGCTCCATTTGAATAAGATCCTCTGCGCCTGGCGTTACAGCCGGCCGATCTCGTGCAGGTGCCTCGTTTGCGACAATCCGGAAGTGTGATTCAGCTCTTGCTCGGACATGAGGAACTGCCTACCACCCAGAGACATCTGAATTCTGAACATGACATTTGCCATGCGGCGAACGACCGGTCAGCATTCTGAAGCCGATTCCGCGATCGCGAACCTTTCTGCGATAGCTGCGGTCAGCCACCAAAATCCAGTTCTTTGCCTTCGGTTAGTGTCGGGAGCGTCTCAAGTTTTGCGCATTATTGGTCAGACTGTTCGAATGCCAAACGACAAGGACCGCCTGCAACCCTGCAATTCGAAAGCACGCACAAATCAGTCCGGCGTTTCATTGCATTGCGAGTTGGCAACGTCTGTGCAGGACTCGGTCGCCGCCCATTAGAACATCTATCCTGCTTATTCCGCACATTTGTGCATGACAGGCCTTTCGGGTGCGGAGGTGTCTGGATTGATTTGAAGCCTTGCGCCTGACCAGTCGATTGCAGCCTTGCACTGGCAAATATTTTGGCGCCTCCAAGCCAGCGACGCTGGTTACCCCCGGCGATTGTCCGCCCGTCCATCTGAGTTGGACAGGCCTTCCGATCCATTCACACCATTTCATTGACAAGAAATCCTGCACGACGGGCTGGCCACTGTGTTGTTCGCCCGTCTCAACGCTTCCCTCACACCAACGGGTGTTGGTGTCTTGTTCTTTCCTGCACAGGAGAAAACCAATGTATGAACTTGAATCTCCCCGTCAGGCGCCGGGGCCGGATCTGTCAGATCTGGTGGCAAATGTCGAGAAGTTCTTCAAGGCGAGTAAGGCACCGGCAACAACGAAAGCCTACGATTCCGACCTTCGTGACTATCTTGCCTTTTGCACCAGGAACAATCTTCCTTATCTGCCAACTACAGTTGAGGCAGTTGTTCTCTACGTCAGTTCCGTTGCTTCTGCCGTTCCCCCGCTCGCTTTTTCAACGATCAACCGGCGGCTTGCCGCCATTACTTTTGCTCATCGTCAGCGCGGGCTGGAGTCACCGGCCACGCCTTCGAAGCACTTTCTGCTTCGCGAGGTTCTCGCCGGGATCAAGCGCACACTGGGTGCGGCCCCACAAGGTGCGGATCCGCTCTTGAGCGACGCGATCCGCCGGATTGTAGCCGCCTGCCCCGAGAACCTCCTTGGAACACGAGACCGGGCGTTGATCCTGCTTGGCTACGCTATGGGTTCGCGCCGGAGCGAACTGGCTTCGGGAATTGAGGTCCGTGATCTGACCTTCACCGAGCAGGGGCTCTGTATATTGTTGCGCCACCACAAGTCGGAGAGGTTTGATCCCGGTCCTCGCACGATTGCGGTGCCTTTTGGCGAGCACCAGGCGACTTGTCCGGTCCGGTGGGTGAAGGTCTGGATCGAGGCGGCGGGCCTTGGCGAAACCCAAGGCCCGCTCTTCACAGCCGTCGACAGGCATGGCAATCTGGGAGAAAAGGCGCTTGCGCCACGCAGCATTGCCAAGATCCTGGCCAAAGCAGTAGCCAGATCAGGGGGCATTGAGGGAAAGATCTCGCCACATTCGCTCCGTTCCGGGATGTGCACCCAGGCGGCTATCAACGGCGCTGAGGAGCGCGACATCCAGCGCACGACGCGCCACCGGTCAACGGTGATGGTGCGGCACTACATCCGCGACGCGGACCTGTTCCGCGCGAACGCGGCGGCAAGACTTGGGTTGTGATGCCGAGTTTGTAAGTCTGGCCGATGATCAGGAGGAAAGTTCCTTAAGTCCCAAACGCTGAGGGCCCAGAAAGGTAAGTTCTTCGGCCTCAGCATCCGGGCTATTGTTGTCTAACCCCGCGAAAGAACAACGACCGAGTTCACAGGATGAACGATCTCTGGAGCGAGTTGCCACCCGTCAGGTTGTTGGGTACGAATGGCGGTGATTTTACATTCGCGGGGTTGAACAATAATGGCAATAATATAACGATCGAGACACAACAGGGAATGGAAGGAGTGCATGGGCGACCGGCCAATTGATCGAGAGAAGTTAAGAGCCGTCATCCGAAGAATGGGCGGCGAGTACATTTTTTACATGCTGGACGACGCCATCACGCTCTTGCCCGAAACCAAACTCCGCAAGGTGGTCGAAAACTACCTGGACCCGACAGAGCTTTGTTCGAGCGGCACACAGAATCAGGGGCTGCTTGTCGAGGCGAAAGCGTTCCAAGCTGCGAGCCGGTCTGGCGCCTACTACAATGACGCCGCTGGTCGCGGAAGGAATCGCGAGGAAAACCCCGTCGAAACGCTGGCTTGGATCGCCGATTGCCGTCGACTCCTCGACCGTTGCACGATACAGGCTAAGAAACACAACAAGGCCGCCGAGGTGTGCCAGGCGTTCGAGATCGTTTTTGGCCTGCTCGATCATATCGACGAGTGCGGAGACGACGTGGTCTTTTTCGCTGACGAAGACGGCTCATGGCAGATGGGTATCGATTGGGAGAAAGTTTTACCAACCTGGTTTAGCGTCTTGTCCGCGACGATCGAGCCAGCGGATTACGCCCGACGTATAGACGCGGTTCTCAATAGCCACTACACCGAGGGACGCGCCAAGATGCTCTCCGTGGCGCGAAGAATCGCCACCCCGGCGCAGCGTCAAGCCCTACCTGAATCGTGAGTGGCTAGGGCTCCAGCGTCAACGCATCCGCGTACCGGTGTTGCGTGCCGGCCCGGGCGTAAGGCGCAACGCGCGTCTCTACCGTTGCCTGATCCATCATGTTCGGGCCGAGCGAAGATTCACTCCACCTGGCATGGTGTTCCCGAGCTCCCCTGTCATGCTCGACCAGATCGACACCTACCGCGATACGCTGCGTCTGTCGCTGCGTTCATCCTTGCAAATCAAATATTTGATATTGATTGTGCAAGGATGATTCCCCGATCTGCGATCATCCCTGTCGTACTGGCTCTCAAGAGACAGGCAACTGTGGCGATTAACTGGTCGAGTAACCCGGAGGAATCGCACCTCCGGCTTGCACGTAGCCCGTCGCCTCTATTGCCGCATCCGGAAATGCTCCGAGGCGTTCGCGCTGCTTCTCAAACTGCGCAATATGCTTGATGCCAGAAAGAGCCTCTTGACCCACCGGGCCGATGATCATTGCAGGGGTGTCTTTGATTGCTCCCGGTTACAGAACGGTTAACTATATCAATGATATACAAGCGATACGAAGGCTCTATATCTGGCGTTCCGTGCCCCTATCCTGCCCCAGACTGACCACAGTCGCTTCATATTGATGACGAATATGCACAAAACTACATCTCTGATGATAAAAAAATCACCCCAGTGAGGTTTTAATGTTCTAATCGACACATTGGCTTCGATGATGTTTGTCGATGATCATAGCGACCCAACGAGGTTTTAACATGGGCGATGAGAATTCCGCACGATTCTTCCCGCGGTCGGTTGGCTTGTGCCGGTTGATTGAAGAGCGTCAGCTCCAGGTTCCTGTGCCTGCAACGCGCTCCGAAATTGTCGCAGGGGCCAGGAAAACTGTCGCGGCAGACGGAAGAATTCTGGAACAGTATCCAAGGAACTACGCTCCCAAAGAACCCTTTGGCGATCTTCGCTTTGCCTTGCGCTATGAGCCTGTCGCACTGGACGTATATCTGGCAATCTTCCAAAGCATCGATACGCACCAGTTGGAAGAATGGATTCGCTCCGAGCCCACCGGTATTTTCGTGCGCCGCGCATGGTACTTGTATGAGCTATTGATAGAAAAACAACTCGATGTGCCGGATGTCATCCCCTCCGGCTACATAGATCTTCTCGATCCCAAAATCCACCTCACCGGACCGCGTCGACTCGTTCGCCGCCAGCGCATCAATGACAATCTTCTCGGCTCGGGCAAATACTCTCCGCTGGTTCGTCGAACTGAGGCGCTGACGGGCTATATGGAAAAGGGTTTGGCCCAGGAGGCAAACACCATCGTCAAAAGCTGCGATCCTGCCATCCTTGCGCGCGCAGTCCATTATCTGTTTACCAAAGAAACCAAATCTTCCTTCGCAATCGAGGGAGAGGAGCCGAGCAAGGACCGTACGGAACGGTTTGTGGCCGCTCTCATGAAGACTTCGCGCTTCGACGCCACCAGCAAGGATGCCTTCGTTCAATTGCAAAATGCCATCGTCGATCCCCGTTATGCGCAGAAGAACTGGCGTACCGCGCAGAACTTCGTCTCCCAAACACTGCCGGACTACAGCGAGGATGTGCATTTTGTCTGTCCGAAGCCGGAAGATGTGCCCGGCCTGATGGACGCATGGATGGAGATGGTCAACCGCCTGAAACTGCCAGAAGGTGTTGACCCGGTTGTTGCCGCCGCCGTCGCTGCGTTCGGATTCGTTTTCCTTCATCCCTTCGATGACGGTAACGGGCGCATTCACCGCTTCCTTGTCCATCACATTTTGTCGAAACTCGGATTCACACCACAGGGAATCCTGTTTCCCGTCTCGGCAGCCATGCTGCGCGACCGGCTGGCCTACGATCAGGTTCTGGAAGGCTTCTCCGCTTCCATCATGTCGTTCATTCAGTATGAGCTTGACCCGGAAGATGGAATGACCGTTCGGAATGACACGGCTCAGTTTTATCGTTACTTCGACGCCACAGCGCACGCAGAGTATTTGTATCGGTGTATCGAGGAGACCATCCACCGCGACCTGCGCGACGAGATCAGCTTCCTCGTTGTCTTCGACGCCGCGCTGCGCGCGACGATCAACATCGTCGACATGCCAAATCGCCGGGCGGCTCTCCTGGTGCGGTTGATCCTGCAAAACAAGGGCAAACTTTCCAAAAGCAAACGAACTTCGTTTGCCGAGGTCACTGACAAGGAACTTGACCGGATTGAAACGGCGGTATGGGGAGGCTGGCAGGATAGCCAGCAAGAGCAGCCTTCAGAGAATTGCTGAACGGAGACCAGGGCGCGGACACGAGGCTCATACAGGGTTATCTCGGGCACCGGAACATTCAGCACACCGTCAGTTATACCGCCACCAACCCGGCAGGATCGGCGGAAGCTGTTTGCTCGTACCCTTCATCGACATCGGCCTTCCCCATGTTTTCGCTGGGTAGGCTCCTGCGTTTGATGGTTTTGGGGCCTGCTCAACGTTCACTCGTGCTACAACCTGCACACTCACAGAGTCGCCAAGCGACCCTTTACTCCAAAGGCTTCAGCAGCTTCGTTACATCCACTACAGCTTCGATTTTTACCGGATGGAGCGAACCAGATTCCGGGCGGGCCCTATCCCGCTGAAGAACAGCGCCTTTCACGGCGCACGAAAACTACGTTTTCAGATGATCGATGACACCATCAGCCTCTATCCGTTTTTCGTCGTCGAAATCTCAAGAGAGAGAAGATGTCGGTCGAAATCTGGCGTTGCCCATGCCTGGATGTGCTGGTCGAGAGTTACCAGAATGGCTTTCTCTTTGATCGCGATGCCCAACAGGTAGGCATCCGTGATCTGCTTATGTCCCTGCAAACGCCAGATATAGGGCGCTGACATGTTTAGCCATGAATCCCTTACGGTTGTATAACCAAAGCCCGGAACCTGCATCAGAGTGCGGAGGAGAAAAATTGCGTCTCGCAAGTTTTTGTTGAATAGCACGCAAGACAGGCGCAGTAAACCCGTCTCGGTTAGCGGACAGAGCAGAAAGTCACTTTCACCAAGGCTCTTGAACCATACGGTTGCGACTTGATGAAATTCGTGGTTGTCATTTGTGAGGGCCAGCAGCACGTTGACATCGGGAAGATACCGGGTCTTACTCAAGAGAGTCCTCCTCGGCTTTCCTTACCATTTCTGCCGTGATTTTGCGATTCTCGGGATCGGGAGGAAACAAAGGAATACCCGCTGAGGATCTTCTGAACAAAGGAGTGTTGGGCTCAGCGGTTTCGATAACCTTGGCCTTCAGAACCAACTCAGAGAGCGCAGCACTCAGCGACATTCCCCGTGCGTGAGCGTACGTTGAGGCGAACCGATGAGCGTTTTCGGCGAGATTGACATTGGTTCTCATATATTCAGCATACACCGTTAAGAAGACTGGCGCATATCTATATATAGGTGTTTGATGTCGATGGGCACACCTCAGTGGGCGTGCTTTGCGGGTCTTCCTCCCCGCATCACCACTGACTGCTTGTGGCACGAATCACTAAGAACTTATCCGTAAATAGTAATAGTTTGTCTCCAGCAGATTAAAGCGGCGGCTAAGGAGAGCAGCGCACGATAGCTGGTTTCGGTCTTCTCGAAACTGACCAGCAGCTTGCGAAAGCGGTTCATCC
>Ga0302320_10021294_pt1 | contig 12879 bp, 10 predicted proteins | sample Bog_T0_3_FD_202130 | JGI IMG/M metagenome (GOLD analysis project Ga0302320, IMG submission 202130) | Peat permafrost microbial communities from Stordalen Mire near Abisko, Sweden - Bog_T0_3 | ecosystem: Environmental > Terrestrial > Soil > Wetlands > Peat | place: Sweden: Abisko, Stordalen Mire...
GTACGAGGTCATGGCCGCGGCGATCTCACGGGAAACGCCCTCGATGAAACTCAAATCCACGGACCCGTCGGTCTGCGGCGGAGTGGGCACCGCGATGAAAATGACATCGCCGCTGTCCACGCCGTCCTGGGTGCTGTTGGTGAACCGGAGCCGTCCCGCGGCCACGTTCTTGACCACCAACTCCTCCAGTCCCGGCTCATAAATGGGCATTCCGCCCGCCTGGAGCATTTTTACTTTTTCCGCATCTTTGTCAACGCAGGTGACATGATGGCCCGCTTCCGCGAAGCACGTTCCCGTCACCAATCCGACATAGCCTGTTCCGATGATCGTTAGTTTCATTTATATTTTATCGAAAAGATAACCATTAGGAGTGGTTTGTCCCGATCAAAAAATACAGTTTCAAGGTTCAATCCCAAAGGGATTGCGTCATTCAGCCCAGGGTGGGCCCGACTCCGAGAGGGCCTACTCTGGGTGCCTGTTATCAAGAACCACAACCCTGAAAGGCTTGAAGCACATATACTTGCAAAACTCGACGTAACCCTTTGAGCGTTGTGATCCTTCATCGTTTCAACTCCCCTTGGCGGCCCGCAACCGCGGCAGCAACCGTTCCGACAGCACCCGAAATGGCCGCAGCAGAAAATAGAAAGCAGAAAGCGCCTGGGGCAGCTTGGCAAACTGCCGGTCCTTGGCCGTCGGCGTAATCAACAGGCGCCCCAGATGAACCAGATAAGCTCCCTTGTCGGTAAAGCGCTCCTTCTCCAGCAGGTAAAGCATGTCACTCTTGGATTGCGGCCCCGGTTGCGGTTCCTGCTGCGCCGCCAATTGCTCCATGATTTTCCGGGTCAACTGGCCGACAACGGCGTCGTCCTGCGCGAGTTTCAGAACATGCGGTGGAACTTCCGCGCCCAACAAGTCGTGGGCAAGCCGGACTCCCCAAAGCAAGACCCGCCTGCTCCCGGTCTGTTTCGACCGCGCCAGCAAACGGTCCCAGTTCAACGATGGACAAGCCCGGATGATTTCGCCGAGGTCGGAAATCCAAAACGCCCGTTCCCATTGATGTTTCGCCCCGTGCGCGCAGAGAAACAAAAATTCATCTTCCACCTCCAGTACCGGTATTTCGACCCCGGCGAGTCTGGCCCGACCCAGACGCGTCCAGAGCGCTTCGGGGTCGAGGCGAAAGCGAAGCCATTTCTGGATCAACGCCCAATTCAACTCCACCTGGACCTTGCCGTCGCTCCGCCGGAAATCGAATCCCAACTGAGACTGCAAATGTTCCTGCTCCAACACCCCGGTTTGGAGGTCGGGTCGGACATAACCGCCGAATTCCAGCAACTGCGCGGCCCGGAGCACCGAGTCCTTGCGCACGAGCAGGTCGAGATCAAGGAAGTTCCGATAGCCAATGTGACCGTAGAACCGGATGGCGAGAAGCGGTCCTTTGAAGGGGACGGCCGCGATCCCGTTGGCGTGGAAGAGATCCAGTATTTTGATCAATTCACGCGCCAGAAACAAATTCCGTTGCGCACCAAGTTGGAATTGAGTTCGCAACTGCTGGATTATTTTCGCCGGAACAAATGAACCGGCCTCGTTTGCCAGATGCAAGTTGAGCAATGGCAGCGTGCGATGAAAGCCCGCCAGTTTGAGCACCGTCTCCCAATGCAGCGATTCCCGGCATAAGCGCGTCAACTCCGCGCGCTCCGCCTCTCCCAACCGGGTTTTTGCGGTCAGAAGCACCAATCGCAGTTCGCGCGAAAAGGAAATCTGTGACTCCGGAACGGTCATTTTAAAACGATCAACGATAACTCTCAGCCTGCAACTCAAACATCCGGGCGTAGATGCCGCCCGCCTGGCAAAGTTGATCATGGGTGCCGCTTTCCACAATTCGATTCTGGTCAAGCACCAGGATTCGATCGGCCATGCGCACGGTGGAAAGCCGGTGACTGATGACAATGGAGGTGCGGTTGCGGGTAATTTGTTTGAACTTTCGGAACACCTCATATTCCGCTTCCACGTCCAGTGCGCTGGAAGGTTCATCAAGAATAACAATGGGCGCCTTGCGCAGAAAGGCCCGGGCCAGCGCAATCCGTTGCCATTCACCCATGCTCAATTCTTCGCCGCCTTCGAAGAGATTGCCAAGCACGGTGTCGTAGCCGGCGGAAAGGCGCTGCACCCGTTCATGAATGTCGGCATCCTTGGCCGCCGCCTCGATGGCTTCCCGGTTCGCGCCCTGCTCAGGGCTGCCCAACCAGATATTCTCACCCGCCGGAAGATAATAGTGGGCGAAATCCTGAAACATGACGCTGATATTCCGGCGCAGGCTGTCTTTCGGAAACTCGCGCAGGTCAATTCCGTCAATCGTAATTCTCCCCTCCGACGGATCGTAAAGCCGGCAGAGCAGCTTGATCAACGTGGATTTGCCCGCGCCATTCGGCCCAACCAGGGCGACCATTTCCCCGGCCTTGATCTCGAAACTAACGCGTTCGAGCACGCGCGGCTCCATTCCGGCATAACGAAAACTCACCTGCTCAAATCGAATCCCATCGCGAATCGCTTCCGGAAAATTCCGGGGCGACGGAGAATCCTCCACCTTTTCTTTCAGATCGAGAAAATGATAAAGACTGGTGAGAAATAGATTGTTCTCGTAGAGACCGGCAAAGCCAGTGAGGAAGTCGCCCAAAAACCCCAACCCGCGTTGAAACGCCTGGAAGAGCATGACCAACCCGCCGAGCGAGATCAAACCCTGCGCCGCCTGATAAGCGATAAACGCAAAACTGCCAAAAACCGCCACGGTCGCGCTCGACTGCGAAAGAAACTCATAAGACGAGCGGCGAACCGCCATGGACAGCCGTTCCCGCCGCAACTCGGTCTTCAGTTCCTTGCATCGACTCTTGAAAAGACCGCCCAAGTCAAACAAACGAACCTCCTTCGCACAATTCGGTCCGGTCAACATCCAGTGGTAATACTCTACCTTTCGCTCGGTCGCCGTGCGCCGGCGCTGCCACTCGAATTGGGCCCGCGCCAGCTTGACCCGGGACAGCACGCCCGGACAAGCCGCCAGCAAGAGCGCCGCGCAAAGCATCCAAGGCAGTGTCACTAGCAAGAATACTGAAACCGCCACCAGCGACAGAAAATTCTGCACAATCTGCGCGGTGGACTGGACAATTCGCGCCGGACGAAAAGCCGCCTCCTGCTGGGCGCGATGCAGGGAATCCTGATACCGGTCGTTCTCGTAATACTCCAAATCAACCTCAACCGATTTCGCGTGCAACACATCTTGCAGGTGATCCGTCACCTGCTGCGACTGCGCTTCCGTGACAACGTTGGCCAACGCGCGAAAAAGCAACACCGCCAGATTCAGTCCCGCCGCAAGGCCGATATACCACCACAGTTTTCCGGCATCCGCCGCCTTGGTCCCAGCCTTGATGACCGCGCTAACTTGATCGATGACCAGGCGAAACGCGTAAAGCGTCGCCAGCGGCAACGCCGCCTGAATGACAATCAACGCAACATACGCCGTCGTCCACCCCGGCGAAGATTCGATAACCAACTTGAAAGCCCTCCGTATCTCCAGCAGCCGCCCCGATTGCGGTAGCGCCGGATTCAGTCCTGAGAGCCGCCCGCCAATTCGGCGCACCAAATCGGCGAAAATCCCAATCCGCCCCGGTTCCGCATTTGCAACAGTGGAGGGCATTTGTCTGGTTTAGAGTCCTGTCGCGTGCCCCACCACAAAATCCGACAGCGAACCCAAACCCGCCAGCGCCCGCGGTCGTTCCAGCCGGAACACCGGCACCTTGCCTGCGGTCCTGGCAACATTCTGAAAGTGCGCCGCCCGGACGCGCCCCTGAAATACCTGGCGTCCATAACGCGCGCAGAAAGTATTGGTCACCAACTGCTGAAACGTTTCCTGCGGAGAAAAGCGCTGCACCCTCAGTTCGGGGCCGTCCGTGAGAACGTAGATCGCCGCCAGCGGCACGCGGGCCAATGCAAAGCCGCTCTCAAGCTTCCGCACCCGCTTGTCAAAATGGCTGGTAAGCCGGGGAAGGCTTTCCGGCGATTCCCCCAGCGAACTCTCGACCGAATCGGGCCAAAGTTTGAATTGCGGAAACCCGGGCTCCGCCAATACTTGACTGCCGTCCGTGGTGCTTAACGCCAGCAAATCATCCGTCAACAATGTAATCCCCCGCGCAAAAAGCGCCGCCGCCAGCGTGGACTTCCCCTGTCCTTTCCACCCCACAAAAGCGACCGCCTTTCCCGCAATGACAACGGCGCTGCCATGCAACACGAGAAAGCCAAGCTGTTGCAGCAGCGTCGCCAGTCCCGGCCCAAGAATGCCGGTGCGCAAGACCTCTTCCGTCACGCCTTCGGCCGGCTGCACCACCATTTCCGCGCCGCGCCGCATCCGAAAGGATCCGCCCTTTTCCCAAAACAGCACCACCTCATCCTCCGTCGCCGAAACGCATCGCTCCGTCGCAGCCCCGGCGGCCGGTTCAGGAATGCGCCCCAAGCGAATCACCACGTCGGGCGCGCCGGATGACGCCACCAGTTCCGGCAACGGCAACTCCGATTCAATCTCCAGGCTGAAAGCCCGATAACGGTGCAGCATCTTGCGCCGGGCCGGCCGCCGTTTGGAAACGGGTTCGGGTGCTGGGAGAGTTTGTGCGGTCACGTTAAAATTGGAAGGCAGAGCGGGGATCGCGAAAGGCCATCCCCGCTCTGCACCTGGGTATTGAATTAGGAACAGTCTCCGACTTGCGGGTAGGCGCTGTTGGAGTTGCCGTGAGGCAGGTCTCTATTCATGAAATGGCAGAGTTGGGTGATGTCTTCGACATTGCCATGCACTGTCATTTGGGGTTCCGAGTATGTTTTCTTGTCTTTCATCTCTTTTTTCACCTCCTTTCGTTAGGGGATAAATTCTCCCGCCCTGCGGCGAAGGCGGCCAAATTTGGTTATTTGTAATTGCTGACCCGGGTCGCGGCATCAACCGGCTCGCCCGCCGCCTCACGGTTTGACAACCACAAAGCCAGGTCCGCCGCCGTCCAAACCGCAATCGAATCCATTTCGTCCGCCGCGCCCCGTTGGAAACGGGCCAGCGGTTCCTCCAGCCGCTTGAGGTCAAGGTACGCCGCCATCCGTCCGGCCTGACCGTGGATTATCTTCCGCAGATTATTTTGCTCGAACTTAAACAGCCCCTTGTCAAAACTAGGGCCAAGGTTCGACTTGCCGGGCCGCCAGCGAATTTTTTCCGGCAGAACTCCCGCCATCCCGTGCCGCAGCACCAGCCGTGAATAACCGCGCCGCATCTTTTGTTCGGAAGGCAGGGAAAGGCAGAATTCGATCAGACGAACGTCCATGAACGGAAATCTCACCTCGACATTGAACGCCGCCGACGTATGGGAAAGCAGCTCCATGCCTTTGGTCATGATCTCGCGCTGCAGCAGATTAAAGTGCTGTTCCCGTTCGGTTCGTCCCCGCGGCGCCGTCGCGGGCGCGGCGCTTTGCAATTCCAGCCGCCGCACCAGATCCGGATTCAACAGATCCACCGGACTCCACGCCGACGGAGCCGGCTTTCTGCGATAACTCACGCGCCGGCCCGCTCCCGACCAGAGCCGGTGCGCCCGTTTGCCCAGCGGGTGATACTTCAATACCCAATGCCACCAGGCATTGAGCCATCGCTTTTCATGAAAACTCTTCGAGACCCCCCGCACCTCGACCGCCAGATCATACCATCGCCCCGCCGCGGCCAATTCCAGCAACCGGCCGTTCCCGTGCGACACCGTCGTGTCCCCGTCGTACCCGTCAAGAATAACTCTGACTCCAAGCTGCTGCGCCTTGCGATACGAATTCCAGTTGAGGTAAAGGTTGCCCGCGGAAATGGGTTCGTCCAGGTGGGAAATCATTGCTTCCGCATCCCGCAGCGGACTGACCCGGTCGAGCGCCAGATAGGTTGGTTCGCAATGGCCCTGCGCAATGACCTCGCGAATATAAGGGCGCTCGTCGCATTCGGTGACCTCGTCAAACACCGCCGAAAATGTATGGAGCGGAGGCTGCCCCTGTTCTTTCAGCCAGTTCCGGGCCACACACGACACCGACGACGAGTCCAGCCCGCCGCTCAACATGGCGCCGACCGGCGGACTGGTGCGCATCCGGCACCGGACCGCCTGCGAAAAAAGACCGTAGAATCGCTCGGCGTATTCCTGATCCGATTTCAGCCGCAGTTCCCGGTCCGGATTTAACCTCCAGTAACGCCGCGTCGCGACCTCGCTCGTCACTGTCAGACAGTGCGCGGCGGGCAGCCGCATCACTTCTGTGTAATAGGTCGAAGCCGGGTCGTTGAAGACATGGACAAAAGCGTCCGCAATTCTCTTTTCGTTAATCGCGTCGGAAACGCCCGGCACCGCCAGCACCCCCTTGATTTCGCTCGCAAACGCGAAACGCCGATTCGGCAGCCACGCATAATAAAACGGTTTGACTCCCATCTGGTCGCGCGCGCAAAAGAGTTTTTGACCGGCCACATCCCAGATCGCAAAAGCAAAATCGCCGAGCAGATGTTCCACACAGCTTTCGCCCCATTTCTGGTAAGCCGCCACCACCAGCGAAGAGTCCGGCGTGGACTTCGGCAGCAAGCCCAGCAGTTCCTCGCGATTGTCCAGGCGAATGTCCCCCGTGATAATGATGCCGTTGGCCAGCTCGGCGGGCAGCGCTTCGAGCGACGCCTCGGGTGTCGTCCAAAGACCCAGGTGGCACAAGCCCGCGTGCCCGCGGCGCCATACCCCGCTCTGGTCCGGACCACGGTGCGCGAGGCGCTCCGCCATCGTTTCCAGCCAGGTCGATTCGACCGGGCGGCCATCCAGATTGACTATGCCGGCAATGCCGCTCACTTCGGTGGGAGGGCCAGACTGTAATTGGCCCCGTTTCGCCCCTTGGCGTAGTAATTGTAATTGGGAACATCATCCGCGCCGCGATTGCACACCGCGCCCAGCACACAACCCTGCCGGTCGTGCAACATTTCAAGCGCCCGCTGGGCGCTGCGCGTGCCGGTGAAAGATCCGCGAACCACAAACACAATGCCTTCGACCTTGGGCGCGAGGCTGGTCGTGTCATCGGCCGCCAGCACCGGAACGCTGTCAATTACAACATAATCGTAGTCCCGATAAACCTGCGCCAGAAATTCATCGGCCTCCACGCTGAGAAAAAGTTCTCCCGGATTATTGACACGCCGTCCCGGCGGCAGGAACGACAGGTTGGGAATCCGGGTGGTCACAATCGCGTCGGCCAGACTTTTGCCGTCCTTGAGCACGTCGGCCAAACCCGGCTCGCTGCGCGCGCCCAGCAATTCCGGCAGCACCCCGCAGCGCAAATCGGCATCCACCAGCAGCACCCGGTAACCCGAGCCGGCAAAAGTCATGGCCAGATTGACGGCCACCGTGGACTTGCCTTCGCCGGGAAGGGCGCTCGTCACCAGCAGCGATTTCGGCCGCCGTCCGCCCACCGTGGAATAAAACAGCGCGGACCGAATGCTCTTGAGCGACTCGGCAAAGCAGTGGCGGTCGTCTCCCGCCTCCAGCAGCAGCGGCATCGACGCGCCTTTTAGCCGGTTCATATCGGGAATCTGTCCGATGACCGGCACGCTCAACCGCCCTTCTAGTTCTTCCGCGGACGCCACCCGGTCGCTCGTCAACATCAGCAGGAGCAGAAGCCCGACGCCCGTAAACAGGCCGGCGCATCCTCCCAGCAGTCCGCGCGGGACGCGCACACCCAGCCGCGGTGGAATGTAAGCCGCGTGGTCCATGACCGCGAGCGCCTCCTGGTCGAGATTCTTGTTGAGGTCCACGTTGCGTACGGTTGACAGCAGATAGTCATGCTGTCGGTCCGCCCGCTCCACATCCTGCTTGAGATGATCGTATTCCGCCATGGCCGCGCTTTCGGTCAGCGCCCGCTCCTCCCAGTCCCGAATCGTCGTTTCGGTGTTTTTGATTTGCAGACTCAACGCCGCTTGCGCATTGGTCAACTCCTCCCGGCTTTGCTGGCGCGCAAATTGCACCAGTTCCTCCTGGGCGCGAATCTCGTCTTCGAGCCGGATCATGGCGGGATGTTTGGGACGCAGATTCTCGCTCAACCGCGTGCGCTCCGCCTTCAGCCGGTCAATCTCGCGCATGGCCGCCTGATAGGCCTCGCCATTGGCCGGCGTGGTTCCATCCGTCGCCTGACCGCCGTCGGTGTCAGTAATAAGCTGGCGGTCCACCACCTGATTGGAAGCCAGCAAGGCGAGGAACTGATTTTTCATGTTCAAGTCCGCCAGCTTGCGATTCAACTCCGCCAGATAGCTGCCCGTGGTCGAGCCCTGGTCCAACAATTCCGCCACACTGTTGGTCCGCCGAAATGCATTCAAGCGCGCCTGCGCCCGCTCGGATTCGCCATCCAGCCGGTTGAGTTCGCGCGAAATCGAATTCACGGTCAACTCCGCCGCCTGCCCGCGCATTTCACGTTTGTACTCGAGATACGAGTCCATCACCGCATCCAGATAGGCTTGGACATATTGGGCATTCGTCCCCGCGGCCGTGAGGACAATCACCGCGCCCCGCGGCGCCAGCGACACGGAAAGAGAAACCGGAACCTCCGGAACATTGGGAAGCTGCGCATGGACCGCCTCGCGGGCGCGAGATTGATTGGACTCGCACTGCATCAGCTCCATCTGCGTTCCATAATAATCCTGGAAGTCCTCGCGGAACGGACTGTTTTCGTCCAGTTGTATTTTTCCCGAAACCCACATGCGCGACCGAAAAGTCTCCAGATTATCGTCGTGATTCGGCAACACAAACCGCCCCAGCACACCAAAGAGCACGACCGTCACGGCGACGATCCACCATCGGTGTTTGAACTCACGCAAGAACCGGCGGGCATTAAGCGGCGCCGCGTTTGACTTGGCCGGATCGGAAGTTGGACCTATGGCTTTCATAAACTCAGAAATTAATCAGTTTGCTCGACACATAGATTCGGTCTCCCGGCTTCAATTCCACGTCCTTGTCCCTCTTGCCCTGCTGCCAGACGGCCATCACATCCACGTACAAATTCGTCACCCCGCTGGACGATTCCATCGGGCGCATGATCTTGACGCGCCGGCGGTCGGCATACTCGGAAAACCCGCCCGCATGGAGGATGGCGTCGCTCGCCATCAGCTTCTCATCCTCGGCGATATCAACCGGGCCGGGACTGCGGACTTGCCCGGTCACGTAGGCCCGGCCCACCCTTTTATTATGGATCATGTCAATACCAAGAACGACGGTGGCGTGATAGAAATAGTCCGTTTCCAGGTTCGTTTTGATTTCCTCCGCCAAAATCAGGCAATTCTTGTGCGCCGCCTTGACCCGTCCGATATAGGGAATGTCGAGTTCGCCCGTATCCGTCACCGTCAGATGAAGAGTCTCGTTGGTCTCCTGCAGGATGCGGAAACTGAGAACGTCCCCCGGGCTGAGATTGATCTGGCTGTTCAATGTGGCTCCAACGCCGCTGTTGGTTGCCGGCGGCGAATTTGTCGTGGACGGCAGATTGGTCTGGGCGATGAGTCCCGGAGTGAAAAGGACCGCCATCGAGGCGATCAGGCCGCGAATTTGGCGGGCGGCAAAGACAGACTTTCGATTGCAGGAACTTGTCATAAATAAGAATTCAAACGATGAGCTTTTGGCAGCGGACAAGGTTAAACCATTTGCGCGCCCTGCTTTTGCAAACGGGCAAACCGATGGAATCCTTCGACCGTTCCGCCAATGATGATGCGTCCTTGCGTTTCGACCCAGGCGTGCGCTTCAAACTCGCCATCGAGTTTGCGGGCCACACCCAGACATAATTCCGACCGTTGCCCCAACTTCCCCAACAACACTTGCGTCGCCATGCCTTGCGTCAGGCACGAGGCCTTGGGCACGCGGCGGCTGGCCGCCTCCACCGCCCACGCCACCTGCCGGATGCTCCGCGCGTCCAATTCCCGGCCCGATCCCGCCGGTTGCCGCAGCAAATCCACCCGCTTCTGCACGACGCGAAAAGGAAGGATGGTCAGTCCCAGACGAATGAGCACCACCCAAAACAGCGCCCGGAAGAACAGCCGCCGCTCGTTTCCGCTCAATTGCCTATAGCGATGAAATATCCGCATGGTAGGGCGGTGCTATGTCGCCGCCCCATATTCGGGCGACAGGGAATCCCCCTTTGCGCGAAATTAGGGCGGCGACGTGAGAACAGCTTCTTGCGCAGTTTGATTGTCCGCAAGGCGCGAACACCCACCGCCCTGGCGAGCTATGAGATGCCCGGTCCAAGTTCAATCAAATCGTGCTGCGCCAATTCCGAAATCAATTTGGTCAGGTCCCGTTCCACCCGGGCTTCCTCCACTGTATATTCCGCGGTAATCTGGTCGCGGACTTCCCGGAGCGTGCGCCCTTCTTGAAACAGGTTCCACATCCGCGCGCCGACCTCGTTCAAACCGTAATAAACGCCGGATTTAAGATTCACGATGGCCAATTCCCCGCCCAGGTCCGCCGCCATCTGGCCATCCTTGCACTTGACCCGCCAGGTCAAGTCAATCACAGCGATTGCATCTAAATTATTGTGAGTCATTGGAAATCATCAGAAACGCAAGTACACCCATCAATCCCAAAGGGACTGCATCATGTAGCCCAGGGTTGGCCCGACTCCGAGAGGGCCTACCCTGGGTTATTGGCCTTCGGACCGTCAACCCTGAAAGGGTTGATTCACCTAACGCCCTAATCGTTAGCAACCCTCCGGGGAGCGCGACCGTCTCGGTCGCAGCCGTCGGCGTCTCGCCGACGGACCGTTGCGCGCACGACAACTTCACCCGTTCAATAGCGAGTAGTGCGTTTCGCTAATGATTACGGCGCCGCATTTTCGACATTCTGTTCCGCCGACATTCTAATCTCGGGCCGGCGTCGCAACAGCCTGCAATTCCGGCATCCGATCATGATATCGCCACAGCGCCACCGGCAATCGCAACGCCTTTACATACCGGGGAACAAATCGTCTCGGATTGGCCGCGCAACGAAAAAGCCAGCCCAGCTTCCATTTGTCCGCCCAATCCGGAATTCTGACCTGATCCCCGCTGAGAAAGCCAATGGCCGCGCCAATGCAATGAATCGAAATTCCGGGGGCGCCGTGTTTTCGCAGGTAAAGGCCGAGCTTCTCCTGCACCCCGCCGCCCAATCCGATGATCACGTGCCGGGACTGGCGGACGCGCAACAGGTTCAACAGAGCCGCATCCACAATGGCGCCAGACCCATACTTGGGCGCCACATAAGTATCCTCCGCACTGATCGGATAACCTTGCGATTTCAACCAGTCTAGATTTCGTTGCCGCGACTGTTCCGACGGCATGACCCAGAGGGCGGCGCCCGGCGCGCAAAACTCAGGCCGCGCCAGCAGAATTTTCAGATACTCCAATCCCGACGCCCGTTGGATGCGATCCCGCGTCATCGTATTCCAAAGCAGAACCATGAAGCCACTGTCCGTAATAACCAGGTCCGCCCCCAACAACGCCTCTCGATACTCCCGATCATGCGCCAATTCGACCAGGGCTGGCGCCGCCGGCACCACCACCAGGCCTCCGCGCGCCCCGATTTTGACGGCTTCGGCCGCGTTGCCGACGAAAAACCGCACGCCCAGAATCCGCCGGTAGCGCCCATCGGCACCCGCCTCACTAGGCCCTGTTTTTGGTTGGAAATCAGCCATCTGAATAGGGAGCAAGATCTCGGCCGTCTACAGTGAAATCTCGGACAGCAGATGAAACTCGTCGCATGTTTTTTCCCCCAATCGTTAGCGACTTTCCGGGGAGCGCGACCGTCCCGGTCGCGTGCGTCGGCGTCTCGCCGACGCAACGTTGCGGACCCGACTGAATCACCCGTTCGTCGGCAATTCGAGCACTTCGCCAATGATTGGGTTTTTTTCCAATCCCGAAGGGATTGAGTAACTCAGCCCAGGCTTGCGAGGCACGAGCTACCCTGGGTTAGATTAGGAAAAAATCGCAACCCTGAAAGGGTTGTAGCACACATACTTACGAAGCTCGCTGCAACCCTTTCAAAACTGTGGTCCTTCATCGTTCCGGTTGCCAAAACCCATAAATCGTGTTGCATTCCACCGAAAACGTCTCTGAATCATTTTTCGTCAAATCTGCGACACCTGCCCCTTATTGACAAACTCCGTGGCCACCCCGGCCGTCGCCAGCTTCAAACTGTCCGCCAGCGATTTTCCAAAATGGATAAACGGCAGCTCAATCAACCGGTAGCTGACTTCGCCCACTACGATGAGCGCCACCACCGCGAACCCCCCCGCCACCATTTTGGAACTAAACAACGTTGTGCCAATAATCGCCACCGGCCAATGGTTCAGGTAGTACGAATAACTCCGCTTGCCCACCAGCACGAGCGCGCGCTGCCGCAATATTGCCGGAGTGGCCACCAGCGCCCACCGCAAAAGAAAGAACGTCCCAACGCCGGTGAAAAAATACCAAAAGCTAAACAGGTTGGAGTGATAGCCATTGCGCAGCAAAAGGAACACGCTGCCCAGCCCGATTCCGCCCAAACCAAATGCCAGCGCCCGCCCCGGTGAGCGCAATGTTTCCCCGGCAGAAAAACAAATGCACACGCCCAAATTCCATATAAACCAATGACACAACACCGGGAACGGAGGAAAATAGGTAAAGGTCTGGCGCAGCAGCAGCCAAACCACCCAGGCCCCCGCGGAAATCGCCACATTCAACACCAGGAACGCGCGCTTCGACATCAACCGGAACAAAAGGAGCGACAACGGAAACAAACAATAAAGCTCGATCTCCGTCTGCAAGGACCAGAGCACCGGATTCAATTCGGCCCCGGGACCGGTCCACCCTTT
>Ga0302320_10021295_pt1 | contig 12879 bp, 12 predicted proteins | sample Bog_T0_3_FD_202130 | JGI IMG/M metagenome (GOLD analysis project Ga0302320, IMG submission 202130) | Peat permafrost microbial communities from Stordalen Mire near Abisko, Sweden - Bog_T0_3 | ecosystem: Environmental > Terrestrial > Soil > Wetlands > Peat | place: Sweden: Abisko, Stordalen Mire...
CGAAATTGCGCCACTGTTGCACCGGCGCTCGCTGTTTGCGGAGAGCAGCAATTTTCTGCTCTACGATTTCTTTGAGGATTCCGGTTCCGTGGACGAGAACGTTTTTGCCTACTCGAACCGCAACGGCGGTGAACGCGCGCTGGTGGTTTACAACAACCGCTACGGGTCCACGCACGGGACTATCGATTTCTCCGCGGCGTACGCCGACAAGGGTGCGGCGCAACTGCGCCAGCAGCGTGTGGCAGAGGGTCTGGGACTTACCGGCGATTCTGCCTTCGTTCTTGCCTATCGCGACTCGCTCACGGGGCTCGAATATCTGCGACGGGCCAATGTTCTGGCCGAGCGTGGCCTGACGATCGATCTGCACGCGTACCAGTGCCACGTCTTCCTCGACTGGCGCGAACTGCGCGTGACGGCGGAGCGGCGCTGGGACCGGCTCTGCGATCAGCTCAATGGGCGAGGCGTCCCCAACCTGGACGATGCGCTGGTGAACCTGGAACTGCGTCCTGTGCATGACGCGCTTCGCTTGCAGCTTGATCCGGCAGCCGTGCGTCTATTTGCCGACCTAGCGGAGCATCCCCGAACGCTGGCAGGCGGAAGAGACAAGAAGATTGAGCGCGAACGTGTCGAGTTTTTTGAGCTGGCGTGGTCGCGCTGCGAAAGTTTTCTGCGTGTCGCACAAACCGCATATACCTCGCGCGTGAGTGGGGAGAAGCATCTCGCCCCCAGACCCACCAATCCGGCATTGCTCGGTCCGGCCTTCCGTGAGCGTTTGCGTGGGGCTATGCGGATTCCGGCAATTGAAGCGCTGTTTCCGTCGCCGTGGACCGCAGCCGCGCGCCGCGTCCTGCCCAGTCCCAGCCCGCAGTTCACGGCCACGGCAATGTGGGGGCCAGTGCTCGCGTGGTGTGTGCTGGAGTTGCTGGCAGAATCGATCGACGCGGATCATCCGGAGCAGATGGCGCTGGACCTGTTTGACCGGCTCCGGCTACGCGAGCCGTTCGCACAGGCCTTTGCCGTGCTTGGATTTGACGGTGAGGAAGGCTGGCGCGTGGCTGCGCGCATCAAGGTTGTGCTCCTCACCGGGGCAGGTGTTGGCAAGCTTGAGGCACCGGCCGTCAAGGTCCAGCCCAAACTGGCGGGGAAGACTGCGGCGAAGAATGTTGAAGGCTCGGCTTCGGCTTCAGAAGAGCCGGCAAAGACCGCCGAAGAGGGAAGTGAGATTCCGCCGGCACTCTGGCCTGCCTTGTGGAACGACCCGGATGTTCGTTGGCTCAGCGGCGTTCACACGGCGGAGGGCCATGACTACTTGGTTCGCGAGACCTACGAGGAGTTGCTCTGGTGGTTGGCTTTCCCATCGCTGCTGCGCCTGGGTTGCGAGGATGTGCCCAGTCGGACTGCGGTAGAGCAGCTTAGCCGGACTATCGAAGACGCACTTGCGAAGGCTGAAGCTGCCGGCTATCGCCTTGACCTGCTGATTGATCCGGGGTCTGCCGCACATCCTCCTCGGCCGCAGTCTGTTCCGGTTGCGTTGGGCGCGACGGAGAAGGAGATTGACCCACAGGCGGTCGTGCCGGGACAAGTCCAAGCTGAATCGGAGCAGCCGGAGCCGAAAGTATTTGAGGCCCAGGAACCCGTGATCAGCGCACCGCCTGCTAGCGAGACCAAGCCTGAGGAGCCTGCCTGAACGCTTTCGGCGCGCGGTCTGAGATTGAAGAACCGTCCGGAGCGGTTGGTGCTGTTCGCGCGCTGCCGAATCAAAGTCCTTTTTTGTCGCGAAATTCCCGGACAACATCGGCGGGATCGCGATGCTGGCCGTCGATGGCCTCGTTCATCGCACGCATGTCGTCCGCGGTGATTTTTCCGGCCAGAGCGTCGAGAGCCGATTGAATCTGCGGCCAGCGCTGAAGAGCCTCTTCGCGCACCAGCGGGACGGCCTGATACGGCGGGAAGTAGTGCTTGTCGTCTTCAAGCGCCGTGAGACCGAAAGCCTGGATCGGGCCATCGGTTGAGTTGGCGGCGATCATATCCACCTGGTGTGCGTTGAGCGCGCGGTACAGAAGTCCGAGGTCCATGGTCCGTGGCGGCGCTGCGAACCTTAGCCCGTAGGCCGTGCTCAATCCGGGTAGTCCGTCGGGCCGCTGCTCAAATTCGTAGCCAACGCCGAGACGCCATTGCGGGGTGTACTGCGCGGCCTGGCTCAGGGTGGTCAGGTGCAATCGCCGTGCATCGTCACCGCGAATCACCATGGCGAATGTGTTTTCAAAGCCCAGCGGCTGGGCGACGGCGACGTTGTACCGCGAAGCATAGAGGCGGCGGACGGTATCGAGAACGGACTGTGGGTTGCGTGCTTGGTTGGTATCGACAGGCTGCTTGAGAATCGCGGTGAGCGCCGTGCCGGTGTATTCCACATAGGCGTCGATGCGGCCGGAGACCAGGGCCTGATGACAGATGTAACTCCCCGCGAGATAAAAGCGCCGCTCGACTGTCAAATTGGATTTGGCTTCGATTTCCTGGGCCAGAAGCTCGCCGAGAACAACCTGCTCCGTGAAGTTCTTTGCACCGATGACGGGATGGTCGGGGTGCGGCGGAGAGCAAGCGGTCAAGAGAATACACACCGAGACCAGGGCCGTTATGCAGATGCGGTGGATCATCGATCGGAATCCAGGCGAGCAGGAACCCTGCGCCAGCGTTCAAGCAGACCAAGAGCGCCATCGGCAGCCAGGGCGAGCAGCGCCGCGGGAATGGCTCCGGCGAGCACCAGCCTGTTATCGACAGATGCGACACCACGGAAAATGAGTTCGCCCAGGCCGCCCGCGCCCACGGCAGCAGCGATGGTCGCGATGCCGACGCAGGTAACGGTCGCGGTTCTCAAGCCAGCAAGAATAAAGGATGCGGAGAGCGGCAGTTCGACTTTGAAGAGCATTTGCCAGCCGGTAAGGCCCAGAGCGCGCGCAACTTCGATGACGGAAGGGTCAATGGCGCGGATTCCCGTATACGTGTTGCGCAGGATGGGCAGCAGAGCGTAGGCGGTGAGCGCGAGAATGGCAATGCGCGCGGCGCGATCTCCCAGCCACGGCAGCGGCAAGAGGAACCCGAACATGGCCAGCGATGGAATGGTTTGCAGAATGTTCGCGACGCCGAGAATCGGCCTCGCCCAGCGCGGTGAGCGCGTAAGCCAAATACCGGCCGGAATGGCCACGGCAGAGGCGAAGAGCATGGCTGCTCCGGTCAGCCAAAGGTGCTCCACCGTGAGCGTGGCGATCTCGCCGCCATACTGAGACAGGAAACCGGCGCTCATTCTCGCACCTCGGGCGAGGCAGTGCCGGAGGCCGCGCTTCGCTCACCGCGATGGAAGGCGCGGATATAGGAGACGATCTCCGGTTGGCTGGAATGAAGGAACTCCGCCGCGTCAAGACTGGCGATCAGCTTGCCATCGCCCAGAAGCACGATGCGCTGGGCCAGATAAAGAGCTTCGTCCAAATCATGGGTGACAAGAAGGACGGTCTTTTTCAGCCGGGCAAGAACGTCGCGGAGCATATCCTGCATCTCGGCGCGGGTGAGGGGATCAAGCGCGCCGAAAGGCTCGTCCATAAGCAGGATCTTGGGTTCGGCGGCAAGGGCGCGGGCGAGTCCGACACGCTGGCGCTGACCCCCGGAGAGCTGGTGTGGGAAGCGCTGCGCAAAGGTGGCTGGGTCAAGGCCAACGGTCCCCAGCATTTCATGACTGCGGCGGCGCCGATCTGGGCGCGGCCGGCCCTCGGCTTCGAGCACCAGTCCCACGTTTCGCTCGACGTTAAAGTGCGGAAAGAGACCCGTCTCCTGAATCACGTAGCCCATGCCGCGGCGCAGGGAGATGATGTGTGAAGCGCGGACGCTATTGCCGTTGACCAGGACCTCGCCGCTCGTGGGTTCAAGCATGCGGTTCACGGTTCGCAGAAGTGTGGTCTTTCCCGAACCGCTGCGGCCAAGGATCGCCGTGGTGGTTCCCTCTTCGACTGTGAGCGAGATATCGTCCAGCAGCAGCCGCCCTTGCGGAGTCGCAAACGAGAGATTCCGGAATTCGATGGCTGCGCCCATGGCCTCGGCCCTCTGTGCCTCATCAGTGTAAGGGCGAAACCCTTACTGTGAGGAAAGATTGCCTCAGGACTCATCGGGTGCGCAGGGGGCGCGCGGCCTTGAAGGGTGGTCTTTGGACCTTGCGCCTTCGGTCCTAACCGACACCCGCCCTTTCCGCAGAGAGCGAAAAGGGCGGGTGTCGTTTTTGGGGTCGTGCTTACTTCTGTCCCGCATCCTTGGCCATTTGCTCGTGTGTCTGGGCAAGCGCTTCAAGCTTGAGGGAGCGCGCTTTTAGCGACTGAGCAAGGTAGGCGCAATGGTCCACTGTGCCTTTCTCGGCCTTCGAGGAGTTTGTCGCCGGGTTGTTCCTGAACGTCTCGGCCATCTGCGCATGCTCAATCGATTGTGCGAGCAGATCCTGGGACTTCGCCTGATAGTAGTCCGCAATGCGCTGGTGCTCGGCGGGTGTCTTGGCGGTTGAGATCAATGCAGTGAGTTGCTTCGAGTTTAGTGCCTCTGCTTTGGGTTGGCGTGCGGTCTGTGCCTGGGCGGCGGTTGCGAAGGTGAGAATGGCAGCGAGAGAAAGAAAAACGAATGTACGTTTCATGGAAATCTCCTTTGCGGCGATCGAAGTCGCGGCAACATGGTTGAGTTTCGTTGCAATGCGCGTCACAGGGACCTGTATGGTCCATGCGGCTTGCTTCGTGGGCTCAAATGAACGGAGATTTCTAAATCCGGAAGACTTGAAGAAGGACGTATCGGGGAGTTGACGGAACAAACGCGTTGTTGGCGGGGGGTACCGAAAGGACAGGCGTCGAGACTGCGAAAGGCAGGGCAATTGCTGCGATGGCCGCGAGCCTGTCAACCTTCGACTTGTCCGGCGCAACCATTGGTGCGACGGTCCGGGCGGAGCCAACAGCGCAGGTGCTCTGACCACAGCTGGATGCAGAAAAGACGACGCTTGCAGAGGTTTGACTGGAGCCACAAACGTGGTGCGCTGGGGCAATCCTTGCCGAAGTGCAGCAGGCCTGGCTGCATCCATCGGCCGAGCCCAGCAACTGAGCGCAGCCGGGACTGGCCAGAACAGGCTGCGCGGCTACAAGAGCTGCCAGCGCTAACGCTACGACTTGGAGGACCCGTTTCATAAGTGCAATGAAAGTATGACCGGCTAAGTCCCGGTGATCTGTGAGCCACATCACGGCTAACGGATCGCCGGGACAGCGGAAGGGCGCATCTCCGGGAAAGGTGCCGTTGTTCAACCCTCGTGAAGGTCAAGGGCCAATCGAGAATTGCCGCCCCTCAGAATGGCGCGAACTTGCGCGGTATCGCGCAAGTTGATTTGTCCCAATGGCCCCGGACCCGTAGAATCAGGGATGGGCCGACGGCGACGCTGCCCGGAGCGGCACCAGGAATCGATGAGCGAACAAGAACCAGGGACCTCCAATCAAACGCCTGCGGTTTCGCCGGCATGGACCAGAATCGAGCGGGCGCGGCATCCCCAGCGGCCCTACCCCATGGACTTTATCGAGCGGGTCTTCACGGATTTCAGCGAGATTCACGGAGATCGCGCCTTTGGCGACGACGAGGCGGTCGCCTGCGGAATGGCGCGGCTGGGCAGTGAAGAAGTGTTGGTCATCGGCAACCGCAAGGGTGGCAGCACCAAGGAACGAGTGCGCCGCAACTTCGGCATGCCCAATCCGGAGGGCTATCGCAAGGCGTTGCGCTCGATGCGGATCGCCGAAAAATTTGGCCGCCCGGTCATCAGCATTATCGATCTGCCGGGTGCCTATCCCGGCCTGGGTGCTGAGGAGCGGGGCCAGGCCGAGGCCATTGCCCGGAACGTGCTGGAAATGTCGCGCCTCCGCGTGCCCACCATCTCAGTGATCAGCGGGGAAGGTGGATCGGGCGGTGCGCTGGCCCTGGCCGTGAGTGACCGTGTATTGATCTTGGAGAACGCGCTTTACTTTGTGATTACGCCGGAGTCCTGCGCGGCGATCATGTGGCGTGACTCAGGGCAGAAGCAGCTTGCCGCCGAAGCCATGCGCATTTCCGCGCCGGAGGTTGCCGCGCTGGGTTGCGTGGATGAGATCATCTCCGAGCCGCCCGGAGGCGCGCACACTGACCGCGAGGCGGGTGCGGGAATCCTTGGCACCGTGCTCCAGAAGCACCTGGCCGCGTTGAAAGCGACGCCGATTGACCAATTGGTGGCTGCCCGGCAGCTGAAGTTTCGCAACATCGCGCAGTTCTATACCGAAAAATAGCCTTGGCCGCTGCCCGGCCGGCGAAACGGATTGAAATTTTGGTTGATTCAATGAAATTGCGCGGAAGAGCTTTGAAACAGCACGGTAGCCGTCGTGAGGCTGGAGGTTGCGCGTGAGCGCGCCTGGCAGTGGTGGCGGCCGGTTTCGCGCTTACGCGGAGTTCGTCGCCGCGGTCCTGTACTTCTTCTTTGTGCGTATGCTCGCGCGGCGCATCGCGCATGGTCTGGCTGACGTGCAATGGGATCCGCTGGTTGAGCAGGCGGTCCTGGTCTCCCTTCTGCTGATGGGCTATGGGGTCATGGGCTTCTGGCTTGACGGCCAGGTCCACCCGGTGCGCGAGCAGGGGTTGCCGCGCCGTGAAGGTTGGCCGGGCGAGATGGGAGTCGGCCTGGCCGTTGGCTGGGCGATCGCTGTCCTGTGCGTGCTGCCCATGGTGCTGCTTGGCGGCATCGCCATCGTTCTGGCGCTGCAGTCATACGCCTGGGGCTGGCTGGCGGCAGACGCCGCATTCTTCGCATTGGCCGCACTGGCCGAAGAGATTGTCTTTCGCGGGTACGGTTTTCAGCGTTTTGTTCACGCGGTGGGCCCGGTTGGCGCTGCGGTGGGGTTTGCGGCGTTTTATGCCGTCGTGCAATCGCGGGTGCCGGGCTCAAATCACGTCAGCATCGCAGTATCCGTTGCGCTCTCGTTGGTCCTTTCCACGGCCTGCCTGCGCACGCGCGCGCTGTGGCTTAGTTGGGGTATTAACTTTGGCTGGAAGGCAAGCCGGGCTCTGCTCTTCGGGCTCGCGGTAAGCGGTGTCAGCAGTCATTCGCCCGTGGTGCAGGGCGATCCGATGGGGCCCTTCTGGCTCACCGGCGGTGGCTACGGGCTGGACGGTAGCTGGATTGCGTTTCTGGTTCTCATCGCGGCGATTCCCGTCGTCTTCCGAGTCACCCGCGAGCTGGATTTCCGCTATAACGCGCCGGTCATCATCCCCGCGGGCATTCCTGTGGATTTGGACGCGGCCGCACGGCGTCAGCATGAGGCTGCGATGGGCCCGGCCGAGCCCGCGGCGCCCTCGCTGGTGCAGATATTTCCCGCCACTCCGACCGCGCCTCCGCGGCAAGAAGAACCGTAGATGCGCGGGGTTAGTTGGCCGGAGTTGCACGCCGATTGTTCCTTGACACTTTGCATCTTCTCTGTTTCATTCGGAGCAGTCATTCCCCATTGCAAGGAGCATCAGCAGTGAACCATCCAGTCACAATCACCCGCTATTTGCTGGTTTGGATTTGTCTGGCCTTTACAGCAGTTACCCCGCTCCTGCGCTCGCAAACGCGCAAAGAGACCTCGCTCTGGGATTCCGTCAAGGACAGTAAGGACGCCGAGGACTATAAGGCATACCTCGATAAGTACCCTGACGGTGTGTACGCGCCAATAGCCAGGCGAAGAGTTGCTCAACTTACAGCGCATCCATCCCAACAGGCGCCCGGTGCGCAATTCGGAATCACACCTGAAGTGCCTGCTGCGCAAGCAACATCAAAGCCGCGTACCGGTGCTCCTGTCACAATGACTGAGTGCGAAGGGACAAACAATTGTGCGACCTGGACATTCCTTGGTACGCAAGGCAATGGCCAGTGGCCATCGGGGGAGGTAGCAAACCTGAGTGTGGAGCATTTCGACACGGGAACCGTTGTGATACGCAGGGCGGACTCGACCGGTCCCTCAGCGGGATTGACGGCGGTCTATCGAGGGACTCGCAACGGGAATCGAGTGGGAGGAGAGTTCACTTCATCCTGGCCCGGTCACTGGAACAATATGACCGGCAACTGGTATGCGACCATTGGAAAATCTGCGCAGAGTCCACCAATTCTTATGCGGGTCTGCGATCCCTATCCCAATTCTACGTGCGCCACTTTGACATGGAACAACGGGCACTACGATGGAGTGTTTAACAACGGGGGTACTGCGACATTTACAGTGGAAAGCTTCAGCCCAGACTCGGTAATTATGCATCGCGTAGACACAAGCAGAGTCAACTACGCTTATGTTTATAAGGGAAAGATTTCAAGCCAGGGCAACAGTATCCTCGATGGAATATGGGAAGGCGATCAAGGAACCCAGCTGGCAGGCAAGCTAGGGCACTTCGCGGCCACTTGGGGAACAGCATTTCAAGATAACCCTGCCGCGAAAAAGCAGGGGCCGGCGCCGGTGTTTGTAGCCCGGCCAACTGTTTGCTACCCCTGGTTCTTTACGGTGATATGTGAATAGGCTTCTTTTGCCGGCTGTCCGGTTGAGTCGAGCAATTCTGCTTCGGGGGGGGGGCGATTCGACAGCCGCTTCCACGCGGATTTGCCTTTTCTGGTCAAATCGGGCTATCGTTTGCACAATGCTGTTCGCATGCATGGGAGGTCCCCATGATCTTGCCGTTTCAATCCATGGTGCCGCGGCCAACTTCCCCAATGGTCGCAATCGCCAGCCGTAAGATCCAGCTTCTGCTGGTCGCGATGGGGTGTGCCTTTGCGGCATTTCAAGCGCCACGCGCAGCTTCTGCCCAGGTCATCACCATCGACACCCACACCGGCGCCGTAACCAACGGGACTGCAGGCCCGGTGGGCACGGTCGATCGGCGCTATCAGCAGATTGCACCCACCCACGTTCCAATCCCAAAAAACGAATTGGACCCCAGTGGCCGGCAGGCGCTCATCCGGGTAATGCAATCGGAGCAGGGGTTTGCCATGCGTCCGTTTCCACGCGGCCACAAAGGCCTGACGCTGGTAGCGAACGGCAAACTGGAGCCGGCAGGAGAAGCCTATCTGAACATGGTTACGAGCCAGGGCCTCTCGGCCAAGCCCGGTGATCGGCTGGTACTGTCCGATGTGAAAATCGAACACTCGAAGATCATCTTTGAATTGAATGGCGGTCCCGATCCCAGGCATCGCTTCCTCCGCCACGTCCAGATCGGCATGGGCCCGGATGTAACCAACCCGGTGGTGCAGGACGGCGACGGCCAGGAGCCGGTAGGTGCTCGGCTCTCCCTCGCCTTCCAAGACCATGTTCCCGAACTGACCGGCGCCGAGGTCAAAGCGCTGCTTGCGCCGCTGATCTCCTTCGACGTGAAGACGCCTATTCAGGCCTTCACCGATACACTTCCGCCCGCGCTCAAAGATGCCATCCTCAACCACCGCGTGCTGGTGGGGATGAGCACTGACATGCTCCTGTTTGCCATGGGGCAACCTGACGGCAAGTCGCGCGAAATGGAAGGCCAGATGCCGTTTGAGGAGTGGATCTACGGCAAGCCGCCCAAGGATGTGCAGTTTGTGCGGATCAACGGCAACCGCGTCATCCGCGTCGAGATAGCCAAGATGGGCGAGGCCCCGGTGATCTTTAACACGGACGTGGTGGACGGGATGATGCGCACCGACGGGACGCCGCTCGAAGCAAGCGTCACGACCAAGACGGTACAAATGGGCGATACAGCCCCACGCAACCCCGACACGCAGGCGCCCGCTGCGCCGCCAACCCTGCGCAACCCGGGAGAATCGCTGCCTAACGACGACACCAAGGGAGACAGAGTGGGTGTGATGCGGCCGGTGCGGTTCCCCACGCCCAAGCCGGACGATGAGACTGACGCGCAGCCCAACCCGCAGCAGCCGGCTAAGCCTTCCGGGCAGCCTGCACCATCATCGACAGCAACCCCGGCCAACGGACAGGGTGCACCGGCTGCTCCGACTTCCACCGCGACACCAGCCAGTCCGTCTCAATCTGCTCCAACGCTGCCGCAGGGGAGCTCGCCGCCGGCATCAAGCAGCCAGCCGAATTGAGGACCTTTACTTGTCCCCATCGAAGAGGGTTTGCACGCAGCCTTTTGATCCTAGGCTTCGACCCTGAGCTTGACTCGGACATACTGGCCCCACGCCCAGAGACCAACGACCGCTCCAACCCCTACGACTTCAATGGCCACGCCAAGAGCCTTGTAAACCCAGTGCCAGAGCATGAAGGCATCATACAATCTTGTCGCGCCCATCGGTGGCGAGCATCTCCAGCATTGATGTAAACTGGAAGGAGCGAGTCCAGCTCCCTCCGCGCAAATCCGTTGCCCCCACTACAAGGCAATTCCTTTGCAACCTGAAGCGAGCCCATGACCGCGCCGTTGAAGCCGCGTGGCAAAAATTGATTGCGCGTGTGTGCAGAGACAACCCCAGAAGGAGAAACACCCGACCGATGGCCAAGATAGCGAAAACAGGTGACCGCAAGAAGGAAATGGACACGACGAAGTCGACCGACTGTCCCAAGTGCAGCAAGCCGACCCGCATTGTCAAACGCGTAAAGGACCGCGAGCGCGGTACCCCTGGCGGAGTCTACATCTCGTGCTCTGTGTGCGACTTCTACGAGAAACTTTAAGTCTCAGATTTACAGCGAAGTCCCAGAAAGCCCGGCAATTTGCCGGGCTTTTTCCGTTACGAGGGATTACAGCTGCAGCGCTTCAGCCATTTCTTTGAGGATCGCTTCAGCAGCCTGGGCGGGATCGGACGCTTGCGTGATGGGGCGGCCGACAACCAGGTAGCTGGCGCCTTGCCGCAGCGCTTCAGCCGGAGTGGCGATGCGCCTCTGGTCCGCGGTCTCTGCGCCGGCGGGGCGAATGCCGGGAATGACCAGGATGCCTTCAGGGCCGGTGAGCGCACGTAGGGTTGCAACCTCCTGAGCGGAGGCGACGAAGCCGCGTACTCCAGCCGCCAAGCTCATGCGCGCCAGTGACTCCACCTGAGCGGCAGGAGATTGCTCCAGTCCGACGGCGCTCATCTGGGCCGCATCCATGCTGGTGAGCATGGTGACGGCCAGCAGTTCGGCAGGGTCCGTCAGGCCGTCCAGCGCATTCCGGGCGGCGGCCAGCATGGCAGGGCCGCCCGCGGCATGGACGTTGATCATATGCACGCCCAGCGCTGCGGCAGAGCGCACCGCCCCGGCCACCGTGTTGGGGATGTCATGGAATTTTAAATCGAGAAAGACCTTGTGTCCGCGCTTGAGTAGCGGCTCCAGCACGCCCGGTCCTGCAGCCACAAACAGCTCCAGCCCCACCTTGAACCACCGGCAGGTATCGTCCAGCCGCGCCACGAGGGCCTCGGCTGAGGCAGCGTCCGGCACGTCGAGCGCCACGATAAGCCGGCCGCGCGCCTCCTCCAGCGAATCTGCCCGGCGGGGCGCAGGCATAAGCGCGGTAGCGAAGGCCGGGTTCAGCCGCTCCGGGAAAGGCATGATTGAATCGTAAAGCAAAAAACGCTCAGGGTCGACCTGCGACTCTCAAGCCTCGACGGCCATTGGTACTGCATTGGAAATCTCGCGGACCATGAGTTGGTCCTGCGCAGTCAGAAATCGGCAAAGATAATCGATGGGGTCGTCAGCACAGGCCATCTGGCGCAGGTGATACTTCCACACGTCGGGCTTGATGGTGCGCCGGGTGAAGGACTTGCGGGTGACCTGTACCACCTCGCCATGGGAGGTGATCCTGGCGTAGGTGCTGGAAGGGATCATGAAGCTCATGTGGGCACCGCCCTTCCAGAAGAAGCGCGCGAAATCGTGGGAGAAGAGCAGGGTGTAATGACGGCCCTCGCCAGCCAGCAGGACCAGCGCCTGTTCGGCGCCAGGCCATACTGGCTGTACGTGGGAGAGGAACCAACGGCGGAATTCGAAGCCATTAAACTGTGCCTGGTTGAGCAACAGTTGCAGCATCTCTTTACGAATCATGTCACCAATCCTTCAGTCGAGATGGAAATCCGGGGTTTGAATGGCGCGTCGATGTCTCCGCGGGGAAAGAATGCCGGGGGCGGAGCGTTCCAGGCGTCTTCTGTTATGGGTTAACGTCAAACGGTCGCTGGTTTCCTTTTTTTTCCGGACTTGATCGCGATTGACCGCTGTTTTCAACGCGGCGCGTTCGAGGGCTCCGTGGAAGGTATCCTGTTGTTGATGGAAAGCAAGAAGGAGACCGAAGGTTGAAGACGGGATCATTTTGGGCGCGTGGGTGCGTATTGACCACCCTGGTCGGCACTTTGTTGCTGGCGGCGACCACTGCGCGGGCTGACTCTGAGGTGCATACCAATCCGCTGAATCACGACCCGCTGGTACGCGAGGCCTTCACCCACTTCTACAACCTGGACTATACCGGAGCCGTCGAGCGATTCGAGCGCTTTCACGCGGCGCATCCGGGCGACCCGCAGGGAACCGCGCTGCTGCTGGACGCCGTGCTCTTTCAGGAACTTTACCGGCTGGATCTCCTCGATACAACCTTCTACGCCAACGACGGCTTCCTGACCGGGAAGCACGCCACAGTGGAAGATCCAAAGACCCGGGACCGTATTCTGGCTCTGTCCGATGAAGCCATCCACGAGGCCGACTGGCGGCTCGGCAAGAACCCGAACGATGTGGATGCTTTATATGCACGCGGCTGGACACGGGCCCTCAAATGCACTTACCTTGCCATGGTGGAACGGAGCTACGGCGGCGGCTTTCGCTTGGCAAGGCAGGCCAAGGACGACCACGTTCACGTTCTCCAATTGGACCCGGACTACGTTGACGCGAAGCT
>Ga0302320_10021299_pt1 | contig 12876 bp, 16 predicted proteins | sample Bog_T0_3_FD_202130 | JGI IMG/M metagenome (GOLD analysis project Ga0302320, IMG submission 202130) | Peat permafrost microbial communities from Stordalen Mire near Abisko, Sweden - Bog_T0_3 | ecosystem: Environmental > Terrestrial > Soil > Wetlands > Peat | place: Sweden: Abisko, Stordalen Mire...
GATCGTCCACACCCTGTCCTCGATCGAGGCGATCGAAGTCGCCGAAGTCGCCAGGGAACCGCTGTTCACCGACCGGCGGACCGACACCGGTCCATTTGACATGATCGGCGACGTTCATGGCTGCCTGAGCGAACTCACCCAACTGCTGGACCACCTCGGCTACCACCGCAACAAGGGCGTGTGGCACCACCCTGATGCGCGACGGGTTATCTTCCTCGGCGACCTGGTGGATCGCGGACCAGATAGCCCCGGGGTGTTGCGCCTGATCATGGACATGGTTGCCACCGGCGCCGCACTGGCGGTCCAGGGCAACCATGATATCCGGCTGTTCCGCAAGCTGTCCGGGCGGGACGTGCAGGTGACCCACGGGCTCGCCGAGACGCTGGTGCAACTGGAGGCGCTGCCCGAAACGGTCCGCGTGCCATTCATTGCGGAAACCCGTGACTTTCTCCGTGGGTTGCGCAGTCATTACTGGCTGGATGGCGGGAAACTCGTGGTCGCCCATGCAGGGCTCAAGGCAGACATGCACGGCCGCGGCTCCGGCGCGGTCCGCGACTTCGCCCTGTATGGAGAGACCACCGGTGAGACCGACGCGTTCGGCCTGCCGGTTCGATACGAGTGGGCGCGTGACTACCGAGGCGAGGCCATGGTCGTGTATGGCCATACCCCAGTGCTCACCCCCGAATGGGTCAATCGCACGATTTGCATCGACACCGGCTGCGTGTTCGGCGGCAAACTCACGGCCTTGCGGTATCCGGAACGCGAACTGGCGTCGGTTCCCGCCGATCGAATGTATGTAGAACCGGCACGTCCCCTGGCCGCGGCGCCGGTGGCGTCCGAACCCTACGACTTGCTCGACATCGAGGACGTTCTGGGCAAGCGCATCATCACCACCACGCTGATGTCCTCCATCATCGTGCGAGAGGAGAACGCAGCCGCCGCCATCGAGGTTATGAGTCGCTTCTGCATTGATCCGCGCTGGCTCATCTACCTGCCGCCGACCATGTCGCCATCGGAAACGAGCCAGCTTGACGGGCTGCTGGAGCACCCGAACGAAGCGTTCGCATACTATCGCAAGGCTGGCCTGCGGCAGGTCGTCGTGGAGGAAAAACACATGGGGTCGCGGGCAATCGTCGTCGTCTGCCGCGACGAAGCTGCCGCCGCTTCACGGTTCCGCGTCACCGGCCCGCAGCGTGGGATTATCTACACGCGCACCGGCCGCCGCTTTTTCTCCGACCCGGCGACGGAACAGGGGATGCTGGACCGGCTGACGCAGGCAATGACTGCGTTCGGCTTCTGGGATCAATTCAAGACCGACTGGGCCTGCCTGGATGCGGAGCTTATGCCGTGGTCGGCCAAGGCCAGGTCGCTGATCGATGAGCAATACGCTCCCGTCGGTGCGGCAGCCGTCCGCGGCCTGGGCGCTGCCGTGGAGGTTCTGGCGGCTGCCCGTGCGCGGGGGCTGGACGTCGGATCGCTGCAGGGGCGGTTCGCGGCGAGGCGGGACGCTGCCCAAGACTATGACGCGACCTGGCGCCGGTACGCATGGAACGTCGACGGCATCAATGATCTGAAACTTGCGCCGTTCCACGTCCTCGCGACGGAGGGCGCGGTTCATCATGACAAGAATCATGCGTGGCACATGGATGTGCTGGCGGGTATCTGCGAGCAGGATTCCGCGGTGCTGCAAGCGACCGCTTGGCACGAGGTCTCCCTTGACGATGAAGCAGCCATCGCTCAGACCGTTGCCTGGTGGGAGGCGCTGACCCGGAGCGGCGGCGAAGGCATCGTCGTGAAGCCCGCCAGCGTCGTCGCGCGTGGATTGAAGGGCTTGGTTCAACCCGCATTGAAGGTGCGCGGGCGAGAGTATCTCCGGCTTATCTACGGCCCGGAATATACCTTGCCGGGGAAACTGGAGCGGCTGCGTGAGCGCGGCCTCAGCGGAAAACGGCGACTTGCGGTCAGGGAGTTTGCGCTTGGCCTGGAGGCATTGACCCGTTTCGTCGCCGCCGAACCGTTGCGGCGTGTGCATGAATGCGTCTTTGGGGTCCTAGCGCTCGAAAGCGAGCCGATCGACCCGAGACTTTGAGTGGGACGGGATCGCCGCTGTCCCTGAACATAAGATCGGCTGCAGTCGGGGAGCAAGATCGTGACCAAGGATCGCAAGAACCGTAATGGAGAGCCTCAACAGGCTTCGTCTTCTGAAGACAAGCCAACAAAAGTCACGGGGCCGATATATGGCGTGCCGGCTCATGAAGTGCTTGCATGGGTGAAATCGTGGACTACTGAAGATCGGATTCCCAAGCCGAAAGTAAGGCGTGTCCGGTAAGATTGCACGTCATGAAGATAACGCCGGGCCCTGATGAGACGTCACAAGATAGGCCCGGGCGGCGCGTCCCTCTGTGCTTGCAGTTTTAACGAGATGAGAGCCGACCTGTGACAGACTCATTAGAAGGCGGCAAAATGCCAGCAGACGCCGGACGTGACCTACTGCTCCGAAGCATGCGCAAGGTCTTACGACGCCGTGGCTACAACGATGATGAGATAGAGGTTAGGATCAAAGAACTGCTGCACAAGAATTTTCCACGGCTGGCCTGGATAATAGCGAGGCCACGAGAATGAATGCGCGCGCTCGGTGCATGCCGCCGGTACAGCATGATACCGCAAATGAACCGGCGTTAGAAGCGGCCCATCGTCGTTCATTTCGCAATCGTCCGCTGCTTGCGAGCGGCGGAGAATGTGGCTGCTTTTATTGTCTGAAAACGTTCGACGCGAGCGAAGTGGTCCAGTGGGTGCATGCGGATTCGACCGCGCGATGTCCGCACTGCGGTATAGATGCGGTGCTGTCAGCAAGAACCGATTCGGTAACACCGGCGTTCCTGAGCCTTATGCATGCACACTGGTTCCAGCGAACCACACGGATCGACCTGTCTGCTGAGTTGATGACGTCGCGGGAGACCGCCAGCGCGCCGCGGGTCGGCTTGAGGGAGATCGATGAATAGGCGGCGAGAGCCAAGCCGGGCCGATCTCGCGAAGGCAACACTCTTGCTGCGCAGCTTTCGTGTTGATCCGGCCAAAGCCGGTGAACGGGCCAGCCGACTGCCGTTCCTGTCGCATGGAGCGGTCGAGATTGAGCTGCGGCGGCCGCTCACCTTTCTCATCGGCGAGAATGGATCCGGCAAAACCACCCTGCTGGAGGCCATCGCCGCACGCTGTGCGATCCGACCTGGTGGCGGCCAGAGCTACGCCGAAACCGAGGATGGCGAGTCGACGGCAATTTCTGACGCGGTCACCGTGCAATTTCCCGGACGTCGGCAAAAGGGCTTGTTCCTGCGGGCCGACCGATTCGCCGAGATGATGACACGCGCGGGACGCATTCCCATGGCCACGACCGGGGAGTGGCGGCTGGCAGATGAGCAGAGCCGGGGAGAGGGCGTGCTATCCCTTCTGACCACCCGGGTAGACGGCAGCGAAGGCCTGCTTTACCTGCTCGACGAGCCGGAAACCGGACTGTCGCCACAGCGGCAGATGGCGCTGCTGTGCCTGCTCGACGAGCTTCATCGAGATGGCCGGTCCCAGGCGCTGGTGGCCACGCACTCACCGATCCTCATGAGCCATCCGGAATGCGACCTTCTGTGGGTCGACGAGGACGGTATCAATCGGCGGTCTCTGGTTGATATCCCGCACTGGCGCGACATGAATCGGTTCATGCGCGACCCCGAAACAACTCTCAGCCGTCTATTGGATTAACGCAAGGCTCTCGGAACCATGCGGTTTACGTAGCAAACGCGCCAAAGAGAATTTCGCCCCTCGCAGCATGAATGTCCTGCTCCGGGGTGAGCTTTGCTGACTGCGCCGGGTCCTTTCCTTTGTAAGCGGCAATTCTGGCTAAAATCTGCTTGCGACCAGAGCCCCAAACCTCCTGTCTGGTGAGCGGCGGGTTCTCGGGATCAGCGTTATTCTGCGGCATCAGGCTTCCGTGAGGAGGCGCTCGGCCATTCCACAAGCAGCCTTGCCTTTGGCGGTGGAACCTTTGTTTCTGTTCCCCAAGAGCGCATCCAGGTTCGCACCTCAGCCCATGGGATACCGATAATTGGCGCTGATTGACGAATCGGCCTGGCGCGCGGTGCTGGTTCAACCACCGTGGCACAGACTTCGCGAAGCGGTTCGGAGGAGAGATGGCTCAATCCAGATGCTATGGTTGTCTCCTGCGCCATCTACGAATTCAAGCTCTGCCTGGCCAAAACTATAACCAGCAAACATCACCGGTCGCCCGATTATTGCGCGGATTGCGGCCTGGTCCTCTTCAGGCAACCCTTGAAGCAAGCCCGCGGGCAGCGTATCCAGAACCACCATATCTCCAGTTCTAAATTCAGTTATTGTCTCCTCCACTATTATTCGCTGCGGCGGCGTTCACTAAATCATACCGGAACGATACGGCCGATCATAAAGGAATGCGGCGAAACGACCCACTGGAATCAGACATACATGTTGCAGCGTGCCACTCCGTGGATGGCATCTCCCGATCCGAGCCAAAACCAGCGGTCGCAACCCATGCACCGGCTCACAGCCAGTCGTCGCCAATGGCCAGATCATCGGCCAGGCGGCGCGGACCGCCTCCGTCGAGCCATGATTGATAAGACATCAATACCATCTGATACTTCTTCGGGTTCAGGCTTTTACCCGTCTCGTCCTCGAACTCGGCTGAATATTCGGCGACCCGCGGATCGTCGGGTCCGTCAAAATAAACCACCCGGTATCCTGGATCGCCGCATAGCCACCCTCGGGGGGCGGCGGTTGCATGCGAGAGGTTTCTTGTTTCGAACCACTCACGGTGTCGCCGAACGATGTTCGGGTATCGCTTCTCCGCGAAGTCGAAAGGATCTTTGCCAAACTGAATAAAATACATATCGTGTTTTTCGTCAGCCATGATTTGATCTATGGTCTTGATTGCTATTGGCACGGGTTCACTCCACTTGTGATTGCTGAAGGGTGAGCTACTTCTTCCGCTCGATGTTCTGACCGGCGGGCGGCCGCGGATCGGGCTCACCGGTTTCGATCTCCCGCAGGCAGCCCCAACAAGTGCCGGCGCAGTCAGTATCCAAAGGCGTGTCAATCGCTTCGCCCGTCGCCTGCCAGCGCTCGCCTAGATCGGCCCAGGTGGTCGACGATAGCGGGCGGCCGCAAAAAGGTGCAAAGGTAACATCGATTGGCCATCAGGGACTTCTGTTACCACGCGCGAAATGCAAAATGGCCTCGATCTGCACGCGGGTTATCCCTTCCCACATCTCGGAAAGTTCCTCGACCGAGTGACCGGCATCCCGGTTTTGCACGATCGCGTCCGCCGGCATCCGGGGTGCGGATTTCAAACACCACGCGCCACTCAGGAAGCCTGGATGCGAGCGCACGAGGTCACAGCCGCTCCAATCAACAGGCAGCGGTTCGTTTTCTTCGTCTCTCATCATCCTCACGCCGCATCGTCCCGCGCCATTCTTCCGTGCCAGCGCGCCAGATCTGTCTTTCATTGAGATGCAGGGATTCCGGCGATCGCCGCTCATAAGCCAGCCGTCGGGCCAAAAGGTCATCTTCGGCCACCTGATCGATGACCGCTGCCGCCTGTTCCGCTTGCCTCACATAGTTGCACATAAACACAAATCGCGCCCGATACAGATCCGCGCGGCGCAAGAGCTTTGGCGGTGGCTCGGGCGGGACATCGGCCGGCAGATCGGCGATGATGCCTTCAATGATCTGATCACCATGGGCGTGCATGTATCGCGCCAAGGCGAGGAACGCGGCGCGTTGCTCGTACAACAGCCAGTTCCAGGCTGCGATATGCGCCGGGTCTTCGCTTTTGAGATTGTAGTAATCAACCGCTTCTGAGGAGAGTGCAGCTTCGGTCACGAGGCCGACGAAACGGCCATAGGGCGGTACGAATTCATCAGCAGGACGATCAGACATCTGTATTTTTGGGCAAGGATGCCCCAGGTTGGAGGTCGGAGGAGTCAGTGGCTTCAGGTCGTTCCACGAATTTATGCAGGCCCTTTTTCCATTCCGGGTTGGTCTCTCTTTCGAGCCACGCGGCTTCTTCGGCTGCTCGCGCCGCCATGGCCGCACGGTCCTCTTTCGCCACGCGCACGATGTCAATCGCAAGATCGAGGCAGTCATCACAGATCGCGGCTGATCCGCATGGTGCCGTGACCAATATCCCGACATCAGTTTGTGGTCGGGCGCAGAAGGTGCAGAATAGGACAGCTTGATGCTCTGTCATGGCTCTAGCCGTTACGCATGCCCTTGACAGCTTTTCAAGATTTGAAGGCCCTCACTGCAGGTTTTATCGGACCTTTTTAAATGACACCCTGTCGCGGGACAGTCGCTCGATGGGTTCGCCGCGGTTAGTTGGATCGAGCTGGAAGTGGGGCAGACCGACTGCATCGCCGAAGGATGCAGGCCCTCGGTCTTGAATGAATCAAAGGATTGATTAAGCAACACCTGGTCGACCCCATGTTGCACGGCTTGCCAACACCGCCAGAGATACTCGGCATCCTGCAATGCCCGATGCTTAGTCCGCTGACGTCGGGTTTCGGCCTCTATAATACTGGCCGCCAAAACCCGTCCCTCATCCGACAATTGGGCCGCCCGCCGGTGCCATTCCGAACTGTCTACCTCGGCCTCGTTAAGCACCGAAAGGCGTTGGAGAACTTGTCCGATCACGCTCTGCAAGTCGACCATCTCAATCTCAGTTTTGTCCCAGATCACCTTGAACAGCATTGACAGCCAGTAGACGTCGAATGCCGGGTTGTCTGATACAAGAGTGGCCCCCCTGAGCACGATCAGGGCGCGATGAGCAACCCAGTCTGCCGGCTTGCCTTGTTGCAACAACAGGGTGCGGCTGATCCCGTGAATTTCCTCCGACTGCGCCGACCAGTTGGTCCAAGTCGGTTCCGGACGAATTAGATGACTCTCGCCTTGGCCAATTTCATTCACCCAGGCGACCTCGACTGGGAACGATCCGGAGTCCAGGGACGAGGCCTCAAAATCAACGAAATAGAAGTTCATACTGTTGGCTGCCATTTTCGGCGGAAGGTCTGGGCCGAGGCTCGTGGCACTCGGTTGTGATCGACCGGACATGCATTGGCCTGATCCCCCCGCATTGGCTGCCTGGGTTTCGAATACGCGGAAGCCACCATGTTCGGAACATGATGCGACGCAATCGGGAGCGTAAAATAGGCCATCTGGGTAAGTATTGCCTGCCAGGACGTCAGAAACCGACGTATCTGCCGCGCGACAATCAAGGTGCGTCGGCCATCATCCATATCGCGCTACAGCGCCAATTGCTCGCACAACATGGCGGATGTGGGTGACGGGAATACGACCAAAACTGACATGATTCGGTGGTATGGCCGCCGGATGCCCATATCCACTTCCGTTGAAACCCTGAAATCAATCTTCCTCGCATGGATCGAACGGAACCGGGACCGGTTCGCCGTGGCGGTACAAGTGGACGAAATCCTGCCAGATCGCGTCACCTTCAGCTTTGTCGGACATCCGCCTGAGCTAAGCGGATGGTGCGGCCATCGAAGCAGCTACAGCGGCTCCGAGTTGCTGGTGGAAGCGACATGGTGCGACATATGGGACGGACTGTGCTGGCTCGACGAATGCCAACCGATGCCGCACAGTGGCGGCTGGGTCTGCGCTACATGCTTGCGCGAAGGCCATGCCAAGCATTTCGCTTCGCCTGTCAAGGTCTGGGAGGACCACCTCTTTGATCCGTTCCTGAAGTGGGTGAATGAAACCCTGGCGCCGGCTGATCGCCTCGGCTTTTACGACGACATCGGCTCCGGCGTCATGTTGCTGAAGCCGGGAGAGGGCGAGAAAATGCCACTGAAGCATGTTATCCGGCTGCCGTCGTGGCCTCCAATTCGTCGGTGACGGCCTGTGCGGCCTCAGTTGCGAGACAATCCATGCCATCGCTCGCGCCTCTGCCTCAGGATCATCTCCGGGGGCTTCGAACCGCGCGTCAGGGTGGTGACGATCGCCGCCATCGGCGGCGGTTTGCGGCCGCCTCGGTAGGCGTTGTCGTTTTGGCCAGTGGGCGTAGGTAGGTAATCGACGTCATGGGATTTGGGGCATGTGGCGCCGACCTTTAGTTAGCGCTGGAAAAGAACCTGCTTCGGGCCGTGACCTCAGCCTTCGGGGTGCAAGCGCCAGGCAGTTATTAATGCTTAAACATGGTGATTCGGAGCAAGCGGACAATTGATGTGCTACATAACCGGACAACCTAATTAGGCTATCGACAGGGCGCACTCATGGATACCCAACCGCATCGCCATGATGCACACGATCAGGATCAGCCGCTGCTGACATGGCTGGCGTCGGAGGCGTTCACCGAATTTATGACGCTGACATTTGGCGCGGCGGTGAAACAGGCGGTGGGTGAGCAGGTTGCCAAGGGTGTGACCGAACGAAGGTGACCCGGCCGGTCTTCGTGGTGATCTGCGGGATTAATGGGGCAGGCAAGTCAACGCTTGCCGATGCGCTTGCCGCCTCGTCCGATCTGGACGGCCTGCCTTTCCTCAATCCGGATCGTCTTTCCGCTGGCTATCGCGAGGTTGACGCGACGCTTACTCGCGAGGCGGCCGACATTCGCGCATTGCGGCATGTTGCCCAAGAGATTCGCCGACTAATCGCCGGTCGGCAGAGTTTGGTGAGCGAGACGGTCGGCGCGAACGCCGCATATCGACGCTACGTTGAGAGCGCCAAGGCTTCAGGGTATCTGATCCGCGTGGTGTTCGTCGGCCTTCGATCAGCGGAGCAAAGCATCGCCCGCGTGGCGCTGCGGGTCCGCATGGGTGGCCACTCCATCCAAGAGGCAGATATTCGCCGACGATGGCCTGCTGTCCACGCCAACCTGACTTGGTTCGCCACCCATGCCGACATACTGGACGTATATGCCAACGCCGACGATGGGGCCGCGCCCCGAATCATCGCCCGTCTGCGTGCCGGCCAAATCGAGTATTTGGACCCGGCCGCGTTGCCAGAAGTGACCAAGGTGTTCGCCCCGCTGCCGTGACACGTCCATCACACCGTCGGCCCTGCGGACGGCGGAGCTCTGCAAGGTCGTCGAACAATCGACGCCCGGCGATGTGTCGCCGAGAGACCGGAAAGCCGCTTGTGCGATCAGCGAGCGTGGCGAGGGGCGCGTGACGGCGTCGACCGCCGCCATCGCTGTGGCGGCTTGCCCGAGCCTGGGGGCGAAGAAAGTGTCGCAGCACTTGCACCTCTCATGGGGCCGGACAACAATCTGTTCCAATTAAATCAAAGGGGAAGCGTTATGGGCCTCACGCGCAGAGCCGCGCTGGCCGGCGGATTCGGGGCGCGCGCGCCGAGGCACCGATCATCAAAGTCGGCGTGCTGACCGATCTTTCCGGACCGTACCGTGACATCAACGGGCCAAACGGCATCGCCTGTGCGAAGCAGGCAGTGGCCGAGTTCATGGCGGACAATCCGGGCATCAAGGTCGAGGTGATCGCCGCCGACCATCAGAACAAACCGGACGTTGGCGTCGGCATCCTGCGCGGCTGGTATGACAATGACGGCGTCGACATGGTGACTGACCTTACCAACTCTGCTGTCGCGCTCGCCTGCTCCGCCATCTCTGCGGAGAAGGACCGGGTCTGCATTGTCACGGTGGGCGGCTCCTCAGCCCTGAGCGGCGCTTCGTGCAACGCCAATACGGTGCACTGGACGTACGACAGTTGGAATCTTGCACACGTCACCGGCTCCGCAGTCACGAAGCAGGGCGGCGGCAGTTGGTTCTTCATCACCCCCAATTACGCCTACGGCAAGGCGATCCAGGCCGATGCAACGAAAGCCGTTGAGCAGGCTGGCGGCAAGGTGCTGGGCACCGCCGTCTATCCATTCCCCGAAACCACGGATTTCTCGGCGTTGCTGGTGCAGGCGCAGAGCACGGGCGCCAAGGTCGTGGCGTTCGGCGTCGGCGGGAGTGATTTCGTGAACTTGATGAAACAGTCGCACGAGTTCGGCCTGAACAAGACGGTGCAGCTCGTCGGCATGACCGGCTTCATTACCGACATCATGAGTATGGGGCCGACTATCGCACAGGGCACGGTGCTGACCGAGAATTTCTACTGGGACATGAACGACCGTGCCCGCAACTGGACACGCCGCGTGCGGCCGCGGCTGTCGCAGGGGGCGGTGCCCAACTCGATGCAGGCCGGCAATTACGCGGCGACGCTGCATTTCCTCAAGACGGTGAAGGAGCTCGGGCCGGAGAAGGCGAAGGGTGCCGGCCGCGCGACAGTGGCGGCGATGAAGCAGATGCCGACCGAAGACGATTGCTTCGGCAAAGGCCTGATCCGGGTGGACGGGCGGAAGATACATCCGAGCTACCTGTTCCGAGTAAAGCAGGCCGATGCCATACGCGACCCCGGCGCCATCTTCGACCTCATCGCTACCACCCCGGCCGAGGAGGCATTCCGGCCGCTCTCCGAAGGCGGGTGCAAGCTCGTACAGGGGTAGCTTCCCTGCTGTGGCAAGGGCGGGAAGAAATTCTTGCTTTAGTGCCCCAAGGCTTTGGCTGATCGCCCGTTGAGGCCGATGGTGTCCCACGTCAGGCGGAACGAGCGCACCAACGGCAGAGCCCCCGCATAGATCGCCACCAGCGCCCCCGCGTGCGCCGGCGCACGCTCGCGTCCGGGTGGTGCGTTGGCATGACAGGTCAGTCGGTGAAGCCGGGAAATTCCTCGCCGTTCTTCGGACGTAGCAGCGCTTCCCACGCAAGCACGGCCAAAGTACGCGTCTGATCGAGTTGGGCGAGGAGGGTATCGACCTGCGCCAGCAGCTCGGCGCGGTTCAGGTGCGTGTATAAGCGCGTCCGTATCGCCAAGTGCACGTGACTTTCCAACGACGTCGACAGCCGCGTCAGCTGGTATTCCAGTTCCGCGTCGCCGGTTACACGACCGCCGCAAGCTCGCGGCGCAGGGCTTTTGCGTTTGCAGGGCCCATAGTCCCAGCCTAGGCTTCCGCCGATGACCGGCATTCCTGATGCCGGTCATCAAGGGGGGGAAACGCAATGATCGGACGCAGGATCTTGCTTAGCGCGGGCCTTGCCATGAGCGGCCTGACTGAGATGGCGGGGCCGCAGGCGGCCGCGCAGACGACGCCCAATGCGGGCGGACAAGCAGCGGACACGACAATCGCAACGACCTTGTACGGCAAGGTCCGCGGCGTTCCTACGGATGGCATTCACGTCTTCAAGGGCATCCCCTACGGCGTCTCCACCGCCGGTGCTGGGCGTTTCCGGCCGCCGCAGCCGCCGAAGGCCTGGACAGGTGTGCGTGACGCAGTGGGCTTCGCGCCAATGTGCCCGCAGACCACCAACCCGCTGCCACCAATCTTCAGCTCCTGGACCTTTGAAAAGGACATGAGCGAGGACTGCCTCGCCCTCAACGTCTGGACACCGGGCCTGAACGACGGCCGGAAGCGGCCGGTCATGGTGTGGTTCCATGGAGGCGACTTTTCGAACCTGTCGGGCTCGCGCAATGTGTTCGACGGCACGAACTTGGCCAGAAAGGGCGATGTCGTCGTCATCACCCTCAACCACCGTCTGAATCTGTTCGGTTATCTGTACCTTGCCCAGCTTGCGCCCGAGTTCCCGGACTCCGGGAACGCCGGAATTCTGGATCTTGTTGCTGCGTTGCGCTGGATACGCGACAACGCTGCGGAATTCGGTGGCGATCCTGGCAACGTCACGATCTTCGGCCAATCCGGTGGGGGCGCCAAGGTGACCTGCCTGATGGCTATGCCGGAGGCGACGGCCCTGTTCCACCGAGCCATCGTGCAAAGTGGCTCCTACTATCTGAAGGCGATGGATCCCGAGGCTGGTACCAAGCAGGCACGTCAGTTGCTCGCGGCGCTCGATATTCAGCCCAGCGATGCCCGGCAACTCGCCTTGATGCCCGCGGATGCCTTGGTCGCCGGAATGGCGCGCGCGCAAACCAGCGCACCAGCGCCGAATTTCCGCCCGGTTGCTGATGGCCGCGCGCTGCCAACCGGCCCCTGGGCGCCTGATGCCCCCGCGATATCGGCGCAGGTTCCACTGATGGTCGGAACGGTCGCCACCGAGATGACGCTGCTGACCGGCGCACGCGATCCATCCACCTTCACGTTGGATGAGGCAGGCCTGCGTCAGCGTGTCAGCGCTTGGTTCGCGCCAGGTGACGTCGACCGTGTGCTTTCGACCTTCCGGGCTACGCGGCCAATTGCAACGCCGTCCGACATTTTCTTTGCAATTGATACCGACCGCAGCATGCGCCAAGGGGCTTGGCAACAGGCTGAGCGCCGGGCAGCGCAACATGCGGCGCCGGTCTGGCTGTACGAGGTGGACTGGGCGACACCGGTCGACAGCGGCAAGTGGAAATCGCCGCACTCAATCGAGCTGGCGTTCGTGTTCGACAACGTGGCGAAGTCGGCCTCAATGGTGGGTACGGGTCCCGAACCGCAACGTCTGGCTGACCAGATGAGCGCGTGCTGGCTTAACTTTGCCCGCGGCGGCAATCCGAACAACCCGGCCGTGCCGGACTGGCCCGCTTACGAGGTCAACCGGCGAGCGACGATGGTGTTCGACGCGCAGTCGAAAATGATCGACGATTGGCGCGGTGAAGAGCGGAAGCTGTTCAGCACGCTAACATAGGACGCGGCTGGATGCGTGCTTCTGCCAAGACGCATGGCTAGCTGAAGCGGCAGGCGGACAGTCTACATGGGCGTAGGAAGTAGTTTCTATTCGACATCAACCACACTCATCTCCGTGGCGACGGCAAGATAAAGCAAGGAGTTTGCGACTCAAACGAGCGGGCT
>Ga0302320_10021300_pt1 | contig 12875 bp, 10 predicted proteins | sample Bog_T0_3_FD_202130 | JGI IMG/M metagenome (GOLD analysis project Ga0302320, IMG submission 202130) | Peat permafrost microbial communities from Stordalen Mire near Abisko, Sweden - Bog_T0_3 | ecosystem: Environmental > Terrestrial > Soil > Wetlands > Peat | place: Sweden: Abisko, Stordalen Mire...
CCACCGCGGTTGATCTGGTGAACCGTGACGCCGCGACGCGCGAGCAACTCGTCGGAGGCCAGAATATTGGAGCGACGAGCGTTGCGCCCCAGCGTGAGCACCGGCGGATGCTCGAGCAGCAGCAGCAGGTTGTGGACGCGGCCCTCGATGAGCAGCCTGGCAATCTCCGCCTGCAGCCGCAGCCCCTCGTCGTAGGCCGTTCTTCCGAGATAGAGGTACTGAATCATCGTTAGCTTGATTGTAGCGGCGGCGAGCCGGTTTCACTTCCCTCGCGGCCTTGTTGTATGGTGAGTGTGATTGGAATTCGTCAAGACTGTCTGGCTCACACTCCGAGCCGGGCCTCAACTTACGGAAGGGGTTTTGAGCCAATGCGCTTCTGTCGCACCGCTTCTTTGCTTCTCCTCGCAGCACTCGCCATGGTGCCCGCAATCGTTGCCCAGAGCACCAGCGCGCTCGATTCCTCAGTCCCGCCGATGCGCGCGCTGATTGAACGATTCACTGCCGATCAGGCTACGCTCGTGAGCGTCTACACTGACCCACTGGCGCCGGCGACGCGCGAGCGCATGGCCGCTTTTTATCACGAGAATCGCGCACAGCTTGCCATGGTGAACTTCAGCGCCCTCGACCAGGAGGGCAAGATCGATTTCATTCTCTTTGCCAACTACCTCACGCAACAGGAGCACCAGTTGGCCCTCGATGAGCGACAGTGGAAGGAGGTTGCGCCGCTGCTGCCCTTTGCTCCGGCGATCTTTGCCCTGGAAGACGCGCGCCGACGCATGGAGCGCCCCGATCCGCAGAAGGCCGCCGCGCAGTTGAGTGAGCTGGCCACGGCTGTCGCTGCCAGCCGCAAGAAGCTTGAAGAGAAGGTAAAGAATGCAACGCCTGAAGAGCGCATCAACGCATGGCGCGCCGCCGCCGATCTCGACCAGCTCACCGCCCAAATGCAACACTGGATCGACTTCTGGAACGGCTACGATCCCGCCTTCACGTGGTGGGCCGCGCAGCCTTACAAACTGGCTTCCGTTGCGCTCAAAGACTATGGGAAATTCTTGCGCGAAAAGCTGGCCGGCATAGCGCCCGACGACAAGACCACGGTGATCGGCACGCCTATTGGCCGCGAGGCGCTGCTCCAGCAACTCGACGACGCCATGATTCCTTACTCGCCGGAAGAGCTGATCGAGATGGCGAAGACGCAGCTCGCCTGGTGCCAGCAGGAGATGGTGAAGGCCAGCCGCGAGATGGGCTATGGCGACGACTGGCGCAAAGCTCTGGAGGCGGTGAAGAACTCCTACGTAGAGCCGGGCAAGCAGCCGGAACTGATCCGCTCAGTGGCTCTGGAAGGCGAACAATTCGCCGAAGAGCACAATCTAGTCACCATCCCTCCGCTGGCCCGTGAAACCTGGCGCATGGAGATGATGACGCCTGAGCGCCAGCTTGTCAGCCCCTTCTTTCTGGGCGGCGACACCATTCTCGTCAGCTACCCCACAGACACAATGAGTTACGAGCAGCGCATGATGAGCATGAGGGGCAATAATCCGGCCTTCACGCACGCCACAGTCTTTCACGAACTGATTCCCGGCCACTGGCTGCAGCAGTTCATGACCGCCCGCTACCGGCCCTACCGCCAGCTATTCAGCTCCGGCTTCTGGCTGGAGGGCAACGCATTTTATTGGGAGATGATGTACTGGGATTTGGGCTATGATCGAACGCCGCAGCAACGCATCGGCGCGCTTTTCTGGCGAATGCACCGCGCGGCGCGCATCATCTTCTCGCTCAGCTTCCAACTGGGCGCGATGACCCCGCAGCAGGCCATCGACTTCCTCGTCAGCGAGGTGGGCCACGAGCGCGACAACGCCACCGCCGAGGTGCGCCGCTCCGTCAACGGCGACTACGACCCGCTCTACCAGTGCGCTTATATGCTCGGCGCGCTTCAGTTTCGCGCCCTGCGCCATGAACTGGTGGACGCGGGAAAGATGACCGAACGCCAGTACAACGACACCATCCTCACCGAGAACATGATGCCCGTTCCAGTGCTGCGCGCCCTGCTCACCAATGAGCCGCTCACCCCGGAGTGGAGACCGCATTGGCGCTTTCTGGAGGAAGTGAAGTAAATATCCGGCTTAAAACGAAAGGCCCTGCGGTGTTGCCAGGGCCTCTCTCTCAACGTCTCTCAACAAACGCTTTACTTAAGCGGCGCACCTTTTGCCGAAGAGCAAGAACGCCAAACCGAGCAAGCCGCTTCCAAATAGGAGAAGGCTGCCCGGCTCCGGCGTAGATACCGGGTCACCAATCAAAAACTGAGGTTCGCCGCCAGAGCTTTGTGTACCGTCTACCGGAACAAAAACATCAAGACCTGAGTAAATGTTTGTGTTGACGTTAGCCTCGGCAAAGAGCGACGCCTGATTCAGCAATGCGGTTACTCCTGACTGATAGCCTGAAGGCACGCTATCGTGCAAAAAGTTTGGATCACTCGTATCGAAGAACTCCCAATTAGCCCACTGCGCTTCCGCGATGGTAGTTGCTGATGCGCCGGGAGCGGCGGCCTCCGAGAAGATGTAAGCCGCTTCAACATATTGCTCGTTACCAGAAATCGGGACGAGTGTCGCGGTCCAACTCTCACCAAAGCTGATCCTATTCGTGTAGCTGATACACATCAGCGGAGTGAGGGTTGTACTGCCATCGAAGCTGAAATAATAGGGGAAGACATAATCGCCTCCAGAGGACTGCCCCCCAACGCTGACCAGCTTTACGGTCACCGTGCTGTCCGCGTATGCCTTCACCGAGCAGAATGGCAATAGTACGATAAACGCAGCAGTTGATAGAGCCGCCGAAATCCTTATCTTGTTCATATGTGACCTCTCCTCTGCCTGCAACAGGCTGTATCCTGTCTCTTGAACGAGTCCGGGGTGTTTGTCGACACAGGGAAAGAATCCCCCGGTTTCGTCCCATCCAGCCGCAAAACGAAATGCCCGCAGCCGAAAACCTACTATTTCGATTGACTGGGAGGACTGAAAGATTCAAAAGCTTTATCTGCTGATGATAGAGTCCCTTAGTCGTCATGTATTTGTACAAAAGTCCTACTTGACGTGCAAGGTTACCTGATTATTACCCTAGTAATGTTGTCCTATAATGAAGTAATGCTGCACCGCATGCCGGGCAGACGATTGAAGCAGCCTGAGCGTTACAGGGAATGCCGTAGCGAAAAATGCTAAATAAGCTCTAATGGTTTCCGATCCATACCAGTAGCAGCGTTGGAAAGCAGCCCAACACAACAACTGCGGCTGCAATCAGAAGCAGTGCGGCCATCGTAACCGCGGGTGCCTTGATGGGTGTCTCATTGACAGCGGGCATCACATAAGCGCGCTTGAGCACTTGCAAATAGTAATAAAGCGAAACTGCACTCAGCGCAATGGCAAGCGCCACCAGCGCGAACGGGACCGGCCCGGCGGAGACGCCCAACACCGCGGCAAATAGAAAGAACTTGGCCCAAAAGCCCACTAGCGGCGGAATCCCGGCGAGCGAAAGAAACAGCACCAGCAACACCGCCGCCAGCAGCGGGTTGCGTTTGTGCAGACCGAGGAAGGAATCGATGCGGTCGCTGCCCGTGTCTCTCTCGACGACTGAGACCACGCCGAAGGCACCGATGGTAGTCAGTCCGTAGGTGAGCACGTAGTAGAGGACGGCGTTGGCGCTACGGTACGCAAGTTTCCATAAATCTGTATAGGCGAAAGAAACCACTTCTAAGCCCGAAAGCGATGGCATCACCGCAACGCCAAGCATAAGGTATCCGGCATGGGCAATAGCCGAGTATGCCAGCAACCGGCGCACACTAACTTGTGCCAGCGCGGCCAGGTTGCCCACCACCATCGAAGCGGCAGACACAATGAGCAGAATAAAAGCAAGTGGCGACCAGACTTGACTGTGCGAGTAGATGTACTGAGCCAAAGTAGTTTGGCCGCTCTCAACTATCCTGTTCGGCAGAAGCCAGGCAAAACTAAGAGAAAGCAATAAAGCAAAGCTTGCCACCTTAGAGACCGATGCGATAAAGGCCGCGCCCGGAGCTGGGGCTCCCTCATAGGTGTCCGGCGCCCATAGATGAAAAGGAACCGCCGCAACCTTAAAGCCCAGACCGGCAACGACGAAAATCAACGCCACATATAGCAAAGGACTCGGCCCCGAAATCGCGATGAAACGCTGTATCTCAGTGATATTTGTGCTGCCGCTCAGACCATATAAATAACTAAAGCCAAAAAGAAGAAATGCCGCTGACATTCCGCCAAATAAGTAGTACTTTATAGCAGCTTCGGCACTCTTGCCCGAACTTTTTGCAAATGCGGTTAAAATGTACAAGCCTAAACTCAGAAGTTCGAGACCTATGAAAATCACAAGCAAGTCATGCGCACTGGCCACCAATAAGCCTCCAGCAGCCGCCATCAGCACCACTGCAACATACTCGCCCACGTGCTTCGTGAAGACAGAATCGATCAGTAGCAACAACGTCAGCGCTGTAAGAACGAGAATCCCTGACTGTGCCGCACCGGTAAATCCGCCCTGAGCAAGCAAAAGATCGCCTTCGAAACTGTAGCCCGTGCCGCCTGAAGCATTCAGCGCCCACAGCGCCGCCCCGCAACCAACCACGCCCAGCAAGGCCGCAACAGCCACCCGCAGCTTGAGCGAGGACTTTCGCAACAAGCCCAGGTCAATAATCAGCACCACGAGCGCTGTTACTTCCAGTGCCGTCTCCGGCAGCGTCAGGCGGAAAAGGTCTGTATAGTTCATTGCACCCCTCCCGCAAGCAGCGCCTTGACAGCGGGTTCGATGCTATCAAGCAGGATTCTTGGCCAAACGCCAATTGCTAAACTAACTCCAGCGAGCAATAACACTCCTGTAACTTCAGGCCATGTGATTGCTGCTAACTCATGCCCGTGCTCGAGTTCCAGATCATGCGTGCTGGGCAGCGCATCGCTGAAAAAGGCCCTTTGCATCGCCCGCCACGTATAGGCCACGCCCACCACAATCCCTACGCCAGCGGCAAATGTCCACCACGGTTTCACCATCCACGCGCCCACCAATACCTGCATCTCGGCCCAGAATCCCGAGAATAATGGGCCTCCCATCGAGGCATACCCGGCGATCACAAAGGCAGCCGCGGCAAACGGAAGCCGCTTTGATAAGTGCATCGTTTCCAACTCCACTAACTGCCGCGTATGTGTACGCTCATAGACGATGCGGCCGACGATGGCGAAAAGAAGGCCAGCGATAATGCCATGCGAAAACATCTGCAACACTGCGCCTGTGGCTCCGATCTGATTCAGCGTCATCAGCCCCAGCAGCACAAAGCCCATGTGACTCACGCTGGAATAACCAATAACAAACTTGAAGTCAGTCTGAACCAGCGCCACCAGCGCTCCATAGACTATGCCGATAACTGCCAGCAGCGCAAACACATCGCGCCAGGAGCCGACGCCGATAAATGAGAATCCCCAGGGATCAAGGCCGCGAGGAAACAATGCGATGCCCACGCGCAGGCAACCATATGCTCCTAACTTCATCACCACGCCGGCCAGCAGCATGGATGCGGCGGTTGGCGCGGCCACATGCCCGGTGGGCGCCCAAGTGTGAAACGGCCACATACCCGCGAGAATCGCAAAACCGGTGAAAACCAGCGGAAAGCACCACATTTGAAAACTGATTGGAAGTCCCGCGTGCGCTAACTCAATTAGTCCGGTCGAGTGGCAGCCCGCAGTCGTATATGCCGCTAACAGACCAATCAGCACCATCGCAGATCCGGCGAATGAATAAATCACCAGCTTCATCGCCGCATACTCGCGCCTCGTGGAACCCCAAATAGCAATCAAGAAATACTTGGGCACAATTGCGATTTCATAAAAAACAAATAGTAATAATAAATCAAAGCTGAGAAAGACTCCGTAAACGGCGCCAATCAGCGCCATAAACAACGCGAAAAACTCATTTGTTCGCACTTCGATATTCCAACTGAAGAGCACTCCGGCAACCGCAGCCAAACCGGTCAGCAGAACCAGTATGCGGCTGATTCCGTCGGCGGCTAACATAAAGTGAATCCCCATCGACGGTATCCAGGGAACATCGACAATTGTTATGCGCCCCTGCCTCATTCCAGCTACAAACCCTTGCGCGGCCAAGGCCAAACCCGTCACTGCCACTGTCAGCGCTAGCCAGCGCGCGAGTGCATTGCGCCCTTTTGGCAGCAAAGCCAGAAGCAACGCCCCGGCAAACGAGAGATAGATCGTCCAAGCTAACATCAAAATCTCCAGTGAGCCAAAATGTTCACTACTGTAGGATTTACTATGTCAACAATAAGTTGCGGCAGAATGCCCAATAGAAACATCAGGCCTATTACCGGAGCCAGCGCCAGTCTTTCGCCGTGGTGCAAGTCAGGAAAGTTCGTGCAGTGCTCCGGCAAAGGACCAGAGAATACCTTTTGAATGACAGTCAGAATAACTGCGGCAGTTACCAGCAGGCCCAAGACTGAAACCGTTGCCGCAACCCAGGCCAACGGGAAGGCTCCGCAAAAGATAAGAAACTCACCGATAAATCCATTCAGACCAGGAAGTCCCAGCGAAGAGAAAAGCGCAATACCCATCAGCCCGGCCAGCACAGGAGCCGGCTTTCGCAGCCCGCCAAAGTCGTCGATACTGCGATGACCGCCCGTCCTGTGCTGAAGAATAGCGATAAACCAGAACAACGTAGCCGCAGTGATACCGTGGTTAAACATCTGTAAGATCACTCCATTCAGCGCCGCTTTCTGACTCGCTTGAGCGGCTGCTCCCGCTGCTGGAACCGCCAGTGCAAAGATGCCCAACAAACAATATCCTAAGTGGTTCACCGACAAGTAAGCGAATAGGCGCTTCAAATCCTTCTGCGCCGCCGCCGCCCAAGCTCCCATGACCACTGTGCATACCGCCAAAACCAAAAGTGGTGTGCGCATCTGTGCGATCTGGTGGCCGAAGAGAGGCAGCGCAATCCGCAACAAACCATAAACACCCATCTTCGACATCGCGCCCGTTAGCAGCATCGTAACCGGTGACGGGGCCTCGGCATATGCAGCAGGCAACCACGTATGAAAGGGAAACATAGGAACTTTAACAGCAAAGCCAGCGAGCACAGCGACAGCCAACCATAAGGATATTGGACCAAGATGCGCATTAATGGCCTGTTCTAACTCGCCGGTGGAGGCCAGCAGAGTCAGGTGCGGAAAATCCATGCTGCCTGTGGAAACAAACACAGCCAGAAACGCCACCAGCAGCGCCACTGAACCGGCCATCGTATAAACGAAGAACTGCATTGCAGCAGGTCCACGCCGCGCCCCACCCCATAGCTTAATAAGAAAGAAAGCGGGAATCAGAGTTATCTCCCAGAATATAAACCAGTGAAAGAAGTTTAGCGCCATGAACGATCCAAATAAACCCGATTCCAACACTAACACGAGCGCAAAATACAACCCCGGCTGATGATGCACACGGTGCGCTGCATCGACCGACATCAGCGTCACTATTGCAGAGAGTACTAACATAAGCGCACCCAGACCGTCCACGCCCAGGTGATACTCTATTCCCAGTGACGGCGCCCAAGAGGCCTGTTCGACTAACCCGATACTTCCGTTAAGTGGCAGTTTGGTCCATACCACAAGCGCCAGCGCCAAACTGGTGAAAGAAGTCGCCAGAGCTACGCCGCGCGCGTGCCTGCCCGAGCCAAGCGCAATCACCGCTCCAACGAGGGGCAGTGCGGTCAACAGCGTCAATAGTGGGAATCCACTCATGCCCTACTGCTCCACATCAGAATGGCGGCCAGCAATAATACAGCAAGCGCCAGAATTCTCAAGTAAGTTTGTACACGGCCTGTCTGCACTCGCGCCAGCAAGCCACCGCCTACAGCTAATTCATCGCATCCTTTGTCGAAGCCGCCATCCACCAGATTGTTATCGAGGAGGCGGTTCAGTTGCGCCCACAGGCCAAAGAACCACGCCACCCCGGCCACTACGCCGCCCCATACCCGACAGTCAAGCCAGTCAGCAACATATCCCCACCAATGGTAGAATGCGATCACCGTCACTTTGTATAACTCATCCACGTAGAGACGGTCGTGCAGCCATCCCCAAATCAGCGGCGTAGCCTTTTCCAGGGCATCCGGCTCCGTCGGCTTGGGAGAGCGATCTCCATATAAACTCCATCCCAATCCGATACCCACTAAGACAACCAGAGTGGAGACGCCCATTAGAGTTAGCAGTCCCGGCTCAAGGAAACCGCGCCAGGTAAAGTCAGCGGCGCGCCCCTCCAAAAAGGCCCGGAACCAGGTCCAAGCAGGTGTTCCAATCAAACCCAGCGCCATGGCAAAGAAAGACAAAATGGCCAGCGGTACGGTCATCACCGCCGAACTCTCATGCGCCGCCTTGCCGCCTCGCCAGTGGCCGCCAAAGATATATATCACCTGCCGGGTCATATAAAAAGCAGTTAGCAGTGCGCCGAAAACCAGCATATAAAACGGCGCCTTCGCAACACTCCAGTGTTGCGCCGCTTCCAGAATACCGTCCTTGCTCCAGAAGCCGGAAAATAGCAGCGGAAAGCCGCACAGAGCCAGCATTCCTATTGTATATGTCAGAAAAGTCAAAGGCATATCTGACTTCAACCCGCCCATACGACGAATATCCTGCTCATTGCGGCAGCCATGAATCACCGATCCCGCGCCCAAAAACAAAAGCGATTTGAAGAAAGCATGAGTTATCAAATGAAACATTCCAACAGCCACGCCGCCCATGCCCAGTCCGGCCATCATGTAACCCAGTTGCGAGATGGTGGAGTAAGCCAGGATGCGCTTGATGTCGTTCTGCGCCACGGCTATGAGCGCCGCGAATACTGCCGTGGTTGCGCCGACCCAAGTTACAACCGTCAGAGCGGCCGTAGTTCCGCCAGATTGCGCTCCAGCCTGCATGAGTGGGTAGACCCGTGCAATCAGATAAACGCCTGCAGCAACCATTGTTGCCGCGTGAATCAGCGCTGACACTGGAGTAGGTCCTTCCATTGCATCTGGAAGCCATACATGCAGCGGAAACTGTCCGCTCTTGCCCGCCGCTCCGGCAAAGATTAAGAGGCCAATCGCGCCTGCCGCAGTCAGTCCAAAGGCTGCGGGCTGTGCTAACAACGAGGACAAGGCCGCAGATTCAATGGAGCCTGCTCCATTATTATAAAAAAGCAGTGTGCCGGTTTGCGCAAATAGCCAGACAATTCCCAAAAGAAAGAATACATCGCCTACCCGTGTAGTCAAAAAGGCTTTCTTGGCCGCCGCGGCCGCCGAGGGCTTCTGATACCAGAATCCGATCAACAAGTAAGAGGTGAGGCCGACTAACTCCCAGCACATAAATAGAAGCAGGAGGCTATTGGCGATCACCACGCCCAGCATCGCTCCAGAAAACAGCGACATAAAGCAGAAGAATCGCGTGAAGTTCTCATCATGCGCCATGTAGCCGATGGAGTAAATAAATATCAAGAGGCTCACAAAGCTGACCATGACCAGCATCACAGCCGAGAGCGGATCGAGCAACCAGCCCAGGTCAACATTGGACACGCCAAACTGAAACCATGTGAAGTTGACCGTCTCGCGGACTGCCACGCCATGCGCCCACCCAGCCACCACGTGCATAAATGCGAACAGAGAGAGCAGCAGAGATGTGCTCAGCGAAACAATGGCCAATGTAACGGAAGCTTTGCGGCGCAGTCGCTTGAGCAGTGCGATAATGCCCGCAGCCACGATGGGCATGGTTGGAATCAGCCAAAGCTGAGAGGTTATGAAAGAAACATAATATTGCGTCGGCGGATAAAAGGCTACGATCTCTTCTTGCATCAGCATCGGCTCACCCCTTCATCCTGTTCATCGCGTCCAAGTCTGTGGTATGCGCGTGGCGATAGATCTGAATCACCAAACCAAGACCCACCGCGGCTTCAGCCGCAGCAACGGCAATCGAAAAGATGGCAAACATCATTCCGGTCAGCAATTCCGGATGCGGACCATAGCGCCAAAAAGCAATCAGATTCAAGTTAGCCGCGTTCAGCATTAACTCAATGCCAATCAGCACTAGAATCGCGTTGCGCCGCGTCAGAGCTCCAGCCAGGCCAATCGAAAACAAAAGAGCCGCGACGAGAAGATAACTCGCTAGAGGAGTCATTGCTGGCCTTCCTTCTCGTGCATAGCAACAATCACCGCGCCGATGGTTGCCGCGGTTAACAGCAGCGCCACTATCTCCAACGGCAGCACGAAACGCCCCACCAGCGCATTGCCAATCTGCAATACTGTAACTGTAGGCACGGCTGTTTCATGCGGCAAAACACGCACACTCTGAAGCACTGCCCAACTCAGCGTCGCAAAGACTCCTGCGGCAATCAACAGCCCAACGAACCAAGTACGACTAAAGACTCCGTCCCTGGGCGTTTCCGAGCCACGAGTCAGAAGAATCGCAAATACCACCAATATGGCAACGGCGCCGATGTAGACAAGTATCTGCGCAAAACCAGCAAACTGCGCGTCCAGATTGAGAAACAACAACGCCAGTCCAGCGAATGCCACAGTGAGCGCCAGCGCGCAATGCACTGTATTCTTCAACAGCATGGCGGCGAAAGCGCCAGCCACGGTGAGCGCTGCAAGTAAATAAAAAACAAAACTCATCGGCTGCTGCCCCTTTCATAGAGGTTACAATTCCAGCATAACTCACTCCGCATAGCGATAACTCCTCGGTCCGATGTGCTTTCTGCGCATCTCACCCCAGCCCATCGCCCCGTAAGCCCCAATCAGGATCACTGAGCAAACGGCCCAGCGCGCCCACCCGTCGCCCAAAAAGCGCCAAAGACCTGCCACAAGTAAGTTAAGCAAACACATGGGTAAAACGAACTTCCAGGCAAAGTTCATCAATTGGTCTTGCCGAAGTCTCGGCAGCGTCCCGCGCAACCAGATAAAGACAAAGATAGAGAGCATTAACTTTGAGAAGAACCAGATCCACGACGGAATCCAGGTCAGGAAAGAAAACGGCGCCGACCATCCTCCCAAAAACAGCGTTGTGCCCAGTCCGGAAATGGAAAACATCGCCAAATACTCGCCCAGAAAGAAGAGCGCAAACTTGAAGCCAGAGTATTCGGTGTGATAACCAGCCACTAACTCCGACTCGCCTTCTGGCAAGTCAAACGGCGAGCGGTTGGTCTCTGCAGTCGCCGCAATGGCGTACATTACGAAGCCTGCGCAGCCCCAGGGCGTGAAGATGTACCAATGCGGCAAGCCCCAGGAGTAATGGTTCTGCGCGGCAACAATCTTACTAAGCGAAAGTGAGCCGGCCATCATCACCACGGTTACGCTGGATAGCAGCAGAACCACTTCGTAACTTATCATCTGAGCCACCGCGCGCATGGCTCCCAGCAGCGAGTACTTATTGCGGCTCGACCATCCGGCCATAAAAACCGATAACTCTGTTGATGCGCCCATTGCGAAGTAGAAGAGCAAGCCAGCGTTCATATCGGCCAGCACCATGTTGCGGCCCATTGGCAGCACTGCAAAGCCCATGAAGACAGCGACGACAAGCACAACCGGCGCCAGAAAGTGCACCGCTGCATCGGCGCTGAGGGGAACGATGTCTTCCTTGGTGAGTGACTTGATGCCATCAGCTATCGGTTGCAAAACTCCGAAGGGACCAACTCGATTCGGCCCAATGCGATTCTGAATTCGCGCGAGCCCCTTGCGCTCGAAGACAGTGGTCAATGCAAAAAGCGCCGGAAATAGAGATACAATGGCTGCCACGCTCAGCAGTACGCATACAACAGGCTGCAAGGGAGCGGGAAGAAAGCTTACCAGCCAGTGCCGGAGCAAAACGAATATCTGGTCTAGGTGATCGATCATCGTCTACGCTCCCTCTCCGGCGATGGCCGCGGCTTGGGCTGCGACAGCGACGGCAGCAGCCTTTGCCTTGGCGTCGGCCTTGATCTTGTCCGCCGCAAGCCGTGCGTCTACTGCGGTTGCCTCGGTAGGATGAATCTGATGATAATATTCATTCGACTTAGCCAGCTGCTTGCGATCCAATAATAGTCCGCTAAAACGATCTGTTGTGCTCAGTTCAAACTCGGTATTCATCTTGATCGCTTCAAAGGGGCATACCTCGACGCAAATCTGGCAGCTCATGCACACGGAAATATCTATCTCGAAGCGCGCGGGATAAAACTGCGGCTTGCCAAGTGCATCCGGTTTTTTATCGGTGCTCTTGACGATAACGATGCACTTGGGAGGGCACTCCTTCTCGCAGATTTGGCAGGCAACGCAGCGCAGCCCGGACTGCCAATCCGCGCCATCGTACACGAGAAAGGGAAAGACGCGCGCAGCCTCGAAGGGAGCGATGCGCTGCTCCGGATACTCGACCGTCGTGAGCCTTTCAGCAGAGAAGTAACTGCCAAAGAAATTCCTCGCAGTCTCCGCCAGACCCTTCAGTATGCCCTCGCCTAACACTTACCCTCCCAGACTCATCGATCTACTTCACCCAGCACAATATCCACGCTGCCAAAGATCAGCACCACATCGGCAATATCGTGGCCGAGGCACATATCTTCGAGTACCGTCAAGTTAATCAGACTAGGCGGTCGAATCCGGTAACGATAGGGATTCTGACCGCCGTCGCTGATAAGATAAAATCCTAACTCGCCTTTGGGCGCTTCGATGCGGCCATAAGCCTCTCCCGGTTTGGGACGGAAGCCGCGAATCTTCGCTGTCGCGCTCATCACCGGCCCGCTCGGAATCTCCTTCAATGCCTGCTGCAAAATTCCAATCGACTCACGCATCTCCAGCATACGGATCATGAAGCGGTCGTA
>Ga0302320_10021302_pt1 | contig 12875 bp, 7 predicted proteins | sample Bog_T0_3_FD_202130 | JGI IMG/M metagenome (GOLD analysis project Ga0302320, IMG submission 202130) | Peat permafrost microbial communities from Stordalen Mire near Abisko, Sweden - Bog_T0_3 | ecosystem: Environmental > Terrestrial > Soil > Wetlands > Peat | place: Sweden: Abisko, Stordalen Mire...
CTGCGAACATTCGAGGCAAGTCCCTGTACAGTCTGCCCACTACGGGAGATGCTTGCAATTCGCGGGTTTCGGGTTAGTCCCACCCGCGCTGGGCAAGCCCCGGGATCGCTTCCCCGGGGATCGTCACTTTGCGCCGGCTCACCGTGGGGCTCCCACTCTTCCCGGTGTTCGCGGACGCCTCTAGCAGGAACTGGCCCTGGACCGGCGGTACCGCCAGTTCGATGTCATAATTCGACTGGCCGAGCGCCGGTATATCGAACCGGGTCCCGGCACTCGCAGCCGGTTCGCCTCCAGCAGACGGTTTGAGAGCCAGCATCAGCGTCCCGGTCATCCGCTGCCCGGTGTCGTTGACCATCATGACCCGGAAGGTGTGCTTCGCTCCCGCCTTGAGCGTCGGCTGCCAGAAGTGAATGTAGACCCCCAGCGGCTTGAATGCCTCTCCCATGTAGTGCTCGAAATGCGGCTGGAATTCCAGGGTGCGCACGTCGCGGAAGTTGTCGCAGGTATAAATGTGCGGACCTTCTGCATCGAGGTACGCGAGGTACAGTACACCGGCATATTTTCGGAACGCCCGAAAATATTCGGTAAGCCCGGCAAGCAGGTACGCGGACGTCTCGAACCGCTGTTCGGCTGTAGCATTCGGAGGGAGGATGTGGTCGAAGACCTTGCGCGTAAGGACCGTGGGCGTGCCGTCCCGGTGAAGCCAGAGCCAGTCGTATTCGTTGATGATGGCGGCGTGGCCCGGCCACGGAATCTTGCGTTCGTCCGGCTTCTCGAGGTCGGCCATCTCGAAGAAGTGCGGGCCTTTGCCGAAATGGTGATCGATGAACTTGTAGGGATGAACCTCGTACGGATCGCCTGGGGCCGCCGGACCGTTGTACCCGTTCTCCCAGGCGCGGTCCGAAAGATCCAACCCTCGAACCTCCGGAATCACCTTGTCTTTCAGAAAGGCCCAATGGGTCTCGTTGGAAGCGTCCCACAGGACCACGCTCGGGTGATTCCAGTTGTCGCGCATGAACTCCTTGAATTGGGCTACGATCTCCTCTTCCTTCCAGAGCTTCTGCCGCAGAGGTTTGCGGTCGTCCCAGATGGGGAACTCCCATTCGAGCAGCACGCCGGCCTCGTCCGCGATATCGAGCCAGCGCTGGGGGGCCGGACCGATGCAGATGCGGAACGCGTTCCAGTGCATGCGCTTGGGGATATCGATCAGGAACTTGCGCACCCACGCTTCGTCCCAGGGCAGCGCCCCGGAGTTCGGATCGGCAAAAAAACGGTGCAGCGTAATGCTCGCTCCGCGCAGGAAAGTGACCTGGCCGTTCAGGATGGCCCGCTCTCCTTCGAACCGGAGTTCACGCATTCCAAAACGCGTGCTGGAACTGTCGCCGCCAGTCGATGTATCGAGGACGTACAAGAAGGGATGGTCAGGACCCCAGAGGATGGCGCCGGGCACGGGGATGGTCTGCCGTACAAGCTTGCGTTCGTCGGCGCCCAGCGATACGCGCTCGACCACGCGCTTTCCCGCCTGGCTTGCTCCCTTCCAGGTCTTCACCCGCTGGGTCAGTGTCACTGAGCGCGCCGGCCCAACGTTGACCAGTTCGGTTTCTACGACGATCTCCGAGGACTGGATGTGCGGCGCCACCTGGACGCTCTCGATCGCCGGGCCGTCTGAGAGCAGAATCGAGACGCTGTCGTAGATGCCCGGCGTCCAGAATTCTTTCTCGCCGTCATTCCCGTAGAAAGCCGATTCCGGAAGCGCCCCGGGGTGCGCCCCGATCCGGATCAGGAGTTGATTCTCGCTATTCCAGTGCAAGGCCCCGGTCAGATCGAAGCGGCCCGCCGTGAAGCAACCCGCGTGCTCGCCGGCCTTTTCCCCGTTGAGCCACACAGCCGTGCCGAACTGGGCCTTATTGACCACCAACACCGCCCGTTGTCTGCGGGCCGGCGCCCGGAAGGTCCTCCGATACCAGAAGTACTTGCGCGTCTGCCGGGTCCGGCCCAGGGTCTCGATACCTGCTGTGGCCGGCAGCACACCGTCGCGTATCATCGTTCCGAGGAACTCCTGGGATTCATACTGATCGACGCCGGGAAACGGCGGCTTCGCAGAGTGCACCAGTCCCGGTACGGCAACCGTGTGCCCGAACGTCAATGGCGGCGCATTGGGTTCGACGCTGTCGGCCACCGCCCAGGCGCCGTCCAGCGGGATCGTTACGCGCTGAGCCATCGCGGTAGAGAGACTTGCCGAGAGCCAGAGAATGAGAGTTATGGGTCTCATATAGTTATAAGACAAATAGTCACGAATGAACATAGCGCGACCGAGGGCCGCAACCAAAGCACTCCCAAAGCGGGACGATTATCCTCGGTGTCCTCCGCGGATCCCTGCGCCTCCGCGTTAAAGAAACAGCGCCGTACCAGCCGATGGCTCTCGCTAGCCGGGACTCCCGCCGGGCGGAGAGCAAAGGGAACGCGCAGAGCTCTGCGCAGGACACCGAGCGAATTCGGGGGGCCTGGCGCGAAAATGGCTCTCCCGCTCGCGGATAAGAAATCGTCGCGGCGCGCGAAGATTCTTCGCATGAGTAGCACGGATTGTTTATCCGTGGCCATGCGATTTACCGGCCGTTGCCGCTTGAAGGCAGCAGCCGGAAGTAATCGATGCCGACCGTGCGTCCTTGGAGCTTCTCGTGGCCGCCGACGATCTCGATTTCCAGTTTGCTGTCGCCTGCGGGCAATTCGAGCGTGCCGAGCTTGATCTCGCCGGCTGGAATGACGGTAGGGCTGTAGGCGTCGAACGGGGCGCCGAGCTTCTTCCCGTCCAAGTACAATTGAACCGTACCGTAGTCCGGGGCCTTCGTAAACTCGGCAATGATGTCATAGCGGCCGGCGTTCTTCACCGGGAATGCGAGCGTCAAACGGTCTCCGTCCTTGCCTCCGTTCCAGTAGAGCTGTTTCGAGTAGCCCCATTGGCCTTCGTAATGGCTCATGTCCTGAGCGTTGGCTTTCCCGTTGGCGGGCTTCGCGAGTATCTTCAGCGACTCCGCTTCGAGCGCGCCTTCGACGAAATACGGCTTAAGCTCATAGCCGACGCGTTCCGCGACCGGCAGCACCGGATAAGGATCGCTTCCTCCCGGCGCCAGGTACCAGTAAGCGACGCTGGCGTATTGGGTTGGACGCTTGTTGGAGTAGTATTTTTCGATGGCCCCCTCGAAGCCGGTCTGAAACGGCACGCTGTCGGAAATGTGCCAGCGATTCACCGAGATGTGATCGGTGTTTTTACCATTGTTACGAGTCTGGTTGTGTAAGGCCTGATAGAAGACCTTCCCGCTGCTCCACGCATAGCCGAAGTAGTCTTCCGACCCGGTACCGAACGACGATGGGAATTTCTCGCCGTCCACGAAGAACTTCTCGTCGCCTTCGCCCCACCATGAACCGCACGGATTCCATACGTTGAGCATCACGCCGACAAAGCGCCCGCGGCCGGTGGTCTTGAGCAGCGTCCAGTCGATCGCCCGTTCCGGCTCCGTGGGAAGGAATGCATCGCGATGCCACTTGGCATGGAAGCGGCCGAGCGAGGCAACCGGGTGAGTGAGCGGAGCATGGACGAGGGTCACTTCCAGTTTCAGCGGCTCCGCACCGTCGTTCTTCAGTTCAACCAAGGCTCCCGAGGCAAAGGGCATGTACCAGTAGGAATAGAATCCCGAATCCGTCATGCCCAGCGGCAGCGAACTATATTTGTTCACCCCCGGCGCGGTGCCGAAGAAATCGCCGAGCGGCGTCCACACGCTGGGCGTCGCTTCCCCATCCCAGCGGATGCTCAACGTCGCGGCGCGCAACGCGGTCTCCAGATCGGCCGGGTTCGCGGGATCCAGCTTAACGTTCAATCCGACGATGGCCCGCGCGCCGGTCAGTTTTGCGACCGTCACGGATTGCCCCGCAGCCAAAGTCACGGGCACACGGAGCGTCTTCTCGCCCGCGTGTTTGCCCGCGGGATTGCTGCCCAGTCCTTCGCTTAGCTTGGTATTCGCCGCCTGTAGCGCCGCCAGGTCCTTCGGCGTCAGCTTGCGGCTGAACGTGGGCACCACGGTACCTTTCGGAAAGGTGGAGTAGTTGAAGTGGTAGTAATTGCCCCAGTCCTTTTCGCCCACGATCTTGCAGGATTTCTGATAAGGCATGGGCACGAAATTATCGAAGCCATTGGCTGCGGTCTTATAAACCAGCGAGGGGAAGGTGAACGGTTCGAACTTACGGCTGAAATAGTCATCGAAAGCCAGGTCCACGGCGGGTTCGGCCGCGCCATCGAGGAAAATCTTCACATGACCTTTGCCGGCCGTGGCGGACCAGGTACGCCAGATGCAGCCGGGGCCTTCCATTTCGGCCAGCACCGACAGGTCGCCTTCTTTGCGGATGATCCCCGAGCCGTCGCCGTTGGCGTCCCATTTCACATACTTGCCGGTCGCCGCATCGTACTGGCTGGCGCGGTCGTAGCTGGACCACTCCGCAGTCTTCTCGCCCGGTTCCGGCAGCGTGGCCAGGTGTTCCAGGTTAGTCAGCCGGTTCACCAGATCGACGTAGGTGAGGTTCTGTCCGGCTTGCAATGCCGCGTTGAATCCGAGCCAACCGGTAACGACAGCTAGTGTAATCTTCTTCATATTGAACTGTTCCTATCATAGTGGGGTGGCTGGAGCGGCCTGACCAGGTGGCCCCTCACTCTGCAGCCGCCCGAATCTTCACCAGCACCACTCCGTGCGGAGCCACTCGCGCCGGGAATTCGTTTTCGAAACGGCCGAGGTCTTCCTGCCGCCACAGATCGCGCACCGCATGCTTTCCGAAGATAGCCAGATCGGCCCACCTCGCCGTAACGTTCTTTTCAATATCCCCGAGATTGAAAAGGCCCACTGCCTTGGATCCATCTTCGAGATCCTTGACCCAAACTGACAGGCCGCCGCTCTCGAAAACCCTGGTGGCCTGCTTCCCCAGCGGATCCTGATTGACCTCAATGACCTCGTCATTGGTCAGCAGGCTTAACGTGAACCCATCCAGCTTCGTGAGATCGCCGCTCAGGATGAGCGGAGCCGCCAGTATGCTCCAGAGAGTCATATGGGTATACTGCTCGTCCGGGGTCAGGGGCGCGGGGATCAGTCTGAGTATTTTTACGTTAGGAGGTCTTGCATCCTTGGGAATATCGGCAATGTAGCCCATCATCACGTTGTCAGGATCGTTCCATCCGCCGGGCCCGGCGAACTTCCCGTGATCCCCCTGTTCGAAGGTCTTGACGATGTTGTCCCATAAGGTGTAGATTCCCTTTGGCCCCCATCCCAAATCGCCGGACGTTCTCCAGAAGTGCCCGGCCTCGCGGCCCCACTTCCAAACCTCGGCGTTCCCGTATTGGCACAGGTTGAAGACGATGTCGCGATCGAGTCCTGCCAGGATGCCGCCCATCAGACGGTATGGCTTCTGGAATTCCGCCAGGGAATTGTCTTTCCTCCGGTACGAGCACTGGTCGTACTTGAGCAGATCGAATCCCCAGTCGGCGAATTGCCTCGCGTCTTGCTGTTCGTGCCGATAGCTACCCGCGGCCCTGCCGCAGGTGAGCGGGCCGGGAGAGCTGTAAATGCCGGCCTTCAGCCCCCTCTTATGCAAATAGTCCGTCAGCGCCTTCATGTCGGGGAAGCGCTCATTGCATTTCAGATTTCCACGGGCATCGCGCGGACTGGCTGCCTCGGCCACACCCTCAAGCTTGACGCTCCAGCCATCGTCGATGTTGATGTAGGAATAGCCGTGGTCGATCAGGCCGGAGGAAATCATGCCGTCGGCTTGCGCGCGGACATCGTGGTCGCTGACTTTCGATTGAAGGAGATACCACGTACTCCAGCCCATCGGAGGAGTAAGGGCGAGTTGGTCCCCAATCACAATGCGGAAGTTGCGTTCGCAGGTCCCCGCGGAGTTCGTGGCCTTGAGGTTGACAGTGGCGGAGACGGGAGATTTCACAGCGCCGGTAATGATACCGGTGGCGCGATCCAGCTTCAGGCCTTGCGGCAGGCCTGAGGCGAAGAACCGCAGGGGACGCTGGCCGGTCGCCGGGATTCTGTAGAGGAACGGATGATTCGGGCGCGCGCCGTAGATGGATGGGCCGTTAATTCTGGGCTTCGCGGAATCCGCGAGGGCGGGAAACATCGCCCAGAGGATCAGCACTGCGCTGGTGCGGCATATTGCTCCTATTTTCATTGCATACGGCTCCTTTCTTCCGTGAACGGCGTTTGCACGCAGCAACGTCCAACTGCAGGAGACTGCTGCGCAGCCGGACAGACCACACAAGGCGATAGAGGCACTTGCAAAACTCGGCAGAACCGCTTGCTGACGCGCGCGGCTCAGAAACGCGGATTGACAATGAAGAACTTACTGAGCCGTGACCGAAAGGAACGGCCGGGTGGCTGAGTTTTGCAAGTACCTCGATAGTCTGTCCCACGTTCATCCGACTCACTCGACCTTGAGTTCCCGCAATAGAGCGTTCAGCGCCTCGGTCATGGCGGCCACATGATCCGGGCCCGCGTTCCGGTGGAAGAGACGGATGTGACTGCCCTGCGGCGCCGGGCTCCAGGTCCCCGCGCCCAAGTCATCCACCTCGATGTTGATGGGCTCGAGCTCCAGCTTTTCCTGCGGCAGTCCGGCCGCTGCGTCGGCGGGGACGAATCGCCAGCCCTGGCTGGTCTTGGCCAGTTTCCGGCCTGCGGCCATGACGAGGGAGGCCGTCGACCACAGGCTGCGCGTGCCGGCCATGACGGCGCCGTTTACGCCGGACGGCGTCTGCTCGTACAGCGATTGGTAGCCGGTGAGGCCGGCGGTGCCGATCAGGCTCACGGTGAACCAGCGGACCAATGCGGGCGATACCTTGCGGAAGAGGTCCTGGTGGCTGATCCGCCAGAACGTATCCCTTTCCCCGCCTCCAGCCGGTTCGGTCCAACAGGGAAACCAGTCGACCGGCAAGCCGCTGCGAAGCAGGCCGACATAAGCGGACGGGTCCATCCGCACGTTGTATTCGTTGCCGGATTTCGTGCTCGTACCGGCATTGAGCAGGACGGTCTTCACTTTCTCCTTCAGGAGTTGCGGATCGCGATTGAAGGCAGCGGTGACCAGCCTGGACGACCCGAGCACGGATATGACGACTGGTATTGGGCTATCGCGCAACGCTCGGAGCAACAGATTGACGCCGGCCTGCTCACGCGAGGGCCGGTCGGCCGCGGCATCCTGCGGAGACTTCAGCGGCTGGTAGGGCCCCACAGCGACGGGGATCGCGCGCCCGGTCAGATAGGCGAGCTGCGTCACAGGCGTGAAGCCGGGATCGCGGCGCGGATCTCCCGCTTTCAAAGTACCGGCGAGAGGCTTATCCCACATATCGAGGATCACGGCCTTTATGTCGTACTCCCGAAGCGCGAAGAGAGTCAGCAGATCCACATGATCGTCAGGATCGATGGGAGGGTCGTAGAGGTCGGTAGTGTGGATGATCGGTACGCTGCCAGGCGGCGCCGCCGGCAGTATCGGCAGGAAAAGGATGAATAGTAGAGCAATTGAACGCATTGGCGTTCCTCCTATGGCGCAAAGGACGGCGGGGGCTGTCCCGGATCGCGATTCGGCTCCCCGCTGAGCGTAAAGTCGAGCTTCGATGCCCTGGCTAACCGTTCCCAATCGAGCCACCAGTTCCGCACCAGTTGGCCGTCGAGCTTGACACTCTGCACATACAGCTTGGCGGGAGCCCCGGCGGCCGTGATCCGCACCACGTGCTGCCCGAGCCGCAGCGTGACTTCCGGGAACGCCGGACTGTTCAGCGTCACGCCTCCCACGCCCGGGATTTCCGGATACATGCCCAGTTGCGCAAACACCACCCACGACGACGTTGCGCCAAGATCGTCGTTGCCGGGGAGCCCTTCCGGTCCCGATGTGAAAAGATCCCCTAGCGTCTTTCGAACCACTTCCTGGGTTCGCCACGGATGCCCCGTCCAGTTATAGATCCACGGGTTCCCGAAGCTCGGCTCGTTGCCGATCGCAAAGTAAGGTCCGTTTTTCAACCGGTAGTCATAGTATTGACTGAAGTAATCGTCCAGGCGCTTCCTCGCCTCTTCAGGTCCGCCTACCGCCGCGATGACTCCCGGCAGATCGTAGGGAACCATCCAGGTATACTGCGCCGCATTGCCTTCCACGAATCCGGCCTCCTTGCCGGGAGTGAAGTCGGGCAGGAAACTGCCATTCTCGCCGCGCGGGCGGATGTACCTCGTCTCGGTATCGAACAACTTGCGCCACTCGGCCGACCGGGCGAGCAAATCCCGCGCCGCCTTGGGATCGCCCAAGGCCTTCGCAAATCGCGAGATGGCAAAGTCCGCATTCTCATACTCCATGGTCACCGATGCCGCGCCGCCTCCCGATCTGCCTCGGCTTGGGATATATCCCAGGCGAAGGTACTCCTCCAGATTCGGCCGCTGGAAATACTCGCGCGAGCGCACCGCGGGGTCGCTCGCTCCGCGCAGCATGGCCTTCAACGCGGCTTTGGTATCGAACCCGCGCGCTCCAAAAGCGTAGAAGCTCGCGAGGATGCAAGCCGCCGGATCGCCGACCATCGCCCCGGAGTCGTCGTTGGCCGTCGCCCAGCGCGGCAGTCCGCCGCCCTGCTCGGCATCCCTGACCAGCGACTGGGCCATGTCGCTCGCCTCCTTCGGGAAGAGCATGGCGAGCAGCTGCACCTGGCTCCGATAAATGTCCCAGCCGGAGAAGTGCGCATACTGCGTGTGCCCCTGCGTGAGGTGCACCTTCTCATCGAACCCCATATACTCGCCGTTCGCGTCGTTGAACACCGATGGGTGCAGAAGCGCATGGTAAAACGCCGTGTAGAACACCTTGCGGTCCTCGTCCGTGCCGCCCGACACCCGCGCATGAGCGAAGGCGCTATTCCAGGCTGCTCGCGCATCCCGCCGGACGCTTTCGAGATTCCCGCTGCCGATCTCGCTTCTCAAATTCGCCTCGGCGTTGGCCACGCTCACGAAAGAGATCCCGACCTTTGCGTGGACTGTCCGGACGGAAGACGCGAAGCTCACATAGCCGCCCGCGTGTATCCCGGTGGCCGTGTCGGATCCCGCCGTCAGGCCCTTTTCATCGAACGTGCCGTAAGCTGCCGGCGTCTCCGCTGTTTCCATAGCGAAGTAGACTTTATAGTGCATGTTGTGACTGCAAATTCCGCCGCTCGATACCGATCCGGTGATCATGCGGTTGTGAATCCGGATTTCGGTCTGGTACATTCTTACGCTCAGGTTGCGGCCGAGATCGAACATGAGCGTGGGGCTGGCCTGACCCGCGGGAAAGCGGAATTCGGCGACCCCGGATCGCAATTGGGCGGCGAGCGCAACCTCGATACCCGAGTCCAGTTTCACTGAGTAGTAGCCTGGCTCCGCGCGTTCGCCGGTATGGCTGAAGGGCGCCTGGTACAGGCCTCGATTCGCGGCTGGGGACTTCTCCGGCGCACCCGGCATGGGGAAAATGGGCACGTCCCCGTACAGCCCGCATCCCGGCCCGCTGATGTGCGTCAGGCTGAACCCCCGAGTGACCGGTTTGTCATAAAGGTAGAAGACTTCGTCGGCCATGTCCGGACTCCAGTACAGAAGTCCAAAGGGCCTGGACGCGCCGGGGACGGTCTTGCCGTAATCGTGGATGCGCGAAAGGCCCGAGCCGACGAAGGGATTCACCAGCGCCGCCGGATCCTCCGTGGTCTGTGGGAAGCCGGCCAGCGGAATCAGGATCAAGGCCAGCCGGCAGGAGATCGATGCGAGTCGCTTTAACTTGGCAGCAGTAGGGTCCATGGGTGTTTGATTTCCGATGTCGACAAAGTCACAGGCTTTCCACTATATGCCAATTGCTCCGATCCTCTTGCTCTCACCCGGCGAATCCTGTCGGTCGGCGACAGACTGCACCTCACAACCCGTCCGCGGTGCGCGACCTGAAAGCGTTCCTCCTGCGCCAAATCATGACGCCCTTCGAGGTTTCGCCGGTCGCCATGATACGGCTGGTGGGTATCCCTTCACTCAGCCAGTCGCGCCCTGCAGCGGTTAGTGGGGCGGTCCCCCTGGACCGCGCGGGACGCCCTCGTCCCGCTGCTTGAAGCGGGGGCGCGCCCCAAGGTGAGCGACGGCGCATGTCCCACCGGTATTGCCAACCACGCGGAGCTGAGTCATGGGGATACCGACTAGCCGTCTTATGCATCGGACTTCGCGCCACATGACATAACATCGGACGATCGCCCGCCGCTGCAGTTCCCGCGACTTTCCGAGCTGCCGCCCGTGTCGGACATTCTGAGACAATGATCATTGGCACTGAGCTTCGAGTGAGACCCTGGGAAAGCGGCGAGCAATTTGGCCAAGCATGCTGTTTCGTTCGATTAGGCTGCGACTGTTTTCGGCGATCCATTGGGCCGGATCACGAGCGATCCAAGGCACTCGGAGGATGAAGAACGCTATGTTCTCCTGGTATTATCGGAGTCCCGGCGATTTATCAGTGCGCGGCGGGTGACGCCTCGGGAGAGGAGAGATTATGAAAAGAAAAGGGCGGAAAACCGAGGCGAGTCCCGTCGAACGGGACGAGATCCTGCCGGAGTACGATTTTAGTGACGCCCGTCCGAACAGATATGCTGCGCGTTACGCCGCAGGCAGTGCGGTCGTAGTGTTGGAGCCCGATGTGGCTGCGGCTTTTCCGAACGCGGGCGAGGTCAACGAGGCTTTGCGAGCACTGGCGGGAATCATCCACAAACATCAGCCCCGCCGGGCTGGCCCTCGCCGGAGCGCTTGACGCCGAGTCGCGCGCGAATAGCCCCGGTTCTAGCGAATCGTAAGAGCGAGTAACGGAAGTTCAGGCGCGGATCGGGACAAGCCGGCATGCCCGGCCCGCGATTGCTTTCGTGTTCGCCCGGGCCGGCAGATTGCGCTTCTGCATGAAGTCTCCGTAAGACTGCTCTTGCCAACCCCGGAACCTGCTGATCCGCGACGGTAGAGGAGCCGAACGTGGGGCGGCCAATCGTGGCCGCAGCCGGCTTTCAGCCGGCCTTCGGCCACTTGAGAATACATTACCGGACTTATGAAACGACCGGCTTAGGATGCTCTATTCTCGCTTCAGAACGAGTAACGGAAGTTCAGATCGATAGCCCTCGGCAGATTGATTTGAGTCATCGTTATGGCGCCGAATGTCGAGGATGTTGGATCCGTGGTGGGTCCGTTGAATAAGGGAGTGTTCGTCGCGTTATATGCGAAAGCGCGGAACTGGATCTTGTGGTTTTCGTGGATCGCGAATTCCCGCGCCAGTCCGATATTAAACTGCGGCGACGTCGGCGTGCGAATATTCTGGCTGACGCCCGGGATCACGCGAAGCGATCCGGCGGCCAGCGGCACCCAGATGCTGCTGGATGTATTGAACCAGTGCGTGTACGACTGTCCGGTCGTAATCGCGGGGCTGCCCGTAAGCATGTAACTGCCGTTGGAGAGCGAAATCGGCACGCCGGACTGAGCCACGCCGGTCATCGAAAGATCCCAGCCGCCGACGATGTGCGAAACCACTCCTTTATTAAGGAAATGGCTCTTCGGGCCCACCGGCAAGCGATAGGTGACGCTGGTAACGAACCGCTGCGGCCGGTCGAACGAGGTTTTTTGCCGAAGCAGATTCACATCCTGTGCATTCAGCAGGCTGACCGCCTCCAAGGTCTTGGAGAGGGTGTAGCCGGCCTGCACGAACAAGCCATGCTTCAAGCGGTGCTCTACGCGGAACTGCAGGCTGTTGTACCAGCTATAACCAAACGAGTTGTTGATCATCGTCACACCCGAAAACTGCGGGTAGGGCAGCAGCAGCTGAGATCGTCCCACGGTTGTTTGGGAGCCCAGCGACGTGGTGGAGGGCAGAACGCCGTAGAACGGATTCGTCACAGCCGTATTCAAGTAAGGCTGCCCGAGCGCAAGGTTAGTCAGGCTGGTGAAGTCCAGGCTCTTGCTCACCGGCAGCCAGCGCGTATCGCTGCCCGAATACCCCGCCTCCAGCAGCAGGCCCGGGGTCACTTCATATTCAAAACCTCCCGAGTATTGCCACATTTCGGGAGTGTGCCGCGCCACGTTGTTGAAGGTGACGCTGGTGCCGAGGAGTGTCGCCAGGCCTTGCGACGAACCCGGAGCCGCAATCAGCCCGGACGGGAATGGGTTGATGAGGGTAGCGGCCGGAAGGAATCCGGCGGTGCTTGTCGTACCCGTGGTTGTGACACCCCACGGCGTACTGGATCCGGCTTCCGCCGATGCATCGATCGAGGTCGGCAGGAAAACCCGTCCGATGCCGCCTCGGAAGACAATTGGCCTGCGGTCCGTAAGCTTGTACGCGACGCCAAAGCGGGGCTGCCAGTTTTCGTAATCGGGCTTAAACGCGGTGTCAGGCTGGCCGTTCACCCCGGCAAAAAGGAGGCCGCCGGTCAAGTTTAACCCTGGAACCTGGATTGGACTTGTGGTGCCGAAGGCAAACCCTCTGGTTTGCCGGTTGTACCGTTCGGTCACCGGAGACTCGAAATCCCATCGCAAGCCCAGGTTCAGGGTCAGGCGCCGGTTGACCCGCCAGTCATCCTGGAAAAAACCCGCCAGATAATGCTAGCTATAGGACGTGCCGGTGTTGTGCGTCGCCGAGGCAGCGGACATATCGCCGAGCAGCATCGAGGCGATCGCGTTGCCCGTGCTCGAATTATCGACATTCGGGTTTGAGCTCGTCCAGCTACGCGTAAAACTATAGGATCCGGCGCTGCCGTTGTAGATAAGATTGCCGGTGTATTGGGGCCGGTACTCGAAGCCGGCGTGCATCGAATGCGCCCCCTGCGTCCGTAC
>Ga0302320_10021305_pt1 | contig 12874 bp, 20 predicted proteins | sample Bog_T0_3_FD_202130 | JGI IMG/M metagenome (GOLD analysis project Ga0302320, IMG submission 202130) | Peat permafrost microbial communities from Stordalen Mire near Abisko, Sweden - Bog_T0_3 | ecosystem: Environmental > Terrestrial > Soil > Wetlands > Peat | place: Sweden: Abisko, Stordalen Mire...
CAGTACATTTTTTATAAAATCAGTGAAAAACCGTAAGGTATTAAAAAAATAGCGGGATAAAGGTAGCAGAAATAAGAAAATCCCTCTTAGGAAATATTCTTAGTGGTTCTAATTCGGAATTCGGGGCGAAAGGATTGGAAGGATATCATTTGATATAAATACATAACGAATATATAATAAGTAGACGTTATCCCAAAGAAATGGCATTGGGATTTTTTATTGATTTGGAGAAAGGACTAGGGCTATGGCTGCTTTACATTTTGATGAAAAGAATTTTGATGCTGAAGTGTTAAAATCGTCACTTCCTGTGTTAGTAGATTTCTGGGCAGAATGGTGTGGCCCATGTAAGATGATTGGCCCAATCATTGACCAATTATCCATTGAGTTACAAGGGAAAATTAAAATAGGTAAGGTCAATGTGGATGATTCTTCGGAATTGGCAGGCCAGTTTAATGTCATGTCTATTCCCACCTTATTGATTTTTAAAGATGGTAAACCCGTCGACCAAATTGTTGGGGCATTGCCTAAAGATAGGCTTTTAGCTAAGATCACTCCCCACTTGTCATAGATTAACCAGGAGTTATTATGTTCATCGAAGTGTTAAAGTCAAAAATAGGCCACGCTACGATCACCCAGGCTGAATTAAAATATGAGGGTAGCATCACCATTGATTCTGATATCCTTAAAGCCGTTGGACTTATTCCTGGTGAAAAAGTGCATGTGCTTAATGAAAATACAGGCAGCCGTTTGGAAACCTATGTGATCGCGGGTAATCCTGCCTCAGGAGTTATTTGTCTCAACGGTCCTGCGGCGCGTCACGGGTATGTGGGGGATCGTTTGATTATTCTAAGTTATGGTTTATTGGAGGTCGCTGAGGCCCGACGCCTGCAGCCCAAAATCGTTTATCTTGATTCCAAGAATAAAATAAAAAAAGTTTAAACAAAATATGTCACCCCCGAATGTTTTTGTCGGGGGTCTAGATCAGAATTGATTCTTTTATGGATTCCCGACAGAGGCTTTCGGGAATGACAAATGTGGGACATGTGCATAATATGGTTTTTGGTCCTTTAAAAATTAGACTTTATGGTGATCCTTGCCTGGAAGCAAAATCTCGACCAGTTAAGGAAGTTGGTCCCGTGGAGCGAATGCTCATTGCGGCCATGTTTGAGACCATGGAAGCCTACAAAGGGGTTGGATTAGCGGCTCCTCAGGTGGGCATTAATGAACAGATCTTTGTTGTGGATACGGGCAAAGAAGTGTTTGTGGCTATCAATCCTAAGATTATTAAATCCGCCGGGACAGAGCTCATGGAAGAAGGATGTTTAAGTATTCCACGGGTATTGGTTGATGTCAAACGCCCCAAGACTGTTTGGGTTGAGTTTACCGACCAGGAAAATCGGGTGGTGCGAGTTCAATTAAATGGTTTGGTGGGCCGTGTCTTTCAACATGAGTTTGATCACTTACAAGGAAAATTAATTTTAGATTATTTGCCGCCTAAAGATCGCTTACGGATTACATCACAAATTAAAAAAGGGTCTTATACAGGGAATGTTTTAGGTGACGAAGATGGAAATACAAGAAAAATTTGATTCAGGATTAGTGAAGTTGCCTGCTTGGTTTAAGCAGGAAATTCCTGATATGAATAAGGTTCGGTCCATGAAAGAACTTTTTCGTGGCAGCCGTTTGCATACAGTATGTGAAAGTGCTAATTGCCCTAATATGGGAACTTGTTGGAAAGAGGGGGTTGCGACCTTCATGATTTTAGGAGGCACCTGCACGCGCGCGTGCCGTTTTTGCGCCGTTCCCGCAGGACGTCCTGATCTTGTTGATTTAGAAGAACCTCAAAATGTCGCTTTGGCAGTTAAAGAATTAGGTTTACGCTATGTGGTGGTGACGTCGGTGGCCCGTGATGATATTGAAGATGAGGGGGCCGTTCAGTTTGCTAAAACAATTCATGCGATTCGTCAATTGACACCTGAAGTTAAGATTGAAGTGCTTATTCCTGATTTTTCAGCTAAAGAAGAGTCGTTGAAAATATTAAGTGATGCGGCTCCTGAAGTGATTAGTCACAATATCGAAACGGTCCGGCGTTTGGCGCCTTCTATACGGCCACAAGCCTTGCATGATCGTTCATTAAATGTCCTGCGTCGTTTTCGAGAACTTAATCCTCACACCTTTGTCAAATCATCCTTAATGGTTGGCATAGGAGAAACGGATGAGGAAATCCTCGAAGTGATGACTGAGCTTTATGAGGCAGGTTGTCAGATCCTGACCATTGGTCAATATTTAGCACCAACTAGGAATCGACGTCACTTGCCAGTTAAAAGGTTTTTTAGCCCCAAAGAATTTGACGACTATCGCCAAAAAGGGTTGGCCATGGGTTTTAAGTATGTGGAAAGTGGTCCTTTGGTACGCAGTTCATATATTGCGGAACAAGGGTATAACGCGGCCTTGACGGCGATGGGAGTAACACACTGATGTCAGAAAAATTTAAACGGATATTTTCAATTGTTTTGCCATGTTTTTTGAGTCTGGCATTATTGACGTGGCTTTTTGTCACTATTGATTATAAGCATATTTGGATGGCAATCAAAGGATCAGATATGCGCTATATGAGTGCAGCTGGCCTGATCTTTTTTATGATTAATTTTCTGATGATTTGGCGTTGGCGGATTCTTATGAAGGCTGTTGGTCTCAAAGCGGGAAGCCTTAGCAGCATGCGTTGGTTTTTTATAGGACTCTTCTGTAATTTGGCGCCTATATCGACGGTGGGAAGTGATGTGATCCGGGGATTGGGATTGGCCCAGGAACTAGGGCATAAACCTAAAATATTTGCATCTATAGTGCTGGATCGTTTATCGGGATTTGCCGGGATTGTCATCCTAGCAGTGGTAGCTTTTTTATTTGGACATGGTATTATAGAGAATAAATTAGTCATCATGGCCATTGCCATCATGAGCATTATTTCAGGAATGATTGTCATTGTGCTTTTTAGCCATCGGATATTTTCATTTGCCTGTAAGGCATTTGCGGCTTGGCCTAAAGTTACTGACAATTTGATGAGATTGCATTTCGATATAGTTCTTCTAAAAGGCCGACAACGTCAGGGTTGGGAATCTATCCTTATTTCAGTTGGTGCGCAGATTGTATTGGCGTTTGAATTTTATCTTTCAGCTAAAGGCATGCATCAGAATATTCCTTTGGTCTATTTTATTATTTTTTCGCCGATTGTGTGCGTCGTGACGGCACTACCTTCTATCGGTGGATTGGGATTCAGGGAAATCGGTTGGGTTTATTTGCTTCCGTTGGTGGGAGTGTCTAAGGAAATGGCTGGAGGATTAAGTCTTATTAACTCAGCGTTTACCATTATAGCGGGACTTTTAGGCGGATTATTCTATGTCACTACATTATCTTCTAGACGGATACAATATCCTCAAACAGATCCCAGCCTTCAGGGATCTTCCACTTGAAGATGGTCGCAAGGGCCTGCTTCGTTGGATTGATAACACTAGGCCTCAGGGGAGCGTTAACAATCAAGTGACAGTGGTTTTTGATGGTCAACCTGGCCAGTATTTTTCGTATCCGGTAGCACATGTCAGTGTTTCAGAAGATTCGCCAGAAATACGTGTGATTTTTTCAGATGGATGTTCAGCTGACGATCAGATTAAGCATATGGTCGATTTGGATATCAATAAGAAAAATTGTGTGGTGGTGTCGAATGATAAAGACGTATTCCTTTATGCGCGCTCTTTAGGGGCACGTGTCATGTCGGTCGCGGCATTTACATCTAAGTCCAAAGAAGTTTATACTAAAAATGATTCTGGCGGAAAGTACATTTCTTTAAGCCGCCAGGAGGCGATTAACAAAGAATTGTCACAACGATGGTTGAAAGAAAAACCATGATATTAAACCAATTTGCAAAGATCGGTCAATTGTATAAGAATTTCTTAGCTCACCTGCGCAGTATTGGTGAGGCTATTTTTTTTCTGGGAGATATCCTGTCATTGATTTTTCGCGGGCGCATCCGTTGGAATGATGTATTGAATCAGGCCTACGAGCAGGGGGTTCAATCCATTGTGATTGTGATGCTTACTTCCATTGCGACGGGAACAGTATTGGGACTGCAAGGATTCATTACCTTACAGCGTTTTGGTGCTAAAGAGTTTATTGCCCGTTTGGTCGCTTTGTCATTATTGCGAGAGTTAAGCCAGGTGCTTACTTCGTTGATTTTCTCAGGGAAAGCAGGGGCAGGGATGGCTGCTGAATTGGGGACCATGAGCACTCAGGATCAGATCCAGGCCACAAGAGCCATGGGAGTTAATCCCATTGAATATTTAGTGGTTCCGCGCTTTTTAGCTTGTTTATTGGTCTTACCGGTTTTAGTAATTATTTCCGAAATTTTAGGTATTGCTGGTGGTTATATGGTTGCTTTGTCTCAGGCGCATATCCCAGGGGCTTTTTATTTTCATGAAACCCTTGAAGCGGTGGGGTATGTGGATTTCTTTAGTGGGTTTATTAAAGTATTTTTCTTTGCCATTATCATTGGCTGGATTTGTTGTTATCAGGGCTTTTTTACGCAAGGTGGGGCCACAGGGGTTGGGCGTTTTACAACTAAGGCGGTCGCCTATTCATATGTCTCGGTGATTCTAGCTGACGCGGTTTTGACTAAAATTATTTTAACATTCTGGGGATAGTATATGAAAAATACATACCTGATATTAGTCTTCGGCCTGTTGTTTATGTCTACAGGGTTTTTGGGTGGATGCGCGTCTTTGATGAATGCAGGTAATGATGGTCAGGTGCAAAGCTATCCCTCTCCTGTTATAGAAGCTGGCTGGATACGCGATGGCGATCCAATCGAATATGATGGGAATAAATGGTATCCGGTTAATGATTATGAGGTTCTGCAAGATTCAGAAGTTTATCAGATTACGGAATATAAAGGGGTGCAGGTTTTTGTTGAGAAAATAGCCACCAAGCCCTACGATCGCCTTTATACTAAGTTTGATAAGAATAAATTCCGCTATTATGAGCGAAAAGAAAATGATTAAAGTTGAAGGTCTTTATAAGAAATTAGGTGGGCAGTCTGTCTTAAAAAATGTTTCGTTTGACATTAAAAGCGGAGAAATCATTGCGGTTTTAGGATTGAGCGGGGCAGGGAAAACAGTATTGCTTAAACATTTGATAGGTTTAATACGTCCAGATCGAGGGAAGGTTGTTATCGATGGGGTGGATATAGATTCTTTAAGTGAAGAAAAATTATTAAAAGTGCGTTGTAATATGGGGTATTTATTCCAAGAGGGTGCTTTATACGATTTTATGGATGTGTATGATAATGTGGCTTTCCCGTTGCGTGAACATACGGGGCTTAAACCTAATGAGATATCCGCTCGTGTGCGAGAAGTTTTAAACCTGGTGGATTTGGATGGGGTGGAAGGCAAGCTTCCCTCTGAGCTTAGTGGGGGCATGAAAAAAAGAGTGGGTTTGGCTCGGGCTATTGTTTTAGGCGCCAAGGTGTTATTATGCGATGAGCCAACTTCTGGATTGGACCCTATCCGTAGTCGAGACATTTCAGATTTGATTCGTCATGTGTCTGGTCAGATTGGATCAACAACGGTCTTGACTTCGCATGATGTGAATAATTCGTTTCGCATAGCGTCAAGGATTATCATTATTAATGATTGTCAAATTGCTGCTATAGGAACGGCTACTCAGCTAAAAGATTCAAAAGAACCATTTGTACAGGAGTTTTTGCAAGCTGCACGTTCATAACCACGGATGTACGGTTTGAGGATGAGGAGGTAGGATGGAGAACAATGGTGGCAATTTTAAAAAATTAGCAGCAGGATTATTCTTTATCATCGGGGCGATTCTAATCGCGGTGAGTGTCTTTTTTATTGGTCTTGATCGCGGCTTAACAGAGCCTAAATTTCAAGTCTTGGTCCTTTTTAATCAGGTCGGCGGACTGGTTGAAGGAGCTCCTATTAGGATTTCTGGCGTGGATGTGGGGGTCGTAGGTGCCGTTGATTTTTTAAGCCAGCCCATTGATGATAGAAGCCTTAAGGTACGCCTGGATATTTATAAGAAGTATGAGTTCGAATTTCGTAAATGCTCCAAGATTAGCATTAGAACTGAGGGTGTTTTAGGTCAGAAGCTCATTGAAATTAGTGAAGATCATTCATTAAAGGCTTTTGATCCGGCAGCACCTATCATTGGTGAAGATCCTCTGGATGTGGAAGACATGGCAGCCGTTATTACCAGCACTGCTGTTTCTTTACAGGCAACCAGCCAGGATGTTCAGGATGTCTTGCATGAATGGAAATACATATCAGTAAAAACTAAAAAACTTCTTAATCGTGTTGATGAAAAATTGTTGGATGGTAATTTATTCAAAGTCTTTTAAAGGGAGTGTAATATGTTTGTCTTAGGTAATTTTGTAGATGCAATTGCATGGGTTATTAATAGTTTGTTGATGATTATGTTCTGGTTAATTGTTGTCCGAGCCCTGATAAGCTGGGTTAATCCTGATCCCTATAATCCGATTGTCCAGTTTCTAATGCATGTGACTGAACCTATTTTGGAACCTATCCGTCGCCTGTTGCCTCATATGGGGATTGATATTTCGCCTTTTATTGCATGTATCATCATCCGTGCGTTTCAGATCTTTCTGATACCAACTTTACAAGATTTGGCCTCTAGATTAATATGATTATGCGTGACCTTCGGTCAGGGTTTACATTATTAGAATTAATTATTGTATTAATCATAGTAGGCGTTTTGGCATCAGTTTCCATAACGCTTGTAGGTTACTGGATTCATAAATCTAATGCGGCTGAAGGGTTGATGTATTTGGAATCTATCAAAGATCCTGTTAATACATGTATTGCTAAGACAGGAGTAGGAATTGGTTTGGTGAATATTGCTAATTGTGTAAATACTACTGTTCGAAGTTCAGCTCCTTCACAAAACTTTACTATCGACAGCTATGGTTCAAGGATGGTTCCAGGAGATCCTTTAAGTAGTAATGGTATTTATTATATTTATATGGTTGGGAAAAATGATAATGATTTTGTTAATCAAGAGCCTAACTGCGGATCAAATCCGGGGCAGGGTTCTAAGCAGAGCGGAGTTGGCTGGTGTCACGATAATAATGGTAATGATAATTTCTTTGGTTGGGGGATGTACGCGAATACTTGGTGATGATATGTATTCAGTGCTTGCCAAAAGGCAAAAGTTGAGGTATAAATTACTTTAAATAAAATCTATATTATTTAGGAGTTCTTATGTTAGATCAGGCAAAGAAAATTTGGGAAATGAAAAAGCAGGCTGATATTTTTAAAAAAGAGATGGAAGCTATCAAGATTGAAGTTCAAGAGACTCGTGGCATCAAGATTGTTGTTAACGGAATGATGGGGTTTCAATCCATTGAGATTGATGAAAGTCTTTTGATTGCGTCTAATAAGAATCGTATACAGATGGAGCTGTTAAAAAGTTTAAATACGGCTGTGAAGCGTTCACAGCAGGCGATGCAGACTAAAATGAAGAATATGCCGGGATTTAATTTACCAGGGATGGGTTAGTTTTTTAACTTAATGAAAGGAATAACAAAATGCCTTACGATCAAACATTAGATGTATCATCGTTCAAAGAGGTTATTGATTTTCAGACTACCCGTATTAGCGTTGGTGTTTATTCTTACAACGGTGCTCCTAAGAAACTTCAAGTCACCCGTGAGAATCAAATTGATGGTAATTGGAGTTTTACCAAATTAGGCCGCATGAGCAAAGAAGAATCTCAAGGGGTCGTTCCGATTATGATCAAGGCTATCGAGGCTATGTAATATGGGCAATGAAGTTTATTTAACCAGAGCGGGTTTTCACAAACTTCAGACCCAGTTGGAGACGCTTAAGACCACCGAGCGTCAGAAGATTGCCAAGGCCATTGGTGAGGCCCGAGCCCAAGGGGATATTTCAGAGAATGCGGAATATGATGCGGCCAAGGATGCGCAGGCTCATAATGAGTCACGTATTTCAGATCTTGAAGGCAAGCTCGCAAATGTGCGCATTATCGAAAATGAGAATATCCCCTCGGATAAGATTTTTATCGGGGCCATTGTCACGATGCAGGATTTGGATAACGATGAAGAGTTGACCTATATGTTAGTCTCGCCAGAAGAAGCTAGCTACGAAGAAAACAAGATCTCTATTTATTCGCCAATTGGCAAAGGATTGTTAGGCCATAAGGCGGGTGAAACCTTGGAGATTAAAGTTCCTGCAGGAATTCTCAAATACAAAATTAAGACGATTAAACGGCCGTAAGCGTAAGCCCAAGGCCCAGCCACAAGACAATCGTTGGCAGGAGCGCAAATAAGATGCGCGACAAGGTTGTCGACAGCCACCAGCCTATCTCAAAAAAAGTATTAATCGCGTAATTTGCCATCACAATTCCAATATAGAGAGTCAAGGTTAATCCAATAATCCCCAGGATTGATTTCCATAATTTTCTCCCAGCCAATATAATTCCACTGAAAATAAGATACCAAAGGCCATGCCAATAGCTTGCAATGAACTCAACCCTCCACGGGTACATCAGGATGATGGCAAGGCGTGTCCAATGAGTAGGCTTGTTTGCGGATAGTAAGCCATTAATAAAAGCTTCGTTTTTGGGAGCTATAAAAAGTGTAAATATTATAGTTGGTAAAGCTGTAATGAGAAAAGTAATGATGAGATTCTTTAATTGTTTTTTGTTGTTGCGCTCGTGCCAGAAAATAGCCATGGCCGCAATTGCTGCCAGCACTAAACCTTCATTCTTGGTAAAGCTCATCAGCCCTAAGAATACCATGCTCAATATTTTAAGTTTTGGAATGTCATGTTTCTCTGAAAGGACTAAACATAGAAAAGCGGATAATAAAAAAAGACCTACCAGTGCATCGCTGTATTGACTTGTGTATAAGATTAACCCAAAGGGTAGTGCTGTCACTGCGATAGCGGCCCCTATTGATGCCCATAAACTAGCGGTTAAATCTAGAAGACCAAAGAGTAAAATACCAGCAGTTAATAGTGTAATGGTGATGCTGTTGAGCATGGGAATTGTCTGATCAAAATTTCCTGCTAGGTCTGAGAACCAAACATTAATCAAAGGCCACAGGAGGGGATAGTGAGTATTGCTGCGCCAAAAATTGGGGGAAAGCACGTCTCGCCAGTTTTCTTGACTTGAGAAAATAAATTTGGCTTTTAAATTCCAGCACGACCATGCATCCCATCCACCCATATAGAAATAATTGGCACAGATAGCTAAGGGGATGGCTAGGATGGCCAGTGCGAGCAATCCCCAGCCTTGGGCTGGGGTAAATTGAAAATCAGCCCAAAAGGCCCATCCTGTGAGACTAGAAAGCTGCTTAATCTTAGATGAGGATTTGTTTTTCTTTGGAAGTTTCATGCTATTCTTTAAGAATTCTTTGTAGAGATTAAAGAATAATACAGATGTTCCTAAAATCACAATACCAATAGGCAGCCATCGATTGAATTGATTAAAGAGGATTTGTGTGTAAAAAGTGACGAGTCCATTAATCCCAAGCCCAAGTTCTAAAGCCAATAAAATATGCAGGATGAAATTCAGTCGGCCAGCTGTTAAAAGCCTTACAGTTAAGAATCCTGCTGCTAAACTAATTAGAAAGCCAAGGCAGTAGATCATTATTTAAATTCCATTGGGATTATAAGTCAAGATAATGCCATTATGGGCTTTTACTGGCGTAAATCCTAATTTTTTAATGGCCTCTATGGCGACTAGTGGGTTGGTGCAATCAAAGATCACCCAATGGTATTGGGTTTGATTAATGTCTAAAACAGTTGGGGCTAGCATGTATTGGGCTTGTTCGTATTGAGCAATGGCTTGGGAATCAGTCGAGTTAACAGATAAGTCTTTATCTGTAAAATAGCCGACATGATGGATGTTCTTAAAAACATCTGCTAATCCTATAAATTGATATCCTGGGTTGCGTTGGGCGATTGGCCTTGGGTCTTGAAGTTGTGCTATTGCTTGAGCAAAGGCTGTCATTAAATTAAATCCAGCAATTAAAAGCACACATATTAAAAAAGAAATTCTAGTTTTTTGCATTCCGGCATTTTAACTTAAGTTATCCTAGCAAGCAACAGGGAATCTTAGTTAGTAACCAATAAATCCTTAAAGAAAGACTTTGGGTTTTAAGTTAGTTTAAGTATAATGATTTAAATTTACTAACAGAAGGAGTCTACCTTGATATCAGTGGGTGTTATCGGTTGCGGGCATTGGGGCCCCAATCATATTCGTATTTTTTCCCAGCTATCTAATTCACGAGTATTGATGTGTGCGGATTTGGATGAGAAACGATTGTCTTCTATCCAGACTCAATTTCCAGAAATCCTGACCACTAAAGATTACAAGGATATTCTGAATAATACTGCTATTGACGCAGTGGTGGTGGCAGTTCCTACCAATCATCATTTTAGAATTACCCAAGAAGCCCTGCGGGCTGGAAAACATGTGCTGTGTGAAAAGCCTTTAGCGATGCGTGCGGAAGAATGTTTGCAATTGGGTGATTTGGCTGATTCCGTCGGAAAATTATTAATGACCGGGCATATTTTTGTATTTAATCAGGGGATCGTAAAATTGCGGGAATATATCGCTTCAGGTGAAATGGGCAAGATACATTATGCCCATTCTGAGCGTACCAATCTAGGCCCTTTTCGGTATGATGTCAACGCTCTCTGGGATTTGGCCCCGCATGATATTTCTATTTTTAATTTTATTTTTAACAGTGCTCCGGTGTCTGTTTCTGCCCGGGGGCATAAATGCCTTGGTGGTAATCTGGAAGATTTGGGTTTTGCTACGATCGATTATCCAGATAATATCATGGTCAATGTTCATGTCAGTTGGCTGGATCCTAAAAAGGTGCGTAAGATTACCGTTGTAGGAAGCCAAAAAATGGTGGCATGGGATGATTTGGATGCGGAAGGTCCGATAAGGCTTTTTGATAAGCATGTTGAAAAGACATCTGTGTATTATGAAACCTACGGTGAATTTCAATTACTTTCTCGTGAGGGAAGCATCACCATCCCTAAGATTGGCTTTAATGAACCGCTAAAAGCACAGGCACAGTATTTGATCCAGTGCATTGAAAAGAATCAGCTGCCTGCATTGGCTGATGCCAGCAAGGCAGCAGATGTCGTGCGTACCCTTGCTGCCATAACTGAATCTATAAATCGCAAAGGTGAGTTAGTCAAATTGTAATACGGGTGTCATTCCCGAATGTTTTTATCGGGAATCTAGAAAGTAGCTATGAGTTTCTTCCAACATGAACGCGCTCTGGTAAATCCAGGAGCAAAGATTGGTGAAGGCAGCCGCATATGGGCTAATGCTAATATTTTAGATGGGGCTATCATCGGTGAGAACTGTAATATTTGTGACAATTGCTATGTTGAGCGTGGCGCGCTTATTGGCAATCATGTAACCTTGAAAAATGGGGTTGCGATTTTTGATGGAGTGACCTTGGAAGATGATGTTTTTGTCGGTGCAGGGGCTGCTTTTATCAATGACCGTAATCCGCGCAGTCATCGCAGTGATGCGTGGCTTTTAGAAAAGACACTTGTCAAAAAAGGGGCAACCATCGGAGCCAATGCCACCTTGATGTGTGGGATAACTATAGGTAAATATGCAGTTGTTGGGGCGGGTTGTGTGGTAATCAAGGATGTTCCTGATTATACCATCGTTGTTGGGAATCCTGCGCGATGGGCAGGCTATGCCTGCCATTGCGGACGTACGTTAAATAATTATTTTAAATGCGCTTGTGGCGCTTCCTTCCAAGTTAACAATAATACGATTGTTGCATTATGACCGCCAAAGTCTTAGTTGTTCCAGTTGCTTTTAATGAAAAGTTAAAATTAGCGAATGTCATCGAACGGTTTCTCAAAAGCCAAATGCCATCTCAGGCGGATTATTTGATCGTGGATGATGGCTCAGATGATGGCACGACTGAAATGATCGCGACATATAAAGATCGCGGTGTCATGAGTGTGAAGCATGAGAAGCGTAGAGGAGTTGGTGCTGCTATCCGCACAGGAATTGAATATGCCCGTTCTCATGAATATGACATTATCGTGATCATGGCGGGCAATGATAAAGATAATCCTGATGAGATTCCACATTTATTGGAGCCGATCATTAAAGAAAATTTTGATTTGATTCAAGGTTCAAGGTATCTGGGTAAAGTTGGTTCTGGCGGTCAAATGCCTTTTTATCGAAAATTAGCCACCCGTTTACATCCTTGGGTATTTTCATTGTTTACAGGTTGTCATGTCACCGATACCACCAATGGATTTCGTGCCATTCGCCTTAGTATATTCGACGATGAGCGCATCAATCTCAAACAAGAATGGCTTGACACCTATGAATTGGAACCTTATATTTTATGGAAGGTCATCACCTTAGGTTATAAATTCAAAGAAGCTTTCGTCACCAAAATCTACCCGCCCAAGAAACTCGGCGGCTACACCAAAATGATTCCCATTTTAAGCTGGTGGAGCATCCTAAAGCCACTATTCTATTTGCGTTTGGGAATAAAGAAATGAAGATACGGGACACACAACATAACCTTAATTCAATTGATAAATAATTTCGGTTATGTTGTGTGCCCACAAATTATTCACAAGAAACGGAGAAATATGAAATTATACGGTAAGAATCCAGTTATAGAACGGCTTAAGTCGAATCCGAAGACGATTCGTCGGGTTATGATTGATGAGGATCATATTGATTTGGTTTATATTCGCAAAAAGTGTAATCAGCACGGGATTGGGGTGCAGACGGTGCCGCATTCTAAGATTCAGCGGCTGGCGCA
>Ga0302320_10021308_pt1 | contig 12873 bp, 9 predicted proteins | sample Bog_T0_3_FD_202130 | JGI IMG/M metagenome (GOLD analysis project Ga0302320, IMG submission 202130) | Peat permafrost microbial communities from Stordalen Mire near Abisko, Sweden - Bog_T0_3 | ecosystem: Environmental > Terrestrial > Soil > Wetlands > Peat | place: Sweden: Abisko, Stordalen Mire...
GTCGACCTCCAGGTCGACGACCCCGCCCGCTACGTCGACCCGGAGGTCGACGCTCCTCGAGCTCCATGGGATGGACCAGACGCCGATCCCATCCGGTCGGAATCCGCTCTGGAGCCGTTGCCGACCAAACTGAGCAGCGTCGTTTCCGATCGAGGAACATCGTCATCGCGAGCGGAGCGAAGCCATCCTGAGTCCCACGACGCGGCTTTGTTGTCGTGCGAGGTCAATGCGGCGCATTTTGATCGGCAACCGCTCTAACGCTCCTCTCGCGCCCGCGCGGCCATGGATGCAGACATCTCGGCAACGGCCGAAACCGCCCGGATTCCCTCGCCCCGCTCTTGCGGGGGAGGGTTAGGGTGAGGGGCCGCCCGACGCCACGACGGAGGCTGGCGGCTTGGAAAGGCTTCAAAATACTGACCTTAGCGTAAAGCGGCCGGCCCCTCACCCCGGCCCTCTCCCCGCAAGAGCGGGGCGAGGGGGGCGGAGAGCGCCGTGTATCGCGCCCCACTTGCCCGACACATATTTGCATACCGTAGCTCTCGCGCGGGGGAGGGCTTTCTGTTGTGCCGCAAGACTTCAATCCGTCCAGAAATCGGGATTGCGGGCGTCGTCCATCGACCACGGGCAGGCTTCGGGCAGGTCTTCGAGGCCGGTTTCGCGTATCGCTTGCAGAAGCGCGTCGCCCCATGCGACCAACTGCCAGTTGGGGTCGCGGAGCGTTACCTTCAAGCTCGGCGTCGCTTTCAGAGCGGCTTCCACTTGTCGCCGTTGCAGGCTGATGGTCTTGCGCAAACTCGAACCTCGCCTTGCCGGCTGAAATTGCCATTTGATGAGGTGGGCCAGCAGCACCGCAATGCGGCTGGCGAGTTCGCGTTTTTCGCTCTTTCCCGCGTCTTCGATCTCGTCGGCGATATGCTCGATGTCCAGTTCGGCGAAGCGGCCGGCGCGCAACAGCCGCGCCTGCTCTTCCGCCCACAGGATCACATCGTCATCATAAGCCGCCTGCCGTTCGCGGTTTTTCCCAGGTGGCGGATCGGCAATCTGCGTCGTCATGTTCGCAGCGCTCGTGTTTGAGTTCACGGCAAAGTATGGCGCCTGAGGTCCAGATCGGCAAATTCCCCAGGGGCCTGACGAGACTTGCCGTGGACCGGGTTGGCGCAATACCCTCGCAGCCGATCCAGGAGCCCGACATGAGCGACCCGTCGAAGCGCGTTCCCGAGGCCATCCGCCGCTGGCATGAAATCGCCGCGGCGCGCGACGCCGCGCGGCTAGACGCGCTGCTGGCCGACGACGTGGTGTTCCATTCGCCCGTCGTCCACACGCCGCAGCGCGGCAAGGTGATCGTCAAAGCCTATCTGTCGGCGGCTTTGTCCGTGTTCGGCAACGAGCATTTTCGTTATGTGGGGGAATGGATCGGCGCGGACTCGGCGGTGCTCGAATTCAACACCCGCATCGACGAGGTCGAAGTCGACGGCGTCGACATGATCGGCGTCGACGCCGAGGGAAAAATAATCAGTTTCAAAGTGATGGTGCGGCCGCTGAAAGCCATTCAGGCGGTGCATCAAAAGATGGCGGCGATGCTCTCGGCAATGCAGCAACAGCAGCAGTGAGCGAAGCTCGAGGGGGTAAAAACAAAACGCCCGCCGTTTCCGGCGGGCGTTCGCGTTGAGCGCTAGGCCTCAGTAGTCCATCCCGCCGCCCGGCATCTGCGGCGCCGGCGAGTCCTTCTTCGGCTTCTCGGCGATCATCACCTCTGTCGTGACCAGCAGGCTGGCGATCGAGGCGGCGTCCTGCAAGGCGATGCGCACGACCTTGGTGGGGTCGATGATGCCGAGGTCGAACAAGTTGCCATAGACGCCCTTCTGGGCGTCATAGCCGTAGGCGTAGTCGCGATTGTCGAGGATCTTGCCGACCACGATCGAACCGTCGACGCCGGCGTTTTCGACGATCTGACGCGCCGGCCATTGCAGGGCCTTGCGGACGATGCCGACGCCGGTGCGCTGGTCTTCGTGGTCGGTGACGACCGCATCGAGCACCGAGGCTGCGCGCAACAGGGCGACGCCGCCGCCGGGCAGCACGCCTTCCTCGACCGCCGCCCGCGTCGCGTTGAGCGCGTCGTCGACGCGATCCTTCTTCTCCTTGACTTCCACTTCGGTCGCGCCGCCGACGCGGATGACGGCCACGCCGCCGGCCAGCTTGGCGAGGCGCTCCTGCAGCTTCTCCTTGTCGTAATCCGAGGTGGTCTCGGCGACCTGGGCCTTGATCTGGGCGATACGAGCGTCGATGTCGGCCTTCACGCCGGCGCCGTCGACGATGGTGGTGGTGTCCTTTTCGATCCGCACCTTCTTGGCGCGGCCGAGCATCTGCAAGGTCACGTTCTCGAGCTTGATGCCGAGGTCTTCGGCGATGACCGTGCCGTTGGTGAGGATGGCGATGTCTTCCAGCATCGCCTTGCGGCGGTCGCCGAAGCCGGGCGCCTTTACGGCGGCGATCTTCAGGCCGGCGCGCAGCTTGTTGACGACGAGAGTGGCGAGCGCTTCGCCCTCAATGTCCTCGGCGACGATGAGCAACGGCTTGCTGGTCTGCACGACGGCTTCGAGCACCGGAAGCAGGGCCTGCAGGCTCGACAGTTTCTTCTCGTGGATGAGGATATAAGCGTCTTCGAGTTCGACGATCATCTTCTCGGCGTTGGTGACGAAATAGGGCGAGAGATAGCCGCGATCGAACTGCATGCCCTCGACCACGTCGAGTTCGGTCTCCAGGCTCTTCGCCTCTTCGACAGTGATGACGCCCTCGTTGCCGACCTTCTCCATCGCCTGCGCGATCATCTTGCCGATCGCGGTGTCGCCGTTGGCGGAGATCGAGCCGACCTGCCCGATCTCGTCCGACTTGGTGACTTTGCGGCTGTTCTTGATGAGGTCCTTCGTCACCGCTTCGACCGCGAGGTCGATGCCGCGCTTGACGTCCATCGGATTGGCGCCGGCAGCGACCGCCTTCGCGCCTTCCTTGACGATGGCGTGGGCGAGCACAGTCGCCGTCGTCGTGCCGTCGCCGGCCTCGCTCGACTGCCGCGACGCGACTTCGCGCACCATCTGCGCGCCCATATTCTCGAACTTGTCGGCGAGTTCGATCTCCTTGGCGACGCTGACGCCGTCCTTGGTGATGCGCGGCGCGCCATAGCTCTTGTCGATCACGACATTGCGGCCCTTGGGGCCGAGGGTGACGCGCACCGCGCGGGCGAGCGTGTCGATGCCGGCCAACATCTTGTCGCGGGCGTCGCGGCCGAATTTAACTTCTTTGGCAGCCATGGGGGCTCCTGTTGTTGGTAGGGAAGGCAATAGGCAGTGGGCAGCAGGCAGTGGGCAGACGCGGCGTCGGGTTCTCCCTCCTGCCTACTGCCCAAGCCCTACTGCCTCACCCGTTCACGCGATGACGCCCAGGATGTCGCTCTCCTTCATGATCAGGAGATCCTTGCCGTCGAGCTTGATTTCGGTTCCGGACCATTTGCCGAACAGAATGCGGTCGCCGACCTTGATGTCGATCGGGGTCAGCTTGCCGCTTTCGTCGCGCCCGCCCGGGCCGACGGCGATCACTTCGCCTTCCTGCGGCTTTTCCTTGACGGTGTCGGGGATGATGATCCCGCCCTTGGTCTTCTCTTCCGCCTCGATGCGCTTGACGAGCACGCGATCGTGCAGCGGGCGAAAATTCATGGGATCCTCCTGGTCGAATTATCGACGAATTGCTAAAACTCGGCGCCTTTCGGCGAGCGCGCCTCACCTAGGGCGCGCGGGCGCGCCACACAAGGGGGCACGCAAGGAAAATTGGCACTCACAGCAACGGAGTGCCAATAACTTTTGGGTCCGCTTCGGCGCCCGCGCCGGTCGCGCTGCGATGGCAGAGGCTGACGGCTCCCCAAAACGACCGCAGGGCGGCGGCAACGACGAGATCGAGGCGACGATAGAATGTGCGGCGGCCGCTTGCAGGTCCGGGTATTTGGCCAGATGCGTGCTCATTCCGGCGCCAGCCGCCAACGCTTCGCCGGGGGCCGACGCAGCTATCGCCCCCGCTCCGGCAGCCAACGCGGAATGAATGCGCGACGTTCGCTACTTGCCTCCATCTCTCGATCCGCGAACTGCGGACGACGGCGCGTTTATAGATCCGGTCAAATTCCGGATAAAGCGAAACCCTCCTGCTTCTGCACGAAACTGCGCGCTAGGCCTGGGCTTCCGCCGTGCGCCCCGCGGCAAAACCGCGTAGGGCGTCGAGATCGAGAATCTCGACGCCGCGCTGTCCCTCCGTCCTCACCGCCCCCTTGTCACGCAGGGTAGTGATGCAGCGGCTTACCGTCTCGACTGTGAGTTCGAGATAGTCGGCGATCTCGACGCGCGAGAGCGGCAAATCGAGGCGAATTTCGCCGCCGCCGCCGCTCTCGACGCAATCAGCGAGGAAACCGGCGAGTCGCGCCAGGGCCGGCGCGCACCGAACGGTGGCGAGCCAATGGATTCGGCTCATCTGTTTGAGCGCCTGCTCGTGCACACGAATCGCCCGTCGCGGATCGGACATCATCCGCGCTTTGTCATAGGCGAAGATCACCGACGGCGCCGTCGTCAGCGCCTCGCACTCATGCAAGGCGGCGGCGCTGAAGCCGAAGATGCGGCCACGTTCGAGGACGTCCAGGATCGATCGGCGTCCGTTCGGCAGCGGCCGGGAAACGATCACCCAGCCTTCCGAGATGAGATACAGCTCGTCGGCCGGCGATCCCACCTCAAACACGTGACAATGCGCCGGCGCCCTCAGCCGCCGGGCTTTGAGGTCGGAGATTTCGCCGCCTTTGGCGGCGCGCTGCGCCGGCGTTCGATGCGAGGGAGAATGAACCGGGACTTCCAGATCGAAGGCGAGCCGCGAAATCGGCGCGACTCGCGCCAACGCAGCCGCGGATTCCGCGGCCAGAGGGGATAGAGACATGGGTTTGAACTCGATATCCGGAGTGACAGAGCCGCGGCGCGAGGCGCTCGACGGCAAACGACGTCAGACTACGGATCGGGCCGGCGGCCCGCGCGGACTCGCGGCGAGGAAGGGCGTTCCATGAGGCGGCGCGACGACCCACCACTCGCCCAGAGATTGTGGCGCCGTATAAACGAACTCGAGAATCTTGGGCGGCTCGGGCGGCGATAGCGCGTCCTGGCCGGCGAAGCGGCACGACGGACAGGTGTCGTCGCAGCTTCTGTAGGGCGCGCCCGGACCCGAGGCGGGTTTGTCCGCCTGACTGCAAATCGCCACGCCGTCGCCGAGAATTGCCGTGAGCTGGGCCGCTTGAGCAGGGACGCCGTGCGCCGCCGATTGATGCGCCGGCTGCAGGAAGAGTTGCAGGACGAGAGCCAGCAGGGCGGCCAAAGCGGGCGCGGCGCTCCAGAGCCCTCGCTTTCCCGACACCAGTCTGTATGACCGTGACCGTCCGACCACCCGAAAATGTCCCTGCGATACCGTCGAACTTATGGGTCCGCTCCCACGACGGTGTCAACGGTAACCCGACCGATCTCATCAGGCTATTGAGCGCAACCCGCGCCTGTCGTACGCAGAACCATCCGATTCCCTTCCGTTACGGAGTGTTCTTGATGCGAGTTTCGTTGCTGCTGGCGCCGTGGCTGTTGCTCGCCGCGCTCGGGGCCGAGCCGGCCAGCGCTTTCGACGGCCTTCGCGCGCCGGCTGCGCCGTCGCTCGTCGTTGCCGCGCAGGCCAAACTGTTTCACGGCGTCGGCGTCGTCCTCGGCGTCGATAAAGACGCAGGCGTCGTCACCATCGATCATGAGGCGATTCCGGGCCTGATGGACGCGATGGTGATGAACTACAATGTCTCGCCGAAGACGCTCGCTGCGGGATTGCAGAAGAACGATCGCGTCGAATTCGACGTCGATGGCGTCACCTACACGATCGTCAAGATCGCCAAGGCCAACAAAGCGCCCTGACCGCGGCGCTTGCCCCGGTCTTCGGACGCGTTCGGGCAAGGTTGCGCGCGGTCGCGGTAGCGCAGGACGCGCCGCGGACCTATGCGGTCACGGCGATGGCAGGCGCGGCGCCGCCGACGCGCTGACGCACTTGGCGGACGGCCCACTGCGTCAGTTCGTGGAAATCATCGGCGGAGACGGACAGAGACTCGGGCGAGATCGCCTTTTCGATATGGCCAGGCTGCCAGTTGTCCTCGTCGTCCTGCTTGGCGAGGCCGAAGAGCAGGCATCGTCCTGCCCGCAGCACGAGGCAGTCGATCGCGGCTTGCTGCGCGGCGCCGTCCAGACCCTCGACGCCCGCGATATCCGTGCACATCCGCAGGATCAGGCGATGCATCTCCGCGACCGCAGTATAGTGCGTGTTGAGGAACAACTGGCGCGTACTCGGATAGTAGCAGCCGGCGCGGCCTCGCAGCCACCGCTCCTGGATTTCCTGAGCATTGTGCAACAGCACGATCTCGAAACCGAGAATCGGTTTCGAGATCGACATATTGATGCGCCTGTTGGACCGCGGTTGCTCGCCGGAAACGAAATCGCCGCCGGTTTCGGGCGTCCATACGCCGCCGCCCTCGTCCTCCAACGGCGCGCCTTCTGCGAACAGCAGGGCGGCGGGGTTCAAGACCGATTTCAAACCCAAGAGACTGTCGAGCACCGACGAACTGACCTCGTTGCCGCCGCTCATTGTCTGGAGCAACTCGAGCAGCCATGCAGGACGCAGAACCAGAACCTGCGCGGCGAAGTTGCGCGTCCAGAGATGCTCTCCGGCGCCGGAAGTGCGAAACAGGTTCTGGCGATAGGTGTCGGGCCACGCCGGGTAGCCGTCCGGCAATTCGATATAGGCGGAGAAATTTCGGGCGCCGAAAGTAATCCCGTATTCGGGACCATCGTATGCCCATGACGGTCCGAAATTTCTGTCGTAGATTTCATTGCGGAACACAATCGCGGTCTGTCCAGCAGCCGCTTGCAGCGCGCCCTGGCTCGACTGGTTTTCCCATGGCTGGTCTGGGTCAGTCGGGTCGTAGAGGTAATGAATGCGGACGCCATCGGGAGCATTGACGCACTCGTAGCGGGCAAAAGCCGTGGGGGCCCGCTGCAAAACACTTTCGAAGCCGCGCTCGCTCCGTTGCGCCAGGAATTCACCGGCAATCCGGATCTCTACGCCTTCGGGAATACGGAAATAGCGATTGTACAAGGTTTCCGGTAGCCACTGAGGAGATACGGTGGGATCGCCGTCATAAGGATCCTGCGCAGTATTCTGACTGGGTCGCATCCCAAGCAGCGTAACTTCAGTCCAGTCCAGCGAGAGGTCGTAGCCTTCAGCCTTCACAACTTCGGTGACGTTGGCGATGTCGGCCGCCATACCGGTTCCGTCGGCGGGCGGGCGCACAATGCGACCGTAGACGCCGCCGCGCTTGCCGATAGTCACCTCATAGACTTCGCCGCGGCTACAGGAGCGATAACGTACGCCATGATTGTTGGACGGCAGGGAGGCGACCTTGGCGCCCATTCCGAAATTCTTGTCGAGGCCCTTGATCTTGCCGATCGACGCGGCGAGGTCACACATGCGATAGAGGTTTTGCCGATCTAGTCCTGGTCCGTTGTTGCGGATGCGCAGCTTTTTACCACCCTCGACTTCGACTGTGTCGATCACGATCCTTCGTTGGTCGCTCGGAGCTTGTGTGACCGCTTCGATCGCGTTCTGGACCAGTTCCCGCAGCATCATGGCCTTCGGGCAGCGATCGATGAGACTGGCGACCAGGAACGCCTCGTCGTCAACTTTCAGCTCGGTGACAGCATTCGTCATCTCGTCGGTTCTCCATGGCGCCGTCCCGCGACGAAGTTCGCGGGCCAGCCTCATTGTCGCCGGGCGGCGCAAAACACGTCGCCTGCGACAATCGACGGAATAGACGCTCCGGCCCCGCCTTCGAAGCTGCCGGCTTGCGCGCGCCCCGTTTCGTTGAGTGAGCGACGGCGCGGCCCGATTGTTGCCCCGCAACGGGAGCACCGAGTAACATGGCCCTGGCCAAACGCCAAGACCTCGAAGTTGCCTCTGATCTCAGCTGTCTGCGGAGGCCGGACTTTGCCGGGGCCTCACGCTTTGTGGCGCTTGGCCGGATGCACGGCGGAATCGAGGATGTTCGGGGCGCCGCCGATCACCAGCGACGAGGAGCCGACGATGAGCGGGTCCGGGGCGACCACGACCCGGTGGTCCTTGTTGTCGTAGGGCAGGCAACTCAGGAAGTGCAGCATGCAGTTGATGCGGGCGCGTTTCTTGTCGTCGGACTTGATGATCGTCCACGGCGCGTCGGCGGTGTCGGTGTTGAAGAACATCGCCTCTTTGGCCTCAGTGTAGGCGTCCCATTTGTCGAGCGAGGCCTTGTCGATCGGCGACAGCTTCCACTGCTTCAGCGGATCGGTTTCGCGCGCGAAGAAGCGCCGGCGCTGCTCTTCGCGAGTCACCGAGAACCAGAACTTGAACAGCCGCACGCCCGAGCGCACGAACATGCGTTCGAGTTCAGGGCATTGGCGCATGAATTCGAGATATTCGTTGGGCGTGCAGAAACCCATGACCCGCTCGACGCCGGCGCGGTTGTACCAGGAGCGGTCGAAGAACACGATTTCGCCCAACGCCGGCAGATGGTTGATGTAGCGCTGGAAGTACCATTGCGAACGCTCACGGTCGCTCGGCTTTTCCAGTGCGACGATGCGCGCGCCGCGCGGGTTCAGGTGCTCCATGAAGCGTTTGATGGTGCCGCCCTTGCCGGCGGCGTCGCGGCCCTCGAACAGCACGACGATCTTCTCGCCGGTCGCCTTCACCCAGGCCTGGGCTTTGAGAAGCTCGGCCTGCAGCGGCAGCATGCGTTCGAGGTAGTGCTTCTCGGAGACCTTGGTCGTGTAGGGGTAATCGCCGGTCTCGAAAGCGCGGCGGATCGCGTCGGGATCGTGGCGGTGGCTGTAGCCCTCGGACTTGGTCGTCCGCGCTTCCCGCCTTTGCGGCGCGATCGGCGCGGCGACGACCGTCACCTCGGGCGCCGTCGTCTTGATCGCTTCCGCAGGAACCAAGCCTTGAGGTTCGCCGTCGCGCATTTTCGTCCCCGTGGGTTACGCTTGAAGGGTTTGCGCCCGATGTGATCGCGGCCGCCACAAGGACCATAGCGAAACCCGCCCTTCGAGGGGAGGCCTTACGCATAGTAATGCGGGGAGAATAACGGCCGTTATCGTATCTAATGTGGAAAGATGGAGGGCGGCTTGCTCGGACCGCGCCCTTCCCCTCGCGTCGAATCTCGTCTAGACAGCGCCCGACATCGGCCGGACGGAGACTTCCGGCGGCGCGGGGCGCATGGGCAAGGCGACGGGGTTTCCCGGGCGGCCTTTTTTTGTGCGCTCGGTAAAGAGGACAAAATGCCCAAGCGCAGCGATATTTCGACGATTCTCATCATCGGCGCCGGTCCGATCGTCATCGGCCAAGCGTGCGAGTTCGATTATTCGGGAACCCAGGCCTGCAAGACCCTGCGCGCCGAGGGCTACCGCATCGTTCTGGTCAATTCGAATCCGGCGACGATCATGACCGACCCTGACATGGCCGACCGCACCTATGTCGAGCCGATCACCCCGGAAATCGTCGCCAAGATCATCGCCAAGGAGCGCTATGCCCTTCCCGGCGGCTTCGCACTGCTGCCGACCATGGGCGGCCAGACCGCGCTCAACTGCGCGCTCAGCCTGAAGAAGATGGGCGTGCTGGCGAAGTACGAGGTCGAACTGATCGGCGCCACCGCCGAAGCGATTGACAAGGCCGAGGACCGCGAGCTGTTCCGCGAGGCGATGACCAGGATCGGCCTCGCCACCCCGCGCTCGCATCACATCAAGACGCTGAGCCAGGCGCTCGTCGCGCTCGACGACATCGGCCTGCCCGCGATCATCCGCCCCTCGTTCACGCTCGGCGGCACCGGCGGCGGCATCGCCTACAACAAGACCGAGTTTCTCGACATCGTCGAGCGCGGCATCGACGCCTCTCCGACCAACGAAGTGCTCATTGAAGAGAGCGTGCTCGGCTGGAAGGAATTCGAGATGGAGGTGGTCCGCGACAAGGCGGACAATTGCATCATCATCTGCTCGATCGAGAACATCGACCCGATGGGCGTACACACCGGCGATTCCATCACCATCGCCCCGGCGCTGACGCTGACCGACAAAGAATACCAGATCATGCGCGACGCCTCGATTGCGGTGCTGCGCGAGATCGGCGTCGAGACCGGCGGCTCGAACGTGCAATTCGCGATCAATCCGGTCAACGGCCACATGGTCGTCATCGAGATGAACCCGCGGGTGTCGCGCTCCTCGGCGCTCGCCTCCAAGGCTACGGGCTTCCCGATCGCCAAGGTCGCGGCGAAACTCGCCGTCGGCTACACGCTCGACGAGATCGCCAACGACATCACCGGCGGCGCCACCCCGGCGTCGTTCGAGCCGACCATCGATTACATCGTCACCAAAATTCCGCGTTTCGCGTTCGAGAAATTCCCGGGCGCCGATCCCGTGCTCACCACCGCGATGAAGTCGGTGGGCGAGGCGATGGCGATTGGCCGCACCTTCGCCGAATCGCTGCAGAAGGCGCTGCGGTCGCTGGAGACGGGCTTGACCGGGCTCGACGAGATCGAGATCGAGGGCATTGGCCTGGGCGACGATTTCAACGCCATGCGCGCCGCCATCGGCGTGCCGACGCCGGACCGGTTGCTCAAAGTAGCGCAGGTGATGCGCTACGGCCTGAGCGTCGCCGAAGTCTACGACTTCACCAAGATCGACCCCTGGTTCCTCGAGCGCATCGCCGACATTCTGGCGCTCGAAGCCAAAGTGCGCGCACATGGCCTGCCGAGCGATGCGGCGAACTTCCGCCTGCTCAAGGCCGCGGGTTTTGCCGACGCGCGGCTCGGCGCGTTGAGCGGCAAGAGCGAAGCACAAGTGACCAAAGCCCGCGCCGCGCTCGGCGTACAGCCGGTCTACAAGCGCATCGACACCTGCGCGGCCGAGTTCGCCTCGCCTACCGCTTATATGTATTCGACCTACGAAGCGCCGTTCGGCGACGCGCCGGTCTGCGAGGCCGAGCCCTCGGGGCGCGAGAAGATCGTCATCCTCGGCGGCGGTCCCAACCGCATCGGGCAGGGCATCGAGTTCGACTATTGCTGCTGCCACGCCTCGTTCGCGCTGCGCGACGCCGGCTTCGAGACGATCATGATCAATTGCAATCCGGAGACGGTGTCGACCGACTACGACACTTCGGATCGCCTGTATTTCGAGCCGCTGACCGCGGAAGACGTGCTCGCGGTTCTCGCCAAGGAGCGGGAGACGGGGACGCTGAAGGGCGTCATCGTGCAGTTCGGCGGCCAGACGCCGCTCAAGCTCGCGCGCGCCATCGAGCTGTCGGGCGCGCCGATCCTCGGCACGTCTGTCGATTCCATCGATCTCGCCGAGGACCGCGACCGCTTCAAGCGCCTGCTCGACAAGCTCCGCCTCAAACAGCCCATGAACGGCATCGCCTATTCGGTCGAACAGTCGCGGCTGGTGGCCGCCGACCTCGGCCTGCCGCTGGTTGTGCGCCCGTCCTATGTGCTGGGCGGTCGGGCGATGGCGATCATCCACGATCCCTCCGCGTTCGACGATTATCTGCTCGGCGTGCTGCCGAGCCTGGTGCCGGCCGACGTCAAGGCGCGCTATCCCAACGACAAGACCGGGCAGATCAACACCGTGCTCGGCAAGAACCCGCTGCTGTTCGACCGCTATCTGTCCGACGCCATCGAGATCGACGTCGACGCTTTGTGCGACGGCAAGGACGTCTATGTCGCCGGCATCATGGAGCATATCGAAGAGGCGGGCATCCATTCCGGCGACAGCGCCTGCTCGCTGCCGGCGCGCTCGCTCTCCCCCGAGACCGTCGCCCAACTGGAGAGCGACACCCGGCGCCTCGCGCTCGCGCTCGACGTCGGCGGCTTGATGAACGTGCAATATGCGCTGAAAGACGGCGAGATCTACGTACTCGAAGTCAATCCGCGGGCGTCGCGCACCGTGCCCTTCGTCGCCAAGGTGATCGGCGAACCGATCGCCAAGATCGCCAGCCGGATCATGGCGGGCGAGACGTTGGCGTCCTTCGGTCTCAAGCCCAAGAAGCTCGGCCATATCGGCGTCAAGGAGGCGGTGTTCCCGTTTGCCCGCTTCCCCGGCGTCGACACCGTGCTCGGCCCGGAAATGCGCTCGACCGGCGAGGTGATCGGACTCGACAGAGACTTCGCCAAAGCCTTCGCCAAGAGCCAGCTCGGGGCGGGCGTGAATTTGCCCCGCTCGGGCACGGTGTTCGTGTCGTTGCGCGAGGCCGACAAGCCCGGCGTCGTCCAGCCGCTCCGCGACCTCCTCGAACTCGGCTTCAAGATCATCGCGACTGGGGGCACCCAGCGTTATCTCGTCGCCCAGGGCCTGCCGACCGCTAAAGTCAACAAGGTCTCCGAGGGGCGCCCGCACGCGGCCGACGCGGTGCGCAACGGCGCCGTGCAATTGATGTTCAACACCACCGAAGGCGCGACGTCGCTTGCCGATTCCAAGCCGCTTCGGCGCGCCGCGCTCTTGCAAAGAACGCCATATTACACCACCCTGTCGGGGGCGATCGCAGCTGTCGAAGGCATCAAAGCCTGTAGCGGCGGCGAGCTCGAGGTCAGGGCGTTGCAAGACTACTTCGCGTAACCGATTTTCCGGCCCGATCGCTTCGGGCCCAAGAGGCCAAGGACAGATTGCTCATGGAGAAGATTCCGGTCACGGTCGCCGGGTACAAGGCGCTGGAGGCGGAATTCGCCCATCGCCAGAAGGTCGAGCGCCCGCGCATCGT